>Ga0308019_10001636_pt1 | contig 13220 bp, 7 predicted proteins | sample Neamet284_FD_203135 | JGI IMG/M metagenome (GOLD analysis project Ga0308019, IMG submission 203135) | Marine microbial communities from water near the shore, Antarctic Ocean - #284 | ecosystem: Environmental > Aquatic > Marine > Unclassified | place: Southern Ocean | collected 2014-10-01 | reverse complement strand
ATGGTGACCGGTAATTGTTACTGTATCCCCCCACATATGCCAGCCGTCGGTGACATCCACGGTATGATTGTTACTACCCTGGTTTATTAAATCCGCAGTCCCGGTAACCGTAATAACCCTATTGTTCACGTCAGTAATTGAACCGTTTGCCGTAAGAGACAGGTTTCCATTGATCGTAGATGTGTCAAGTTCAAACGCGCTGGCATCCACCACCGTTACGTGGCCCTCGGTCCCGGCCGTCGTGAAACTAACCGCTCCGGTAAAATCGTTGGTTGTTTTGTCCACGGTGATGGGTACGTCATCATCGATGGTTGTAAACGATGAGGTACCACCGATAACTAATTTCCCCGACAGGTTAATGTAGTCACTGCGGTCTTGTGAGCCCAGATATGCGATGAAGTTCCCCGTACCGGTGTCGATAATGGCGTCCGAGTCCATCGATATAGACCCGCCGATCTCATCATTAACGACGCGGTTATTAGCACATTTGTTAGCCCCACCCGAGCATCCAGTAAGGTCGTTTGCCTTCAATGTCAGAGCGCCGTTGTCGGTATCTATATCGGCATTAATTTGGATTCTTCTCCCCGCCTGCATTTGCAAGTGGCCACCACTGCCGCCGGCACTGACCTCAATATCACTGGAAACATAAATGTCATTCTGGGCCTCCAATATAACTGCCGTTCCGTTATCCAAAATTCCAACAATGGTACTTGGTAGGATTGCTTTTGCATTGCCCCAATTTCTGGTGAAAGTACCAAAGTCTTCGTTTCCTCCTGAGGCGTACGGGGAGTATGTGTAATCTTTAGCAGCAGACTTACCGCTGCCTGCAGCCAACGATATATCGATATTCTTAGGATCCAGGAGCAGGGTGCCTGTTCGGTTATCCACACCGGCACGAACGCTGCCATCAAAAACCAGGGTGTCGGCTGATGACACTTCCACGAACCCGCCCGCACCTGAGTTGGTTCCAGGTGTCACATCAAAGTGGCCGGACACGAAAGCGTACTGATCCGCCCACGTAATGACGCGTCCGCCGGCCCCGTCGGTGCCCGTGGTCCTGGCGGTGATGTTGGCGGCATCGGTCATGAACAGAAACTTCGCGTTTAGGATTTCATCGACTGCAAGGTTCTTTCCGCCCTGGTACTCACCTCCTAAACGGATGCGACCACCGCCCATCGTCCCGGAAGCGTCAATCGTGTTGGACATAAACTTGAGTGTGTTTGCTGTAACATCAATACTTCCCCCCGCACCTGCAGTACCAATCGCAAGATACTCGCCGGAGGTTGTGATCTCTTGACCCGCAAAGTGTTCGATCGTACCGCCGCTTGCCCCGGAAACATCGAGCAGTGCGCTGACCACCTCCCATGACTTGAACAGGGTATTGATGTTGATATTGCCGCCTTCGCCCGTGGTGCCCGTAGCAAGAATGGGAGCCGCAAGGGAAAGACCTCCTGTGGTTATATTCACGTTGCCGCCGGTCTTACCACTCACGTCCATAACTCCAGCCGCGCTCACCATGTCGGTACCGATGATAGTAACCTCACCACCTTTCGCATCGTTACCCTTCGCCTGAATGGAACCCTTGTCGACAGTTACACTGGCACCTGCCACTGTGATTTTACCGCCTTGGTCTCCCGGTTTCTCGCCCGACGCATCCAGAGTTCCTGCAACATTGACATTGCCCTGGTTACCGCCACTAATGACAATAAGTCCATTTTTTTTGGTCACCGTCTTCGCGGTAATTAGTCCCTCTACGTTGATGACGTCTTGTATGATGCTGCTGGCATTCTTAGCCGACAGAATGACCTGCCCTCCATTAGCCTGAATAGAACCGGAGTTTGAAATCCGATCGCTGATCAGGTTGCCGTTCTTATCGAGGACCTGCCCCTCCACGGGTGCGTTGACGGTAAACTTGATCAGGTTGTCGCCGACAAAATCAACCGTGGCGGCCTTGCCCGAGACCAGACCTACGGTACCGAGGTTCGCGATCACCACACCCTTGTTATCAACCGATGGCGCGATCAACGCAGCGAAATCCGACGCACGGATCTTACCCTCGTTTAGAATTGATGCCAGTGGTTTGCTCGAATCCTGTGAGAACTTGTAAAGACCGTCTAAAAAATCCTGCTCCGATATTTTGAGCGTACTCGCGATCAAACCCGCCACGTCAATATTGGCGTTAGGGGAGAGGAAGATACCATTAGGATTACTCAACACAATCTGACCGTTGGCCAAGAGATTACCTTCAACCACGGTACGGCTGGTGCCTAAAACATTGTTAAGTGCTGAAGAGGAAGAGTCGGGCTGGAGAAAGATCACCGACTCATTGTTGCCGATACTGAAACTTTCCCAGTTGATGATGATCTTATTGGTGGTTTGGGTGACGGTCAAGGCAGGACCGGAAGTGTCAATCGTGCCGGCGCCGGAGGCGATAGTTCCCCCTTGCGGTAGGGCATAGACCAAAGTCGGAAACCCACCGATCATGTAAATCAAAATAGCTATCAGTAATTTGTCGAACGCCCTCCCGCGATCGACAAAACTTGAAATTCTCACGCCACTCCCCAGTGCATTGAAAATTAAGACGTAATAAAAATAAGCCCCATCCTCCAACGGATGGCTTAACTTTAATCGCTTTATTTACAGCAAGTTGTACGATTAATCCTAACATATTGAAAACATTGAATAAAGATTTAACCGAAAGAATAACAATGAGATAAGGCTTTATTTATAATAACTTACTGATTTATAAAGAGTTATTTTATTATAAAATTGCCTCAAAAATCATGTTTTAAGCCCTATTTTTGGCTAATATTTTGAATTAATTGATGTTTTGAAAGTTCTGGGTTGGATGTCGAGAAAGGAGGTTTGGGTCGGGGTGGTGTAATCTTAGGTATGCACTTTATAATAATGGAGGTAATACTGATTAATAATTAATCATACCGTTGAGGTAAACCGTCCCATAGGATTCGTCTGCGGGTAAAATGCTATCGAACACCGGCGCACTATAGGTAGCGGCAAAACTGACGGCCGGGCTCTTGTCTTCTTTTTTAGGGATGCTGATTTTTAGTCCCCCACCCGCCGATGTTATTTTCTGGTCCACTTCCCCCGCGCGTTTTTTACGAATAAAAACTTTCCCATGATCAAGAAAGGAGGTAACAGAAAGAACCTTACTCAGATCAGGAAAGCTGCTGTGCCATTTGACCTTCCACGGGAAAGGCACCGTGTACTCGGCCGAAAGGTTGTAGCCCCTGTCGCCTTGATATGCCGATAAGGGATAGCCGCGAACCGAACCCATCCCCCCAATCCCCATGAGGTAAGATGAAAGCGCGCGCGTGTTGTTGGCCTGTCCTTGAAACTTCAAAGTAAAGTAACTGTTTAAAATTTTCGCAGACTGCAGACGGGTGATATTAAGCTGGGTGGTAAAAATCTTTCCGTGCCCGCCTACTCTTGAAGCGAGGCTGCGCGACGCGTCTCCTTCGTGAAGCCCCATCTCAAAGTTTAAATCATAAAACGTTCGACCAAAAAACGAATCCGATAGATTGCCTTTAAACCCGAGCGATACATTCATCAGGTTGTCCTTGGTGGTATTGATTCCTTGTGCTTCGTTCTCAAAAGTTTTCAGGTCCAGCCCGGTACGAGCCGAAAAACTTGCGGTACGGCTTTTATGCAGCAGATGGGAAAGTTCCAGACCAACCGAATGAAGCGATCCCCCTGCCGCTAAGTATTCAAGCTTGTCCTTGAGTTCATTCTCTAAAAAGGTGTACGACACCTTCATGCGGGTACCGTAAGAATTAATAGGAACCGTATAAAAAGGGGAGTAGGAATCCTGTCCGTACTCGGAACGCCCCCACCGAGCCGCAAACTGGTCTCCCAAAGTAAAAATATTTGCGTAGGTCATGCTCAACCCAAAACGAACAGGCCCGGTATAGCGGGAACCAAAGTTGTCAGAGTCAAACGAAAAGGTATAGGGTCTTGACTCGATGACATCCAGGACCAGGTCCGAAGTACCTGGTAAATCCCCGGGCTTTAAAACTGTACTAACTTCGACTCCCATCAGTTCGTTGAGTTCAAGAAGTACACGTTCCAGGGTCTGTTCTTTTAGAGCCGGTGCGTCCTGCACTCTCTTCATCCGTTGTTGAAGTACTTTTGTACTCAGTTTCTTGTTGCCCTGTACCAAAACTTTATCAATCCTGCCTTCAGAGATAACCATCTCCACAGTGGCATCTTTTACTACCTGATTAGGAACTAATACGCGCGCTAAAAAATACCCTTCGGCCGCGTACACCGCGGTAATTTCATTAGCTATGGCATTCAAAATATTCATAGTGACCTCCTTACCCTCTCCTACATCGACCATCGCTAATAGTCTTTCGTCATCGACCACTGTGTTACCAGTCAACTTTATCTTCTTGATGAAAAATGTCGGGCCAGCAGCGGGAGCCTTGCCGGGTGAAGGTTTACTCTTGTTGGAAACCTTCGGTGCTTTGGGTATGGGAGGAAGTTCTTGGGGAAGAGATTGACGTAGCGATCTCTCAATAACCCCTGACTGACCTTCAAGAGGAACTTGAGCGAGCGCAAACGGAGCAAAGGCATTAATCGTAAAACTTACCATCACAAAAATAGAAATGGACGCAAGCCACGACCTATGCCGATCCCCAATATAAGAGATTCCGCAACGGTGCATTTGAACTTCATAAGTTGTTTGTTTAGAGGGGTTTATAGCACAGGTTGTGAAAAAACTGTGGAAGTAAATTTTTTAAATTGTGGGGAAAATGTGGATAAAATGTGGATAAAATGTGGATAAAGTTTTTAATTCATTGAAAAAATTAAACTTAAACTTAATCGATACTATTTTGATAAATATTTAAGAAAATATGAATGTGAAGCCCAAATTACTAACAGCTTATTAACACATGAACGTGAAGCCCGAATTACTAACAGTTTATTCACACATGACTATCCACTAGCTCCCATATCAAAAATCTAGCTATTTTTTCTCACTTGCGCCCCACACTAAGTCTAACCAACAGCACGACTCTTTTCTCTTAACTCTTTAAGAGCTCTTTACTTTAGTTATAGAGCCAATATATCGATAAGAAAGCATCTGGAATGAGATTTGTTTATCAGTAAATCATTAAGGAGTTAATAATGTTTCTTGCACTAGAGTCAAAACCCAAGTATGCAAATTGTCCTCACTGCCAATCAACGGATACATTCATATCTATGTCTGACGATGGTAGATTCTGTCTTAACTGTAACCAAAAATACGACCGAGCAGATGAAATTCGATTGAGAGAGCAAAGAATGGACGAAGCCCACTGGGCTGTGTAAACGATAACGCAAACGTGATTGCACTTTCATTTAATAAAAATAAAGTGCCTCTTTAAAAGGAGACAAACATGTTTAATGCTGTTGTATTGGTATTTTTATTAGTCGTTTTTTTTCTAGCTTATAAGATTAATCTTGAATATAAAATGAAGATGAAAAGAAAAGAATGGGTACGATTTAAAAACTATTACTAAATTCGTCACCTTACTGTCATCAAATGAAAACCCGTTCCCGTTTAGATAGAATTAAAAATCGTTTGTTGATTTTCTTTTTGAGAAGAGCATGAGATTTCTAAAGAAAGATTTAAGGTCAGCTTTTATTAATCCCCAATTTCTAGGGTCGGGGGAAAGATTACCGAAACCACTCCTTCACTTGGTTTTTGTACTAATTTTTCCGTTGCAGCCGTGGTATTGATCTGGTCTAAAATGGAATCGCCGGTTTATAATACTCATACTCGGGTAGGTTCAGTTATCGAAGTGCTAAATATTGGCTAACGCTCCATGGAAAATACCATTGATTTAATGCCATTTTTTTAATAGTATTTAAGGAACACCCCAATTTTAGCCGTTAAGTGCTGTGTTTCTTCGATTTAATAAGCGAAGGGTTTTATGCATAAATACAAACGAAAATTTAATACTTATTGGGTATCTTTCGTCTGGATTCTTGGGATTCAGTTCCTAGCCCTACCGTTTTATCATTTCCATCCAGATATTCAGCATTCACACCCTGGAGAATCTTCTCACCGACACAATGGCTATTTTCATTCGATTGAATTGGAGAGCATTGTTCACCTGACGCATTCTAATGATCACAATCCATCGGATCATCATTCTCAAAATTCAGATAGTAGCGGTGAAGTTGATTCAGGAGTTGATTTAAACAGCGAAACATTGAAGTCTAAAAAACCATTCAAAGTTTTAAAAGTTTTCTCTACTGTTACATCTTCAGATATCCCGAAAAAATTTAAAATATACGATCTTCCAAAACAACTGAAAGAATCCCAAAGTCTAGTCTTCAAGAGTCAACTCCGAGAACGCTCTCCTCCGTTTCCTTTCGTTTAAAAAATTTAAAAAATAAATTTTATTTAACGCTATGCGTTATCAAACGTTACCGCATCTTTATTTAAGGTAATACGTTTGGTTTTTTTGAAATACAAATATTATGAAACGCTTTATCATTTTTTGGAGCGTAGCATCTTTGTTTGGCATGTTGTTTTTCTCTATTGCTTCTGCCAACCAAGATAAAAAGCTTCCTACTAAAACTAAAATTTTACTTCAGCTTACAGTCAAAGAAGCTGCTACTAAAGCTCTGCTCCAAAACCCGACCTTATCTGCATTCTCTCTAGATAAGAGAATTAAAGAAGCCCAAACACTGCAAGCAGGCCTCCGTCCTAATCCACGCTTAGAAATAGGAGTTGACGACGTAGCAGGTTCTGGGGAGTTATCTGGATTTGACCGATCTGAAATAACAGTTCAACTTGGACAATTAATTGAATTAGGTGGCAAGCGCACCGCAAGAGTAAATGCCAGTCGAATTTCAGAAAAACTAGCCGACTGGGATTACAGTGCCAAGCGTCTTGATGTATTGACCGAGGTAAACAAGACCTTTATAGAAGTCCTAAAAGCTCAACATAAAGTCTCTCTATCAGAAGACCTGGTTAAACTTGGAAACCAATTTTACAATGCAGTCAGTGAAAGAGTGCGAACAGGAAAAGTAGCCCAAATACAAAAAGTCAAAGCGAGTGTTGTTCTCTCAACTTTTAAACTTGAAGCAAAAAAAGCAACGATGCTGCTAAAGCAATCCCGAAGAAAGCTATCATCCACATGGGGCAGTACCCAACCTGACTTTTTATCAGTGGTTGGAGACCTATTTAATATTTCCCCCGTACCTCCTTTAGAAACAATTAACCAAAAAATACATGAGACCCCCTATCTTAAACGCTGGGAAACTTTAGAGGACAAACGACAAGCAATACTCGAACTTGAGCAATCCAAAAGAACACCAGACATAACTCTTAAAGGAGGATATCGTCGATTAGAACAAACCAATGATAATGCCATAACCTTCGGAGTCTCAGTTCCGCTTAAATTTTTTGATAGAAATCAGGGGGCAATATCTGAAGCACAAAATAGTTTAGCCAAAGTAAAAGAAGAGCGTAGAGCTGCTAAAATCATACTAAAGAAAAACTTCCTTGAGGCATACGAGTCACTCGTCTTTGCGCATTCTCAAGCGAGCATCCTTCATTCTGAAACAATACCTGCTGCCCAGAAATCTTTTGATGGTATTAACGAAGGTTATCGTTTTGGAAAGTTTAGTTTTTTAGATGTTCTAGACAGTCAAAAAATTCTATTCCAAACAAAAGAACAATATTTGGATGCCTTGGCTGCTTATCACATCACACTTGCAGAAGTTAACAGAATGACCAATGAATTGATATCTGCAGAGATCATTCCTGAAAAATCAGTAATGGAGAAAAAGTTAAATGAAAAATAAAGTCCCGTTTTTAGTTGCCCTAATAATAGGTGTGGGGATATTTGTAGGAATACAGATTTTACAAATAGAACGACAAGTAATAATCCAACCACACGACCATCAGGAAGATCAACACTCTCATGCCGAGGACCAACACTCTCATGACGAGGACCAACACTCTCACGACGAAGACCCACACGACCATGGTATGGGAGAAAGTTCTACAGCTAATTTAACTAAGCGAGGAACACTCCCCGGTTGGGAGTATTCTCAAATTGAAGCTCGTGCTGAAATCTTTCCAGAAGAAATTAAAAGTTTGAACATATCGACCTCGAAAGCTGGCCCCGCTCAAATAAAAATTATTCAAAAATTAACTGGAGAAGTCGGACTAAATGAAGAAAAAGTTGTCCATATCGTTCCTCGTCTCGATGGAGTTGTCAAAAAAGTATTTAAGGATCTAGGTGATCGAGTAGAAAATGGTGAACTATTAGCCATTCTGGAAAGTAGAGAACTTGCTGATGTGAAAATTAGCTACCTTTCTGCCTTAAAGAAATCAACGCTAAGTTTGAAAGACCTTGAAAGAGAAAAACTTGTTTATAAAAACACGCTTACAATGCTACGACTTTTGGAGCAGCATTCAGATCTTGACGAAATTGAACGTCAATTGAATAGTCTTGTGATTGGTGAAAGTCGAAAACTTATTATCCCGGCTTACTCAAAGCTTCAATTGGCTGATTCTATTTATAACCGCGAAAAACAGCTTTATGAAAAAGGAATCTCCTCTGAATCAGAATACCTTTTATCGCTTGAGGATTATAAAAGCGCAGACGCTGAGTATTTAGCACTGAGAGAAAAAATTTCATACGACGGTGACTGGGGCATCCGGCAAAAGCAAAGGACTCTAGAAATGGATCAACTGGAACTTCGAACAGCAAATCAAAAGTTGCAGGCATTAGGTCTATCCTCAACTCAAATTCAACTACTAGAAACTGAAGAAAACCCTATTTTCACTCAATACGAGTTAAGGTCTACCCTAAGTGGCCTTGTTGTAAAAAGACATCTCACCATTGGAGAGGCCATAAAAAAAGATGCCAATATATTTGTTTTGGCTGATCTCTCTGATGTCTGGGTCAACATTGCAATCCCCGCGAATAATATCAAAGCTGTAAAACTCGGACAAAAAGTAAGAGTGATTAATAATTCGATGGGAATTGAGGAAACCGGTCGATTGACATACTTAAGTTCCATTATTGATGAAAAAAACAGAACCATTACAGGGCGGGTAATAATTCCGAATCAAAAAAAATTATGGCGCCCGGGTACTTTCGTTGACATTGAACTTATTTTAGAGCAGCGATCTGTCCCAATTGCTATAAACCCAGAAGCTATTCAGAGTCTACGTGACTGGTCGGTTGTCTTTGTGAAAAACGGAAACTATTTTGATGGTCGTCCCGTCGAACTCGGTATTAGTAACGCGAATTGGGTAGAAGTATTAAACGGTTTGTCCGCTGGTGAGGAGTACGCATTGAAAAATAGTTTTATCATTAAAGCTGAAATAGAAAAATCAGGGGCTACCCATTCACATTAGACACATCTAAATTATGTTCAGTAAATTAATACAGTTCTCCATCAAGCAAAGATTATTAGTCATTGCATCTAGCATCTTTATGGGTATTTGGGGAGCTTACAATTTCTCAATCCTTCCGATTGATGCAGTTCCCGATATCACTAATGTTCAGGTACAAATTAATACAGAGGCCCCGGGCTTCACTCCGCTCGAAGTTGAACAGCGCATAACATTCCCTGTAGAAACAGTCATTGCTGGATTACCGAAGTTAAAAAATACTCGTTCGCTGTCACGATATGGACTATCTCAAGTCACCGCTATCTTTGAGGATGGAACAGATATCTATTTCGCAAGACAATTGATCAACTCACGCCTGCAAGGAATTAAAGAAATTTTACCTGAAAACACAGAGTCCATTATTGGCCCTATCGCTACAGGGCTTGGTGAGATTTTCATGTGGTCTGTCGAGCGACAAGACCATTCTTCTAGCGAAAAGCAGAATCCTTCTTCTTTGATGGAGCTAAGAGAAGTTCAAGATTGGATCATACGGCCACAGTTATTCAATGTTCCTGGTGTCACAGAGGTTAATAGTATCGGCGGCTATATAAAACAATACCAAGTGGCTCCTGACCCAGGGAAAATGATTGCCTTTGGGATTAACTTTCGCGATCTAATGGAAGCTTTAAGCAAAAATAATTCAAATATCGGTGCAGGGTACATCGAGCGGCGAGGTGAACAATACCTAATTCGATCTCCTGGCCAAGTAAAGGACTTAGAAGATATACGAAGAATTGTACTGGGAAGTCATGATGGTGTCCCCATACACATCAAAGACGTAGCAAAAGTTAAATTTGGAAAAGACCTAAGAACTGGAGCGGCAACTTTAAACGGAAAGGAAGCTGTTTTAGGAACTGTTTTCATGCTTAAAGGAGAAAACAGTCGTTCGGTTTCATTAAAAGTTGCAGAAAAAATGAAGGAGATCAATAAAACATTACCCAAAGGTATTGTAGCTAGAACCCTTTACGACCGAACTCACCTGGTGAATGCCACTTTAAAGACGGTAAGAAACAATCTTCTTGAAGGAGCACTACTGGTTATTGTAATCCTTTTTCTTTTGCTTGGAAACTTTAGGGCAGCTCTCATCACCACTCTAGTAATACCACTTTCCATGTTATTTGCAGTTACCGGTATGGTGAGCAATAAAGTTAGTGGAAACCTTCTCAGTCTGGGAGCGATCGACTTTGGGATTATCGTCGATGGAGCTGTAATCATCGTCGAAAACTGCTATCGCAGGTTGGCCCAAGAACAAGCAAAGCACGGACGAATACTCACTAAAGAAGAGCGTTTTAGTGTAACTAAAGACGCGGCGCACGAGGTCTCTCGTCCAAGTATTTTTGGCGTTTTTATCATTATGATTGTCTATCTCCCTATTCTTAGCCTTACTGGGATTGAAGGAAAAATGTTTCACCCTATGGCATTTACAGTTTTAGCAGCTTTAACGGGAGCATTAATCTTGTCGATAACTTTTATTCCAGCGATGATCGCACAGTTTGCTTCAGGCGAGATAACCGAAAAAGAAAATTTCTTGCTTGTTAGATTTAGAAAAATCTATACTCCCTTACTCGATTACTCTCTCGCAAATCGCTCAGTAACTATAACCTTTGCCACTGTGCTTGTAGCCTTAAGCATCTTACTGTCCACAAAAATGGGAACCGAGTTCATCCCAAGGCTTGATGAAGGTGATATGGCTATTCATGCCCTTCGGATAACAGGAACTAGCTTATCTCAGGCGGTATCGATGCAGGATGCCGTCGAAAAAAAGATTAATGAATTACCCGAAGTTGACTACGTTTTTTCAAAGATTGGAACCGCTGATATTGCATCAGATCCTATGGCACCTAGCGTAGCCGATGTCTTTGCTATTGTAAAACCACGTGACCAATGGCCAAACCCTCGTTTAACCAAGTCTGACTTCGTTATAAAGTTAGAAAAAAAATTAGCTCAGGTGCCAGGAAATAAATACGAGATCACACAACCCATCCAAATGCGGTTTAACGAATTGATAGCAGGTACCAGAAGTGATGTGGCTGTTAAAGTTTTTGGTGATGACATTGACATTCTTATTGCTTCAGCAGATGAAGTTGAACATGTCCTCGCAAGCATTCCCGGAGCAGCAGATGTCAGGATGGAGCAGGTTACCGGACTTCCTGTATTAACTCTAAAATTAAAACTTGATAGTATGGCTCGTTTAGGAATAGATATTTCTGACGTTCAAGATGCTATAGAAATTGCTATTGGAGGTAAGAGCGCCGGAAAAGTATTTAAAGGTGATCGACGCTTTGATTTAATCGTTCGACTTCCGGAAGATGTCCGTAAAGATATTGAACTCCTTAAAAAATTACCAATTCCACTTCCTAAAAATCATTCTCATACAAATTCATCAACTGCTATTATATCTAACCAAATTGATCACTTCTCTTACATACCACTAGGTGAGCTAGTGAGCTTTGAAGTATTGAAAGGGCCCAATCAGATAAGTCGGGAAAACAGTAAAAGGCGAGTTGTCGTTACCGCAAATGTTCGTGGAAGAGACCTGGGTTCATTCGTAAGCGAAGCTCAAAAATTAGTTAACTCAAAAGTTTCTCTTCCATCAGGTTACTGGATTTCCTGGGGGGGGCAATTTGAGCACTTGATTTCAGCGGCTAATCGCCTCTGGGTTATCATTCCCGTCGCCTTACTATTAATTTTTTTCCTGTTATTTAGTGCATTTGAATCTATAAAAAATTCTTTACTTATTTTTACCGGTATACCCTTAGCGCTGACGGGAGGATTCCTTTTACTTTGGGTTCGTGGTATTCCTTTATCAATTTCGGCGGCCGTAGGATTCATAGCCTTATCTGGAGTTGCAGTACTAAATGGGATTGTTATGGTTTCTTTCATAGACAAACTTCGGAACGAGGGAGTTCCTCTCGATGATGCTATTCGCCAAGGATCACTGATTCGACTACGACCTGTTTTAATGACAGCATTAGTTGCCTCTCTAGGGTTTATACCTATGGCTTTGGCCACCGGAACTGGCGCTGAAGTTCAACGTCCTTTAGCAACGGTAGTAATCGGAGGTATTATATCCTCAACAATCCTCACTCTGCTGGTTTTACCAGCCTTATACCGAACCTTCCATACATCCAAATAAATTTAAAATACTTTTATTTTTCAACCAACCTAGCTGTTATTCGCCCGCTACGACCCTCAAAGGGTATTATCAATTACGCACTTTAACTATTTTATTTAAATATGTTTTCCCCCTATAGAAATAGAATCATTATGTCGCTAAGAGAGCATGAACAATAAAAATAACCCACAAAAGCCATTCTTAACACCAATTGATAAAACACTTTTTTTTAAAAAAAATAAGTCAGCCTGTGACCATTATGGGAAATATTATATGGACAAAATCCTTGAGGTCACGGGAGGTAAAGTTATTTATGACTATGAGGAATTTAACAAAGGGTAATAACAACTTCAAATACTCCCTTTGTTTTCATTAAATAAAAATCTAGCCCCATTTAAAAGGAAATATTCGTGATTAATATAATCGTAGTGACTATCAGTATAATTTTCTTACCACCTATATTGTTTGCATTAGCTTTCAACTTACATCTCAAACGCAGAACTATAAAAATGCAAAAACGCTGGTTACCACTTAATAAAATTAGTTACTAAACGCTCCTCTTGCTTTCATCAAATGGAAACCCAATATTCCCTTAACTAGAATTGGGGATTGTGTTTTAATTGTCTTGTTAAAATTTTTCGAGATTTTTTACTCTTAAAACTCTCTTGATTACGAAACGCC
>Ga0308019_10001635_pt1 | contig 13222 bp, 8 predicted proteins | sample Neamet284_FD_203135 | JGI IMG/M metagenome (GOLD analysis project Ga0308019, IMG submission 203135) | Marine microbial communities from water near the shore, Antarctic Ocean - #284 | ecosystem: Environmental > Aquatic > Marine > Unclassified | place: Southern Ocean | collected 2014-10-01 | reverse complement strand
CCAGTCCCATCATTGGATCTGTCATCCACAACAATAATTTCAGACGGTTGAAAAGATTGGCGCAATATTGACTCAATGGCTCGACCTAATGTATGCCGCCGATTATAAGTCGGAATAATGATCGATATATTCAACGATGCTTTGCTGATTCAACCAAGTTGGTTTCACCATTCACCGGTCTTATTATAAACTCATAGGAATATGCTTTCGCCGGCAATTGATATTTATCTAATGGCTGTGCACCCCAACTATTTCGTCCGCCCACACCCATTTGTTTATAATCTATGTGGAGGTTTACGAAATCGCCCGGTTTCATATCATCTGTATGCCATTGTTGTTTTGTGGTTCGGATATTTCCCGTTGAAGAAGCATTTGCCGATCCAATATTACCATTATCCCAATCCGAAAGACGAAAATGGCTAACATTGATTGAAAGTGAATCGCCAAGAATCATTAATCCATCGCCATCTTTGTTTTGGAGTGTCGCCCACCGAACGTCTGTTTTATTCCCATTTTCCTGAGGGCGTACATAGGGATGGTATTGATCAATGACCTTCCCATTAAACAGGTCTACTTTTGTACTAGATTTTCTATCCCAATAACTTTCGTGTGGTCCACGGCCATACCAGGTTAATTCATCAAATTGTTTAGGTAATTCCATAACCATGCCAAATCTTGGCAGATAGGGCAATTTATTATCGCCAGGAATAATGTTATGATTGACGGCAATATCACCATTTCCAAGAATTTTGTAAACTGTTTTAGAGTATGACGCCAATGCTGGATATCGGTTCTTAACCTCAACCACAAATTCATTATCATTGAGAATCTTTGATGAAATAGATTCCACTTCATAATCTTGACTTGCCGTCCGCCATACACCCATTCGCTTGGGGACGTTACTGCCGAAATCATTATCTATCGGCGCTCGCCAAAAGTTAGGTTGCAACCCTTTTGAAACGAGATCTTTTCCTGCGACTTCCCATTTGGCGATTTGGCCTGTTATCTTGTCAAAAACGATTATAAACCCTTCCCCCAAAATGGAAATTGATTTATCTGAGTCCTCAGCCGTAATTTTACCCATTGCAGTAACTTGCTCTAATCTGTTGTATTGTGGCAGTTTAAACTGATCCCAAGCGACTAAAAAATTTTTAGGAATAAGACCCGTACTTTTCTTGGTGTAAAACTCAATTTCTAAAAAATATTCTATATTGGATATATCTAAAGTTCCTTTTACTGGAATGGTCACTTCAATTGTGTCTTGAGGTTGGATATTGATATTATTTAATTCGCCTTTTTCAAGCACATTCCCATCTGCTTTCACTTTCCAAATAATTTGGTAACCCTTCGAATCAATAAAAAAATTTTCATTGATTAACTGCACCTTAAAATTGGATAAATCCACGGGCTTTACCCAGAAATTTTGGTACACTTTTTTCACTTCATAAAAATGAGGGTTTGGTTTACGATCCGGTTGAATTAATCCATTTATGAGAAAATTCCCGTCGCTTGGTGTCTCTGGTGGTCCATAATCGCCACCGTATGTATAGTAGGTTTCACCATCAGCGTCTTTTTCAGCCAATCCTTGATCCACCCAATCCCAAATGGCACCACCTTGTAGATGTTTATACGAACGAATCGCATCCCAATAATCTTGCATGCCGCCGAGACTATTACCCATGGCATGCATATATTCACATAAAATTAGTGGCCGTTTTCTAGGGACGGACGCCCACTCTTTGATGCGATCAATACTGGTGTACATTGGTGTATACATATCCACATGACTATTCTCCAAAGCCCGTTCATAATGGACCGGTCGAGATGGATCTTGATCGTGAATCCAATCGGAGCCAGCTACGAAATTTACACCGTCGCCGGCTTCGTTCCCCATTGACCAAATGATAACCGATGGCCGATTCTTATCCCGCTCAACCATTCTTTCAATTCGCGTAATGTGGGCTGTCTTCCAACTAGGTTTATTCCCCAAAGTACGATCGGGATGGTAGCCTATTCCGTGGCTTTCAATATTCGCTTCATCAATCACGTAAAGTCCATATTTATCGCATAATTCATACCAATAAGGATCGTTGGGATAATGGGACGTCCGCACCGTATTAAGGTTGAATTGCTTCATTAATTTTATGTCTTCTTCCATGGATGCGTGGCTAATGACGTGCCCCGTATTGGGATCGTGTTCATGTCGATTGACGCCTTTAATCAGGATGGGTTGGCCATTCACCAATAACTGTCCGCCTTTAATTTCTACGGTACGGAAGCCGATTTTGTCGGTGATTACCTCAAGAACACTATAGCCTTTTGACAATGTGATTGTAAGGTGATAAAGGTTGGGTGTTTCGGCCGTCCAAGGTTTCACTTTTAGAATTGATTTTTCGAAGACAACTTCAGACTTTCCCCCCGATTCCAACTTAACGCTTTTGGTTTGAGAATATACTTTCTTCCCTCGTGCATCATGCAGCTCAACTTTTACCTTGGTAGATTGATCTTTCGCTATACCATTCTCAAGTGACAGGTCCAAAGTAAATTCACCATTTTTGAAGGAAGCATCCATTGGCGTTTTAGCCCAAAAATCGGCAATGCGAACTTTAGGTTCTGCATAAAGATACACATCTCGTTCAATACCACTGATACGCCAAAAGTCCTGACATTCGAGATAAGTGCCATCGGACCAGCGATACACTTGAATGGCCAACAGGTTTTCACCAGATTTTACATAATTCGTAATATCAAATTCGGCAGGTAGTTTACTCCCTTGGCTATAACCCACTTTTTCGCCGTTTATCCACAAAAAAAATGCAGATTTTACCGCGCCAAAATGGAGAACAATGCGGCGATCATCCCAAGTTTTCGGAATATTAAATTTTTCACGATAAGACCCTACAGGATTATAGTCATCAGGCACATCGGGTGGATTGGGATCATTTGTAAATTCATAAGGATGATTCACATAAATGGGAATGCCATATCCATTGATCTCCCAGTTGGCGGGGACAGGAAAATCGACCCATTTGGAATCATCATAATCATTTTTATAAAAGTCGGTAGGACGATCATTAGGGTTGCGCACCCAATGGAATTTCCAATCTCCATTTAAAGATTGAAAATTCTTAGAATTGGCAGGCTCACCAGTTTTGGCCACTTTCACCGATTCGTAGGGAAAAAAAGTGGCTCGGGCCAGTTCCTTGTTAATCTCAACAGTGGACGGATCTTCGATCTCTACTGGGTTTTGAGCGATCAAAATAGTTAATGTAATGGATGCTGTTAAGATATATTGCAATACGTTTTTACCCACTTTGAAATATGTTCTCATCAATTATTCCTTAAAATAATTTTTGCGGATAAATACCTTCATCCACTAGTTTTTGTATTTCACCTACGACAAAGACTTTGTCTTCTTGGTAAGTCACTCCAAACCACGATGCAGCGCTACTGAGAATATGAACATTCTCTTGTCCGCCTTGGATCAATTCATTAACCACAGATGGAATTAAATATTCACTTTTCAGTTCAGATCCTTCAGTTTTTAGAAATTTCAAAAACTTTTCTTGGAGATAATCAAACAACACCGGCGTGAACCCCCACATATTCATAGAAACCGGTTCACTCCCATCAAGTTCAACATTTAGGTCGGATGACACGCCATTGTTCGTTTTCTTCAAATCGCCCGTTTCAACCACCGTCTTTAATTTTCCATCTTTCACAGTGCATAATCCTCGTGTAACACCGCCAAAGGCAGAAAGAGTATTTTCCAATCGAAAGGTGACCATACTGAATCCATCGGCCCCATTGCGATAATGATCAGCTACTGTTTGAAAAGATTCTCTTCCGTAATAATCATCCCCATTAATTGCAGCAAATGGTTCATTAATCAAATCTTTTGCGGACAAAATAGCTTGTCCCGTACCCCAAGGTTTTTTCCGACCATTGGAGCATGTATATCCACGGGGCAAATCATGAATATCCTGGAAAGCAAATTCAACTTGGATGTTACCGGCGTATTTATCTGTCACTCGGGACTTAAATTGGTCTTCAAAATCTTTGCGAATAATAAATACAACTTTTGTAAAGCCAGCTTCGATAGCATCGTAAACAGAATAGTCAATAATAGTCTCGCCACTAGGGCCCACCGCATCCAGTTGTTTGAGACCGCCATAACGCGACCCCATACCGGCGGCCATGATTAAAAGTGATATTTGGTTCATTTGTTTAATCTTCCTTTAATAATTATCGAGGTTAATCAACCTTAGTTCCTTCGCTCGCTTGAACAATATATACTTTTCCACCAATTTTCTCAATAGCTTCAGCCACTTTTTCGGGATTCTCCGGTGCATAAACAAACATACAACCGCCGCCGCCGGAACCATTAATTTTTCCTCCCAATGCTCCCGCATTTAATGCTGCATCCATCATGACCTCGATCTTAGGTGAGCTAACTTGAAGCACATCCCGTAACACTTGATGGTGATCAGATAGAAGACGACCAATTAATTTATGATTTAGATTATTCTTCTCCAGTTCCATTAATCCCTTTTTGAGTAGATCCCTATTTTTAATGGTGCCATTGTAAATTTCAATTTCATCTCTCTTCAAATCTGAAAGATCCGCCATTTCATCCAACGTATGAAATGATGAATTCGGATTTTTATCATCTAACTTTTGGATAAGCGCTAATCGTGAATCACGACATTGGCTTAATATTCCTAGGGTATCTTTTGGTTCGCAGGAATCTCCCAATACAAAAGCCCCAAGATTGGGACTTAAAGATCGAATCGAAATTTCAGGTTCAGACTTCAAATATATAAGATTTCCCATGGCAGTTGAATATTGATCCATCATACCGCCGGGTTCATTAAATTCTGATACTTCCGCTTTATACGTCAATTCACCAATTTTTTGCTGATCCCAAATCGTTGGCTCATCGGCCATTTGTGATAAAAGATGAATCCAACTTACATTAATGGCCGAAGAGGAACTTGTGCCGGCGTGGATGGGAATTTCACTTGTAATTTCACACTCGAATCCAGAAGAAAAAGCCAACCCTTCGTCTTGACAAACTTTGATGCCGCTTTTGAAATAATCTCGCTGTTTGGTATAATTTAAATCATCTAATGAAAAAGTTTCAACCTCACCCAAATCCGGTTTACGGATGATAACTTTTTTATCATTTATCTTTTTACCGGTTATCTTTGTCCGCAGTGAAATAGCCATAGCAATGACAGGAAGCCCGAGGTAATCTTGGTGTTCACCGAAAAGACAAATTCGGCCGGGGGTGGAAATTGTCATATATTAAGGAATGTTAACTTTTGAAAGTGTTTACGCGCTAAGTGACTCACTTGAACACAAATTTATTTTCTCCATATTTTAAAAAGTCCAATTGAAGCCAGCGTTCCTACCCCAACAATAAATACACCGCTCCCCGTTTCACCGTAGATAAATTGACCAACACCGAGTAAAAAGCCATAGACAGCAGTACAACCTAATACCATGGATAGAATACCTTTGGGGACGGGCCATGGCTCGATTGAAATACCATTAGAATATTTAGCCCAACCTGGACCGCCGGGATTCACTTTCTTTACAAAATTCCGCAATGTTTCTTCATCGTCTGGCGGTGTAAAATAAGTTGCCAAGACCCAAACTATAGTAGTGAGGACTGCACCAATTACTATTTTTTGCCAGTTTTCCAAGCTTGAATCGCCAAAATTAAAATACCCTGCGACTAGGAGAGAACTAATCATTGCAACAATTTCGGTATAAGCATTAATCCGCCACCAAAACCACCGTAGGATATAAATGAGTCCTGTGCCAGCACCAATCATGAGTAAAAGATCAAATGCTTGTCCGGCACTCTTGAGCATAAGACCTAAACCAGCTCCCATAATAATAGAAATTAGAGTGAATAATCGTCCCACTTTCACTAACTGTTTTTCTGACGCAGTCTTATTTATGAATCGATGATAGAAATCATTTACCAAATAACTTGCACCCAAATTTAACTGGGTACTCATGGTACTCATAAATGCTGCAATAAGTGATGCTGCAACCAAGCCTAACAAGCCTGAAGGTAATAATGTCAACATGGCGGGATAGGCAACATCGTGGCCCAACTTATCTGTTGGTAAATTTGGGAAAGCTTTTTGGATATCGCTCAATTCAGGAAACATAATGAGTGAAGCAAGAGCAATTAAAATCCACGGCCATGGACGGATTGCATAGTGTGCCACATTGAAAAAGAACGTAGCCGCCACAGCATTTTTCTCATCCTTGGCAGAGAACATCCGTTGCGCGATATAACCACCACCACCGGGTTCAGCACCTGGATAATAACTGGCCCACCATTGGACAGCCAAAGGTACGAGCAAAATCGGCACCCATGCATTTGGATTTGAAAAATCAGGAATTAGAGAAATTTTATCAACAACATTTACATGGTTTATTAGGTTAGAAAGGCCACCAATCTCGGGCAAACCAAGAATATAAACCATGCCCCAAATCGAACCAATCATGGCCAAAGTAAATTGAAAAAAATCTGTAATGATGACTGCTTTCAAACCGCCCAATGCAGAATAAGCCAAAGTAATGGAACAAGCGATGGTCATGGTAAGCCATCCAGGTAATCCCAAAACAATTTCACCAAACTTAATGGCGGCCAAACTCACAGCACCCATGACCAAAACATTAAAAACCAACCCCAGATATAAAGCACGGAATCCTCGTAGAAATGCTGCCGGTTTTCCACTATACCTCAATTCATAAAATTCTATATCAGTCAACACATCTGAACGACGCCATAGTTTGGCATAAACAAAAACGGTCAGCATTCCAGTGAGTAAAAAGGCCCACCAACTCCAGTTCCCGGATACACCATTCTGGCGTACAAGGTCCGTAACTAAATTAGGTGTGTCGGTAGAAAAAGTCGTGGCCACCATGCTGACTCCCAACAGCCACCATGGCATGTTACGCCCAGCTAAAAAGAATGATTCTGTGTCCTGTCCTGCCCGCCTTGAGACCCAAAGGCCAATGAAAAGTGAAAGGGCAAAATATGCGCCTATGATTGTCCAATCTAATGGTGAAAGTGTCAAGATTTTTCTTTAGTATCGATCATCCAACCCAAATATCGGCTGATTTGTTTTCCATTTGCCACGAGTGAAGTCAGGTATTTTTACGGATGTACTATCCAATCGAATTGATTTTTCTGACAATGGCACAATCACACTCATACTGACCGCATCATAAACATCAATCACTGGTGTTTGGTTCCCTTTGCAAGCTTCTAAAAAAGCTCGGACAATAAAAAAATCCATACCGCCATGGCCTGCGCCAGATGCTTGCTTTTCAAATTTTTTCCATAATGGATGGTCATATTTTTTTAAATATTCTTCATCTGATTCCCATCGGTGAACTTGTGGACTCATGCCTTCGATATAAATAGATTTATTATCCTTCAGCCACAATCCTTTCGTACCCTGAACCCGAAAATTTAACGAGTAAGGCCGGGGTGAATTGGTGTCATGGCTCAACATGATGGTTTGCCCATTGATACATTTAATTACCGTTGTAACCACATCCCCCAATTTAAATTTTACTTTGGCATTGGGATGATCTTCTCCTCCATTATCCACAATGTAATTGTGAAGCCCACGGGATTGAGTTGCTGTGGATGTGAGGCGAAGCATTCTGTTTCCACGATTTATATCCAGCATGGGGCTTACAGGACCTAATCCATGAGTGGGATAAAGATCAGCATTTCGATCCACTGAATGTTGCGTTCGCCAAGCTGCTTCAGAAAATCCTTTTTCACCGTATTCTACGCCGCCGCCATAACCGTTTTCGCCATCGTTAAATTTCACATGGCGCAAGTCATGCTGATATCCTCCTTGACAGTGTAGGAGTTCACCGAATAATTCTTGTCGAACCATATTGAGAACGGCCATTATATCTCTGCGATAATTCACATTTTCCATGATCATACAAAGTTTACCGGTTTTTTCAGATGTATTGACCAAATCCCAACATTGTTTTACAGTTAAGGCCGCAGGCACTTCGGTGCCAACATTTATGCCATTTTGCATGGCGGCCATGGCCATGGGATGATGCCATTTCCATGGTGTGGCAATATACACGCCGTCTAAATCTTCACTGGCTACCATCTTGCGAAAATCTTCAGGACCATTTTTATATATTTTAGGAGCGGGCCTTCCTTTCTTCTCATAAATTTTTAAAACTCTCTCGATCATGCGATCGTCAATATCACAAATCACCGGAACATCAACATCTGAGCGGTTGAGTAATAATCCGATCATTCCCTGGCCGCGGAAGCCAGTTCCGATGACTCCAATTCGAAGCTTATTGGATGATGAGCTAAATAATGATGCTGGCATCATGGATGCTGCTGCACCTGCAATGGCGGTTGTTTTAATGAAGTATCTTCTATTAATTGATGATTTCATGATAAGTCTTTCAAATACTCAAATAGTTGAATGATACGGGGAATTAAATTTTTGCCAGTTAAGCTTTATTTAAAAGAAATATTTAATTAAATGCAAAAATTTTATCTTAAAATAAATCCGTCTTTCAACGGATCATCTGGGTTTATCCAAAATGTATTTTTTCCCGTTATAAAAGCATTCCCACTTACTTCCGGAATAACAGCTTCATATTGTCCAAAAGATGTTAATCTATCCACCTTCACAGAAAATGTTGATCCGATAATACTTTCGATGGTGATGGACTCTCCAACACCAATTTCACCTCTTGCATAATGGATGGCCGCGCGAGCGCTTACGCCGGTACCGGTGGGAGATCTATCAACTTCCCCTTCCGCAAAAATACAAACATTTTGGCTGTGATGATTCGGGTTTTTTGGTGGACCCGTAAAAATGGTACCGTATAAAAAGTTCATATCCGGTTCTGCCGGATGATCCATTTCGACGCTTTCCATAATGGCACGTTTAATCTTCATTCCATTTTCAATTAATAATTGTTGGTTTTCTTTTGAACAATCTAACCCTATTTGAGACGCATCCACAAAAGCATAGAAAGCACCACCGAAAGCGAGATCATATTGAATTGATCCAAGTACGGGAACATCCACCATCGAATCGAGACTTTGAACAAATGAGGGCACATTGTGGAATCCAACACGAGTAATCTCTCCGTTTTTCACTTGTGCATAAGATCGGATAAATCCAGATGGCACATCCATTTTTATTTCCGTAACAGGTTCGATCTTGGAAATTAGCCCGGTCTCTACAAATACTTTTGTCAGGGCAATTACAGCATGGCCGCATCCCGTGGAATAACCTTCATTATGGATAAAGATTACACCAAAGTCCGCACCGGGAGTATCAGGTGCAACGATGATGGCACCGTACATATCTGCATGCCCACGAGGTTCCCACATGAGCGTTTTGCGTATTTCATCATGGTTATCTATTGCATCAGCCCGTTTTTCGAGGAGTGTATTTCCCCTTAGCTCGGGATAGCCACTAATCACAATTCGCAATGGTTCACCACCGGTATGGGCATCGATGGTTTGAATCTCTTGCCAATTTTTGGGCGGGGACCAGTTCTTGAGTTTTGAAATTTCTATCATAATTCTATTAATTTTGCGGAATTTCACTCCAAAGGCGGACAAGTCAAACTTTCGCAAAGTTTACTTGATACGACACCAAACATTAATACTTGAATCCATTTCCCGTTCAATACTTATTTTATTTCTTTTGACACAACTTATAAGACCGAATAACTTTTAATGATGAAAATAATCATTTTCTGCTTATTTCCTTATTAAAGAACATTAAAAAGAATTTCAAATGAAACATGAATTAAAACTTATATTTGTTATTTTCGTTGGATTCATCGCTTTATTATGGTTTGAAAAACCATTGAAAGCGCTTCTACTCAATTATGATTTAACCGAATTAAATGCCAAATTAATTTCAGGTATATTCATGCGAAGCCTTATTGTTGCAATTTCATTATGGATCATAAAGAAATTGGGTTTTATAAAATACAATGGACTTGAAAATGGAATAGAATTCACAAACCTATCGGCATTGGCTATTCCATCTATTTTTATATTGTTTGGTCTAATGAGTAATTCTCAAACTTTTTTATCAACAAACCCGTTAGTACTATTATTGTTTTTGGCCTCGGTTTTAACGATAGGTTTTGTAGAAGAACTTGTTTTTAGAGGAACCATTCTTCCTCTATTCATAAACTATTTTAGAGAAAAAAAGAATGTATTATTTTGGAGTGTTTTCCTTACATCATCAATATTTGGCATAATTCATTTTATAAATATTTTTAAGGAACCTGAAAATATATTGGGAATTACCCACCAAGTATTTTTCGCCATTTCAATTGGCGTATTTTTTGGAGGCCTTATGTTAAAATCAAAAAATATAGTTATTCCCTCGCTGTTCCATGGATTGGTGAATTTTGCATTCGGCGCCGGTGAGTTAAATCCCACATCGAGTCAAGTAGTGGTGGAAAAAGTTTCGGAAGGAATAAACTGGAGTTCTGTTATTCCAACTACCATATTTTTTACATTCATACTTTTAGCCGGTGTAAATATGATAAAAAAGGTTGATAGAAAAACTATTTTAGAAAATCTCGACCGGTGGGCTGTGCAGAAAGAAAACTGACCAAGAGAAAAATCCCTAAAATATTGAGACCAATTTTGCATAGGCTTATTAAATTAATTATATTCTTCATGAATAAGATCTACTTTTAAAAGAGCACCTATTAATCTCCCTTTGGCAATGGATACTTTTTCAGATTAATCAATTTATCTCGCTGCCAAAGTCAATAACAGATAAATCCCAACCGTCACAATCATAATGCCAATAGATACATTTTTAGCTGACGCCCAAGGTGTCATATCCACCGGCGCTGGATCCCGCTGATCACTTATGGCAATTTCTTCATCTGTCTTAGGTTTTACTTTACCTATAATCAACATGACCAAAACTGATCCCATAAAACTAATAAAATAGCCATGGAGCCAGTGGAGATCTCCATCAACATTGGCTAAAAAATCGGGAACATCCTGGATATTGATGAAAGTAAAAAAAGCATAAGCAGCCATACCAACAACCATACCCACCTTTGCGGCTATCGCAGGCACCTGTTTAGTAGTAATTCCTAATAAAAAGATGCCGATAATGGGCACACTGTAAAGTCCATTGACTTTCTGTAGATATTCAAAGATGGACTGCATTTCATTCAAAAGCGGCGCAAGAAAGATGGATACAATGGCTAATGCAATTCCAAACTTTTTTCCTGTTAAAACAATTCTTTTTCCACTGGCATCTTTGTTGATATAGCCTTTATAAAACTGGAGCGAAAAAAGTGTAGAGGCACTATTCAGCGCTGAGTTAAATGAACTCAAAATTGATCCCATCAATACTGCTGCAAATAACCCAAGAGACCAATCGGGCAGCACATGACGAACTATCGCGCCATAAACCTGATCTTGTTTATCAATGGTCAAATCGGTCATGTGTAATGCAATAATTCCCGGTAGACACAACATCAAAGGTCCCACAAGTTTCATAGCAGAAGCAAACAAAACACCCTTCTGCCCCTCGGCTAAACTTTTCGCCGCCATGGCTCGCTGAACGATTACCTGATTCGTGGACCAGTAAAACACTTGAACAAACATCATGCCCGTAAACAAGGTTGGCCAAGGTACAGATACAATATTCCCATCCACATTTGTATTGGTAAGCGGTGTTAAATATTCTGGATTATTATTCATTAAAACGGATAATCCTGAAAAGAACGATCCATCACCCAAAGCAATCAAGGCCAAAGTGGGAATAGTTAAGCCTCCGAGGAGTAACCCCACACCATTAATCGTATCACTAACAGCTACAGATTTTAATCCACCAAAAATAGCATAGGCACTCCCAAGAACTCCTATAGTCGCAACGACAAACCAAAGAGGCAAATTCAGATCAAACATGCCAATCATGGCAAGGGACCCAGTGTAGAGAACAACTGGAAGTAAAACAGTAACATAGCCAAATAGAAATAGTCCCGAAACCATAGATCGTGTTGTTTTATCAAATCGCTTTTCTAAGAATGCTGGCGTGGTGGTAAATCCACTCGCAAGATATCGAGGAAGAAAGACCAAAGCTGTGATGATCATGGCGAACGCGGCCAAGGCTTCCCAAGCGATTCCCACAAGTGCTTTATCGCCAAAGACGGCGCCATTCAAACCGACCAATTGTTCTGTTGAAAGATTGGTCAACAATAATGAACCGGCAACAACGGGCCAGGCCAATGCACGACCACCTGTGAAATATTCTTCCGTGGCATTATCAGATTTTTTCATTTTACGAACAATTTGGTATGTAAAAATACCAACAGCACCGGTTGTAAGGATGAAAGATATGATTGAGACTATATTCAATGTATTCTGTGTTTTGTGGCTAAGGTATTTATGGAATTTTTATTTAATAGAAGTCTTTGAAAGAGTAGATAAATCATCACCTTGTATGAAGGGTATGAGCATAAATGAATAACGATATTCACCGGGATGAAGGGTGTATTTATCATGGGGTTTTGCACCCCAACTGTTGTCACCCCCAACGCCCATTTGTTTAAAATCAATGAGCCAATCGGTATGGTATTTTTGAACCAAATCAAGCTTACCATGGCGTTGGCTCGCGGGAACATAATCCAAATCAGGATAAGGATATTGGTGGACACTGCCATCAAAAGTGGAGAACCCTTTTGCCATAATTCCTGTTTTACCGTTTGACACAGCCATCCAATAAACATCTGTTTTATTTCCGGTCTCCTGCAATCGAACGTACGGAAATGACTGTTCCCATACACTCCCAGAATAATGACCGACTGCCGCCGATGTTTTACGGTCCCAATAGGATTCATGGGGACCTCGTCCAAACCATTCTACTTTATTAAAGTCCCCAGGTAGGGAAAACCGCATTCCGATTCGTGGGATTTCTGATTGGGTTGAATCTGAAACGTTAAATTTTTGATCCACTTTAATTGTTCCATTTCCATAGACATAATATTGAGACGTAATCGTGGTACTACTGAGTGAATCCTCGCTGATCATGAGAATTTCTGCCGTATTATTTTTTAATGCGCTGTAAACAAATTTGGTTTCCATCCGAGTTCCTGCATTCTTCCAAAATTGTGTTCTTGACGGCATACCGTTACCGAG
>Ga0308019_10001628_pt1 | contig 13255 bp, 22 predicted proteins | sample Neamet284_FD_203135 | JGI IMG/M metagenome (GOLD analysis project Ga0308019, IMG submission 203135) | Marine microbial communities from water near the shore, Antarctic Ocean - #284 | ecosystem: Environmental > Aquatic > Marine > Unclassified | place: Southern Ocean | collected 2014-10-01 | reverse complement strand
TTAAGTGGAAGAAGATAATGAACTTGGTCAAGTTATTAAGGGGCCATGGAAAAAAAGATATGTGAAACCTTCTGATGAAGTTGAAGCAGAGATCGCAAAGAATTTTTCTGAAGATTTGACACAGGAATTAATTGTTAACATGATCCAAATGTGTCATAATAATAAAATTGTAGTTAATGATGAAAAGTTTATACAAGACATTGGTATTATAATTGAGTTTACACGGGGATTGGTATATAGAGCTTTGAAAATGAAATACCCCACACAAGAAATTGTAGATACATTTGTTCATGTTAACATCAGTGATGATGGCATGAAACATACTGAAGTTGATATGAATAATTTAACCAAATATATTGAGTTGTTTAAAGGTGGTGATGATAAATGATATTAGTTGATATGAGTCAAATTTCAGTCGCAAGTGTTATGATGCATTTGCATATGACTAAGGAAACTAAACCAGATGAAAATATGGTTCGCCATATGATTCTTAATTCGTTACGTATGTATCGTACTCGATTCAAATCAGAATTTGGTGAGTTGGTATTGTGTTATGATTCCAAACATTATTGGAGGCGTGACTATTTTCCAGAGTACAAAGCTTCTCGGAGAACTACCAGAAAAAAATCTAATCATGATTGGGATGCTATCTTTGAATGTCTTAATAAAATCAAAAAAGAATTTTCTGAGAACCTACCTTATAAGTTTGTAGAGGTGTATGGTGCAGAGGCTGATGATGTTATTGGTGTTCTTAGTGCAGAATCTTCTGACGAAATTATGATACTGTCTGGCGATAAAGATTTTATTCAATTACAAAAGTATCCTAATGTGAAACAGTATAGTCCGATTACTAAAAAAATGATTGATGGACAAAATCCTGTTACATATCTTCAAGAACATATCTTCAAGGGTGATACCAGTGACGGAGTACCTAATGTGTTATCACCAGACAATACATTCACTGAAGGATTGCGCCAACGTCCGTTGGGTGCTAAAAAGATTTCATCTTGGATTGACAATGACGTTAATGATGTTCTTCCTAACAACGAAGTAAAACGTAACTACCAAAGAAATAAAAAATTGATTGATCTTACTTGTTGTCCAGAAGAATTGTCGTCTGAGATAATACATAAATATAAGGAAACGATAGTCAATGATCGTAGTAAGCTACTGAACTATTTTATTAAAACGAGATTAAAAACTCTAACTGAGTCTATAGGAGAATTTTAGAATGGATTTATTAATATCAGAAATATTGGACAAAGTGTCCAAAGCAAAAACAAAACAAACCAAGGTTGCTCTATTAAAACAGTACAACACCCCAGCATTAAGAATGGTACTCAAGTCATCATTTGACCCTAAAATCAAGTGGGCGTTGCCAGAAGGAGAAGTTCCTTTTAAAAGAAACGATGCACCAGCTGGTACTGAACACAGCGTTCTTTCATATGAGTCTAGAAAACTATATCATTATATTCAGGGTGGTAATAATCTGCTAACCCAGAGTAAGAGAGAAACAATGTTTGTTCAGATGCTTGAAGGTTTGCACGAAACTGAAGCAGATGTCCTTATCGCAGCCAAAGATGGATTGTTACATCAAGCATATAAAGGTCTATCTGCAAATGTTGTAAAGGAAGCTTTCAACTGGACTGATGACTATATGATAGATGACCACGCAGTTTATCATCAAACGCCCGGCCCTGCAAATGGGTGATGACCTCGCAGAGATGGAATTAAAAACTAAGTATAATAAGAAGGGACTTTAATATAATGAATGGAATTGAACAGCTAGTGATTGGCACAATGGTCGGTGTTGTTGGTGCAGTTGGTCAACCTTTACCAAAAGATTTAAAATCAGAAGCGGTAGAATGTCTTGCACTCAACATGTATCATGAAGCAAGGGGTCAAGGAACGGCTGGAGAACTGGCAGTGACTACTGTTGTGATGAACAGAGTAAATGATCCACGTTTTCCAAACACAATTTGTGGAGTAATAAAACAAGGTCAAACGCGACCTAGTTGGAAGGGAACGGGGGAATTGATACCTGTAAGAAACAAGTGTCAATTCAGCTGGTGGTGTGATGGCAAAAGTGATAAACCAAGAGATAAAAATACTTATGAGAAAATGAAAGATTTTGCTAAAACACTATTGAGTAATAAATTACTTTTCTTAGATATCACTGATGGTGCTACGCATTATCACGCTGATTATGTCAATCCTTCTTGGGCTAAAACAAAAACTAAAACTGTGGAAATACAAGATCACATATTCTATCGTTGGGAAAAATAAAACTAAAAACGCCTTGACAATTGATGGGAAGTTTGGTATAATGTTGTTATCGAATAATGAAAAGAGAACCAAATGAATATATTTTATTTAGATCGTGATCCTAAGATTGCTGCACAGATGATGTGTAACAAGCACGTTGTGAAGATGATACTAGAGAGCGCACAGATGCTCTCTACCGCACATCGTGTCCTTGCTGGTGATGAAGTTGCAGACTCCAAAGGTCTATACAAGATGGCACACAAGAACCATCCTAGTACTATTTGGGTAAGAGCAAATTCAAAAAACTATGATTGGTTATGGCAACACATGGATGCTCTGATGAAAGAGTATACCTTTCGTTATGGCAAACACCACGCTACGGAACGTCTGACACAACATCTTTTGGAACATCCTAAGAATATTACTGATGGGGATTTTACTGACCCACCCCAATGTATGCCAGATTTCTGCAAAGTTGCTGACACTGTTCTTGCATACCAGAATTACTACATACTAGAGAAATCTAGCTTTGCAAAATGGAAGAGTAGAGCAATGCCAAAGTGGTTTAATGACAAACAGGACTGTCTTACTTAAAGGGGGAGTAATGGAACTTTTGGAATTTGAACTTGCAACTCAACAAAAACAACTATACAATGCATATACACGTATAAAAGAATTAAATCATGAGATTAATATTTTAAAACAACAAGTGCCTAAATATCCACCTATTCAAATGGAGTTTGACTTTAATGCCAACGTATAATTTCTATAATGATGAAACTAAAGAAGAATTTGAAGGCTTCATGAAAATTTCTGAACTTGATCAATATAAATTAGACAATCCCCATATCAAACAAAGACCAAATTTGGTTGCTTTTGTTGGCGACCATATCAGTATTGCAGCAAAAAAGATTGATGGTGGTATGACTGAAAGATTAGAACAGATTGCACATTCAAATCCAGGCTCTCCTCTTGCAGATAGATATGGGGGTTCAACTAAATCAATTAAAGAAATTAAAACAAGAGAAGTTCTCAAAAAACATGGTGTTCTTGACAGGATGGAAAAATATAAATAAAAAATAATGGTACGGCTCAATTTAATTAGGATGCAAAATGACAAGCACAAAAAAGAAAACTAAAGAAATAAACGCAAGTAATCTTGTAACAATAAAACCTATCACGGACAATCAGAAAGTTGTTTTTGACTCTTGGAAGAAAGGTCAAAATCAATTTCTCTATGGTGCGGCTGGTACAGGTAAAACATTCTGTGCGATGTATCTCGCATTGCAAGATGTGATGGATTTGAAAACACCATACGAAAGAGTTGTATTGGTTCGTTCGCTCATACCAACAAGAGAGATTGGGTTTTTGCCTGGCGATGAAGATGATAAATCTGCGCTGTATCAAATACCATATCAGAACATGGTGCAGTTTATATTTGAACAGCCTAACGAACAAGCATTTAACAATCTATACGATAGACTAAAAGGTCAAGGTTCATTACACTTTTTATCAACTTCTTTTCTAAGGGGGTTGACAATGGACAACGCAATTGTTATAGTAGATGAATGTCAGAATATGAATTTTCATGAACTTGATACTATTACAACAAGGATTGGTCAAGATGCAAAGATTGTATTCTGTGGTGATTTTGACCAGACAGATTTACAGAAGCAAAATGAAAAAAACGGACTACACGATTTCTTCAAAATACTAGATGAAATGGATGAATTCAACTGTGTAGAATTTACTATTGGCGATATAGTTCGATCAGGCTTTGTTCGTAACTATCTTATCAATAAAATTAGACTTGGATTTGGGAGTGAATAATGGGCTTATTAATGTGGATAACAAGTGGACTAATAATGGTTATCTGGGGTTGGACTATCTATGAGTGTAGATTCCTCTTTGCTGAAGAGTGCAAAAAACTAACAAATTGGATGAAGAAATGAATTTAAATAAACTTAGAAAACAATTAGAAATAGATGAGGGAGTAAAATATGAAATATATAATGATCACCTTGGTTATGCTACTTTTGGTGTCGGGCATTTGGTTCTTGACTCAGACCCAGAATCAAGATTGGAAATCGGCACTTCCGTCAGTGAGTCTAGAGTCATTGAAGCCTTCGAGCGAGACTGTAAAACAGTTTTGTCAGACTGCGCCATCCTTTACAAAGACTTTGGAGATTTGCCAGAAGAAGCCCAACAAATAATTGCAAACATGATGTTCAATATGGGCAGAACTCGTTTGAGTAAATTCAAGGGAATGAAACGTGGTGTGGATGCAAAAGATTGGAACGCAGCTGCTAACGAAATGGTTGACAGTGCTTGGTATCGTCAAGTAACCAACCGAGCAGATAGACTAGTGGATAGAATGAGGGCAATATAATAATGTTTAATCATGAACCAGTGAAGTTACAACCTATATCAGCAACAAACCAAGATGGTACTCGTCTATACAAAACCCCAGAGGGGAATAAGTATCCCTCAATCACAACTGTTCTATCAGTTCGTAATAAGAAGGGAATTGCAGAATGGCGTAAACGTGTAGGTAATGATGTTGCTAATCACATATCAAGAACAGCCGCAAATCGTGGTACTAAAGTTCATCATATGTGTGAAGACTATCTAAACAACCAAAATATAGATCACCACAAGCAACATTTTCTACCGTATTGTCTATTCAGCGAATTGCGAGATAATGCTCTAACTTACATAGACAACATATATGCCCAAGAAGCGGGTTTGTATAGTGACAAGTATAAGGTAGCAGGCAGAGTTGATTGTATTGCAGATTACAAAGGCGTACCGTCTATTATAGATTTCAAAACATCGACCAAAGAACGTAAAGATGAGTATAATGAAAGCTATTACATTCAAGGTTCTGCGTATGCTGAAATGTATAAAGAACGTACAGGAGTAGATATTTCTCAGGTGGTTATCTTAGTAGTAACAGAGGATGGAACTGTCCAAGAATTCATCAAACAAAAACACGACTATCTTGACACTCTTGTAGAAACAATCGCAGAATGGAATAATCAACAGAAAGAGTGGAAACTCTTTCGTGAGGAAGAACAGGAAGAGTGGGATAATCAAAGAGACTATTCAAAAAGTCTCACAGACAGTTTATAACTTATAGGAAAATATTATGATTGAATTAAACACACTAGTATCAATAGTAACACCAGCTGGCGAATTTGTTGGAAAACTTGAAGAACAAACAAGTGATTTTGTAACGCTAAAAGAACCTAAAATGATTATCCATACATCAGATAAACAAATGGGATTTGCTCGTGGAGTATGCCTAACTGGTGAGGAAAATCCAGAGCTTGTAACTTTTTATGGTGGGGGGATTATTTTGGTTACTCCATCAAACGAGGAAATTATAGCTGCTTACAGAAAGATGACCTCTGGAATTATTGTTTAGGTTCTTGACATTCTGGTACTATTATGGTACTATATAAATAGAATACAATTTGTTGATGCGAGTTGAGAGTTGTCTGGACGGGGGTGCGAATCCCCCCAACTCCACCACAAACATATTGAAGAACACTTAGTGTGTTTGTGATGGGGTTGAATAGTTTCGACAGGCAGATGTAGATGAGTGGAGAATTGTCGGGTGATTCCGTTATCGGTCAAAATGAAGACGCAAACTATAACTTTGCATATGAGGATTACGCGCTAGCCGCATAATTGCTCGGGGTTTCGGTGGGTTTCCTAGCAACAGAATACCCACCACTTTTTATAATGATTATAGGATATCAAAATGCCGTTTACAACATCTAAAACATTTACCCTTGCAATAGAAAATATCGCTAAAGAAAAGAATCTTACTCACATGGATGCAGTTCTATACTATTGTGACAAAGAAGGTATTGAACCAGATTCAGTTGGTTCTCTTGTTTCAAAAGGATTGAAAGAAAAAATTGAAGCAAATGCCAGAGAGTTAAACTTCCTACCCAAAAGAGCCCAACTACCCATATAAAGAAAGACTTTACAATGGAAGCAATTGATACTTATTTAATGTACTGTGCAATGAAAGCACACTTTGGTAAAACTGATTATGACTTTGTTACTTATCACGGCAAAACTCGTATCAAACGAGACTCTTTCTTCAAAAGAAAAGATAGGAGTTTCTTTGTCAAAATCTCACGAAAATATAAAACCGAAGAAAACATAAAGAATTACTTTGTCTCTAATTTTATTAAAGACAGTAAAGGGTATGTATCTAATTTCAATGATGGGAACTATGAGGAATGGAAAATTAAAAGAGCTAATTTTTACAATCAATTTGCACTAGAGATTAAGCCCTTAGTTAAAAACTTCAATCCTCTTTTTGCTATTAAAGATGATGAACACCCTATATTACTAAAAGAATATCTTGGGAAAAGAGTGTCTCTTGAAACTCTTATTATTCTTGACGAACTGGTTGAGTTTAGTAAAACTTGGAACAAAAAATTATCTGAGGATCACATATGGCAAGACATTAAAAAACTTATGCATAATTACAAAAGGTTCTTGACTTTGGACAAGAACAGGTATAAAATACAGTTATTAAATCTAATAGAAGGAGTTAATTAAAATGGATTTGGGTGAAATCGTAACTACTGATAGAGCAGAAACCGCAATCAAAGAGCTTGACCTTGTTGAAGCAGAAAATAAGAGACTCATTGCAAAAGTGAAAGAATTGCAATTTGATTGCGCTGAGCGGTCAAAAGCTAATTCTGAGTTGAATGATCGAATTAAGAGACTTGCATTACGTACACCTTCTTGGCCAAAAGGGTTTCGCCCTCAAGGTCGTAGGTATGATGATAGGAGAGGTCAACGATAGATATTTTATAGCTGGTATAGTTAAACGGTATAACAGTTGATTTGTAATCATCAATTTGAGGTTCGATTCCTTGTATCAGCACCACATTTAGGAAGGGTATATTATGGTAACTAAAATACTAACACTGACATTACTAGCACCCAACAGAAAAACTCCCAATAGTAATATGCGGTGGTTTGCTCTTGTTCTTGCATTGATGAGTGTTATGTTTCTTGCATCAGGAAGTGTTGCTTCCCAATGGGTAGGTTGGATATTGTCTTTTGTTGCAGCTGCATTTTGGGCAAATTTTGCAAGGTTGGATAAAGATACACCACGAATGTTAATGGAATTATTTTATCTTATAGCATCTATTTGGGGGATTTTCAATTGGATATAGAAGTAGCACTTAAAGACCATATGGGAAGCGACTTGTCTGTTGTTAATGCAGCTCGTGTGTCATTTGACAAAGAATCACATTGGGAAGAAATCACACCAGCAAATGGTGTTCATATTGATGGACTTCTTAATCATAGTGATAAACGACTTATAGCTTATCTTGCAAAACACAATCACTGGAGTCCATTCGGTCATGCATCAATGCAGTTTAGAATTAAAGCTCCTGTATTTGTTGCAAGACAATTAGTTAAACATCAAATTGGTTTAACATGGAACGAAGTATCTAGACGATATGTTAGTGATGACCCATCAATTTATTATCCTGATACATGGAGAGCAGCTGCAATGGATAAGAAACAAGGTTCTGATGAAGAAAAGACTATAGAGTATATTAAGGATAGTTATCCCGAAACATTATATAGTCAGTATGATAAGGACATTAGTGTTGATTCTTTGTACGACACAGCTGTCAAACTCACACTTGATACTTATGACCGATTAATTGCTGGCGGTGTTGCACCAGAACAAGCAAGAATGGTTCTGCCTCAATCTATGTTTACAGAATGGTATTGGTCTGGAACACTCTATGCGTTTGCAAGGGTTTGTAATCTGCGATGTAAACCAGATGCACAAATTGAAACACAACTAGTTGCAAATAAAATTGATGAAATTGCAAAGGAATTGTTTCCTGTTAGTTGGGAACATTTAAGAAAATGAAAGCTTTAGTTGTTGGTAATGGTGAATCGCGTTCATGGTTTACCCCAAGTAAAGGCAATGAATTTGTTACTTGGGGTTGCAATGCAATCTATCGCGATGGTGAAGTAGATAACCTTGTTGCAGTTGATTATGGAATGCAGCAAGAAATTGTTAAATCAGAATATCCACTTAACCACAAGTGTTGGTTTACAAATTGGAATACTGTTCCAGATTTTGTAGCAGACACACTGTTCATGGGATATGACATACCTAAGTCTTTTATTCATTACAGTGGAGATAAAACTGATAAATGTGTCATCTCAGGTAAAGACCCTGATACTTTACGAGAAAAAATTGATATAGCTATTCGTATGAATCCAGACTTAGATGTAGAAGACCTTCGTATGAAAATGGAGAAGGACTCTGGTGTTTGGATTACTTACGTCACTGAAAATGAAATAATTTGTCCTGTTGGGGGATATTTAAATGGTTTGTCTGCGGGCAATACTGCATTACATTTAGCATGTGATCCACCTGTACATGAAACATTAGGTAGATTTCCTGTCAAACCAGATGAAGTTTATATGATTGGGTTTGACTTATCATCATACGATCACCCACTAAATAATATGTACAAGGGTACAGATAACTATCTTCCAGCAAACGCAAAGGGATTTAATTCAGTAAATTGGATAAATCAGTTAGAAGATATTTTTTCTCAGTTTTCTGACACTACTTTTTATTGGGTAGACCGGCCAATAGTACCAGATATGGGGCTTAGAAGAAACGTAATATATATTAATAAAGATGAATTATGCGAGGAGTTGAAAATAACATGAGTGGAGTTCCTATATTTCCAACTGGAATTATTAAGACATATAATAGCCCAACTAAATTTTCAGAAGAATTTGAACCTAAAAACTTTAGTGTAAAAAAGTACGGTGGATCAAATAAATGGAGAAGTGAGAAGTTTAATAATGTGATGTTGCACAAGTCCTTAAATGGACTGCATGAGTGGGTAAAGACTTGTATTGATGATTACCTTACGAATGAACTTCGCATGAAATATGATGAACACTTCATATCAGAAAGTTGGCTTAACGTCAATCTAAAGGGCGGCAGTCAACCTGTACACTCACACCCGAACTCAATCATCAGTGGCACATACTATATAAAAGCAGACAAGGGTCATCCACCATTAGAATTTCATAGAACACGACCAAGTGATACACACCCGTTCATTTCATTGAGTGAACAATATACAGGACAACACCCAAATACAGCAACTTCAATTGCATTTCCTGCATTACAGGATACTATGATTGTATGGCAATCACCCCTGTATCACGCACATGGGCCGATACAGATAGATGAACAAAGGATTAGTTTGTCTTGGAACGCATTGGTTAACTTCGCTCCCCCTAGTGAAAAGGACTCGGAAGATTTCTACAGAAGTTATACTTACAGAATAAAATTTGTTAAAGAGGATACACAATGAGCGCAGTACCTATATTTCCAGCTGGAATGATAAAACAATACGATAGTCCAATACCATTTATTGATACTATTGATTTGGATAAATTTTCATATGAAACATACAAGGGTTCAAAGAAACTAAGAACTCAAAAACATTTAAATATATTACTTGATCCAGCAATGAAGGATATTGCAACATGGATTAAAATGCAAGCCAAAGATTATCTAGACAACGAACTTGGTTTGGAGTATGAGGAGTTTTTCTTTTCAGAGAGTTGGATAAATGTTAGTGGTATGGGTGGTGAACAAGGAATACACAATCACTCTAACTCAATCATTAGTGGAACATATTATTTAAAGTCAGAGGACGGACACCCACCACTTGAATTTCATAGGTCAAAGTATGATGGTGTGCCATTTATATCTCTCACCGAACACTACAAGCAGGGAAACCCAAACACAGCTTCTAAGTTGGCCTTTCCTTGCACACAAGATTCTATGATTGTCTTTCAATCTCAATTATATCATGGTCATGTACCAAATGATCTTGATAAAGAGAGAGTTGGACTTTCTTGGAATGCTCTTGTCAATTTTAGACAAGATGACAAAAGTATATATAGAGTAAGATTTGTTCAAGAAGATACTTGACATTTCTGATAAAACTGTATATAATACTATATTAACATACGAAACATACATTCACATAAGGAGAAAAATATGTCGTTAAGTACATTAAAGAAATCTAATTCTTTGGAAAAACTGCTTGGAGCAGTTAAAGAAGAAAATGCACCCCTAGAGAAGAAGTCCTACAAGGATGAACGAATCTGGAAACCTGTGATGGATAAGACAGGTAATGGTTATGCCGTTATCCGTTTCCTTCCAGCAGTTGATGGTGAAGATATGCCATGGGCAAAGGTCTGGAATCACGCATTTCAAGGCCCAACTGGTCAATGGTTTATTGAGAACTCTCTCACTACACTTGGAGAAAAAGACCCTGTATCAGAATTGAATTCATCTTTTTGGAATTCTGGTGTAGAGTCTGATAAAGAGATTGCTCGTAGGCAGAAACGTAAGTTGCAATACTTTTCTAATATTTACGTTGTCAAGGATAGCGCAAACCCTGAGAATGAAGGTAAGGTATTCCTTTATCGCTTTGGTAAGAAAATCTTTGACAAGATTATGGAAACTATGCAACCTGCATTTGAAGATGAAAGTCCTATAAATCCTTTTGACTTCTGGCAAGGTGCAAACTTCAAGTTGAAACTTCGTAAGGTAGACGGTTACTGGAACTATGACAAATCAGAGTTTGAAGCACCATCACCATTGTTTGACAATGATGACAAAATTGAAGAGGTATGGAAGAAGGAACATGCTCTTTCAGAGTTTACTTCTCCATCAAACTTCAAGTCATATGATGAGTTGAAAACTCGTTTGGATATGGTTCTTGCTGGAACTACTAAGGTAGGAAGTGCAGCTGCGATTATGGAAGATGCTCCAGTAGCAACTCCAAAAGTTGATACTGCTCCTGTTCCTGCTCCGTCAGTAACACAAGATGATGAAGATGATACTATGGATTATTTTCAGAAACTTGCAAACGAGTAAGATGTACTAGGAACTAACGAAACCCTCTACTGAGAAATTAGTAGGGGGTTTTTGTTTTAAAGGGAGTAGTTTACTGCGTTGACTACTGGGTTATTATTTGTCAAAGACGTATTAGTATAGGTTGCATCACTACTTTTACTGGAATTATCAATAACATTAGAGTTGTTAACAATAACAGGTTGGGAGGCCCCCTTTGATTCTTTTGCTAATTTTGATTCGGTCATCTCTTGAGCTCTTCCATCTGTGGGTTTTTCTAATTTGAGTTCTTGAGCTTTATTTGATTTAATCTGGTCTTGAATATTTCCCTTTGACAAATCAAATTTTGCACTTCGGATTTTTGCCGCAGCGCTGCCTCCGATTATAGGCAACTTTGAAGCTATAACTGCTACTCCCTCAATCATCTTATTTATCAAAAATTTAACCATATCAAATAAACCACCAATACCTTTCATGATCAGGTCTTTGAATGAAAATGTTTTTAGCGCAGCTGCTGTATCCTCAAAACCAAATTTCTCTAAAATCCATGCAATGCCTTGTTTCAATAAGTCGAGGGGAACACCAAGTAAATTACCAAACAATTTTGCAAGCCCCACTTCAAGTCCACCCATAATACCGCCTATTTTAAATCCATCTATAAATCCAGTAATAAAATCAAATGCAGACATTAAAATTGTTATGGGTAAAAATATTTTTCCTAAAACTGATCCAAATCCTGCTGCAAATTTTGTAACAAAACCAAATCCTGTTTTAAACCCGCTTGTGATAGGAGCTAAAACTTTCCCTACTGTTGTAATAATACTTTTGAAAAGTTTAACAATAGGAGTTATTGATGTCTTTGCTTTACCTACGAAACCGCCTACCGTTTTTCCAATTCCAGAAAAAAAGTTCTTAACTGTTGTCAAACCATTGACTGCATTTTTTGCAAATTTCTTAGTTTGAACAACTGCCTTTCCGTCTACCCCAAGAACAAAAGCTTTTGCTTTTGTAAAAATGCCCAGAGAATTTTTTATATTACCAAAAAAACCCTTAACCGACCCAATTATTTTATCAATTCCACCTCCACCTAATTCTTTCAGTTTTGTCAATCCTGTAAATTTTCCAACAAATTTACTAAACTTGGAAAAAAAAGTACCAATCACCTTAAAAAATTTACCGCCAGCAATCTTTTTGCCTATTACTTTTAAAAATGCTAATTCTTTTCCAAGAGATGCAAAAAACCCTACTAATACAAATATTGGAGCTATAAGTAATCCAACAAAAGCACCAATTCCCATTCCTAAAAACTTTCCAGTTTTTGCTAGCATTTCCCCTGTCAAGAGCTTTAATGCCATAATACCGTTAAATATTTTTTCTAAAAAGGTAGTTTGTTTTTTTGGTATTGCTAGTGCCTCAGTATCTTTTTCTGCTTTCTTTGTGGGGGAAATAGCTTTAACAGCACTTTTCCCAAGTGATTTTGATAGCTTACCAAGCGTACCTAAGCCTGGTATACTTTTTGCAAGTGAGGATAAAGGATCGGTTATTTTACTACCTAGACTTTTTAAACCGCCACCAATGTCATTTTTTAAAATTTTTCCAATTTCAGTTGTACCAAATCCTGTTGGTGGTGTTGCCGGCGGTTTCGGTGGAACAGTGGGCACTGAGTTAGAATCGGTACTTGCTTGTGCCGAACCTGCATCAACTAATGTTTTTAGTCCTCGATCAAGGTTATCATTTATCTTGCCAAGTCGAAAAGCAAGATTCTTATTTACACCAGACAAACTAGTTTTATTCTGTTCTTTGTTTGTCTGAAGTTGGTCTATAACATTTGAAAAATCTGCCATCTGACTGTCCTATTTTTTAGGTGGTGCTTTTGCAAATGCTTGAGCGCCAAAAAATGCTGCAACAATACCAGCAACCGCAATGAAATAAACCCCTGCCATATCACCTAATATCTTTGCAGCTGATTCAATACCACACACAACAGATATAACAACACATGCTGGGTACAATAACATACCTGCAAGTGCGAAC
>Ga0308019_10001626_pt1 | contig 13259 bp, 12 predicted proteins | sample Neamet284_FD_203135 | JGI IMG/M metagenome (GOLD analysis project Ga0308019, IMG submission 203135) | Marine microbial communities from water near the shore, Antarctic Ocean - #284 | ecosystem: Environmental > Aquatic > Marine > Unclassified | place: Southern Ocean | collected 2014-10-01 | reverse complement strand
TTTGGTCAAAAGGATAGGAGGTGCCGAATTGAGCACGCCCAACATCTTTCCAAATCTGCTGTGCCCCGTTTTGCTGCAGAAAATATTATTCCCTCTATGCAGCCCTATCATATTTTTGACGATGGTTCCTGGGCTCATAAACGCATCGAACATGACAGATTATCTAGAACTTATGTTTTTAAAACACTAATCGAGAGTGGAGCCAACCTGACTTTTGGATCTGACTGGACTGTTGCACCCCTTAATCCGGTTACAGGCATTTATGCAGCCGTCACTCGTCATACCAGGGATGGGGAAAATCCATCCGGATGGTACCCGAATGAAAAGATTAGTGTGGAAGATGCCCTTCGGTCTTATACCATTAACAATGCATATGCTGCTTTCTGGGAAGAAACAACTGGATCCATCGTTGCCGGAAAACATGCTGATTTTATCGTACACTCAACAAATTTTCTCACGGCGACACCCGAGCAGATATTGGAATCTAAAGTTATGAGAACTGTTGTAGGAGGAAAGGATTATATATTTGACTAGAATCAGTTGAAATATAATATTCAAAGCAATATTTTTAAAATTAACATTGATTATTTAGTTGTGGGATCTTACAATGATGGTGATAAATTCCTAATTATTTGAATGATTATGTCTTTAAGAATTAGTTTTATTAATTGAATGTTTAAACAAACTTGAGATTCTGATATGAAAAAATTGGTTCAATTTTTCTTTTTATTAATATTCATACTCTTCCCAATTATTTCACAGCCAAGTTTGATATGAGAGCAATAAAAAAGGAATTATTTAAAACTAAAATTATAAAAGGAGCCGTTAGTCTCCTGTTCTGTTTGAGTTTTGGATGGGGGCAATCTTCAGCGGGTGATATTGCTTTTACCGCATATAATGCTGATGGCAATGATGATTTTGCTTTTGTGACACTTGTTGCCATTTCTAGTGGAGCTATAATATATTTCACAGATAATGAATGGGATGGTGATTCTTTTAATAATACAAATGAAGGTTACGTAACTTGGACAGCTAATTCATACCTCGCTGCTGGCACCGTTATTGTTGTTACAGACGCTAATGGTTCGGAAAGCGTGAATGTTGGTACTCTTACAGAAACCGGCAGTTTTAATCTTGGTGCGAGCAACGAGACATTATTTGCACTTTCGGCAGCCCCGGCGACATCATATGGATCTAACCCTACATTTTACGCTGCAATATCTAATGATGAGGATTCTAATGGTAATGTGTTGACAAACACAGGTCTTACATCTGGAACGCATACCATTGATTTCAATAATGATCACGATGGGTTTGAATATACTGGCTCCCGATCAGGTCAATCGAGCTTTTCAAATTATTTGGCTATCATCAACAATACTGCAAACTGGCAAGATGAGACCTCAAACGGAGAAAATATTTTACCTATTTCTACCACTCTTTTTACTGTCACTACCTTATCTATTTCTGGCAGCGCTGGTTTCCGTATGATGAGTACCCCAGTATCGGATGGGACCTATACAGATTTGTTGGCAGAACTTTGGACCCAGGGAATGACCGGTGGAGATGTAACTGATGGAAGTTCGAATGTATGGACGTTTGCATTAGGTTCCAGTGCAGCTGGTTCTTTTTCCGACCTTGGTAACTTGGGTAGTACAATGATTGCAGGTACAGGTTTTTTGGTGTACGTATTTTCCGATACGGACTGGGATGGTGACAGTGACCTTCCTGTATCTCTCAGTGTATCAGGTAGTGAAAACAGTGGTAATGTGACTTATCCAGCATCCGGCTCCATTGATGCTAGCCAGTATGGTTTAGCTGGCAATCCTTATTACTCGACAATAGATTGGGATGATGTGACCAAGACTAACGTAGAAGCCACTGTTTATGTTTATGATAATGCTAAATCAGGTGGAGCAGGATACATTTCTTGGAATGGGTCTTCCGGTGACGTTACTAATGGCCTCATTGCACCTTTCCAGGGCTTTTGGGTCCAGGCTACTAGTTCTGGAAGTGCATCCATTACAATAGAGACAGCAGATAAGGCCAGTGTAGCAGGGCCCTTCTATCGCTTAACAGAAGATGACAATACAGGCAGCATGTTTTTAGAGATGAGCAGTGGGGAGTTCTACTACGACAAAACGTTTATGTCCTTTAGAGATGACGGCGAACTGGATGCAGATGGCGCGGATGCCCATAAACTTCTACCGATTATGGCCAATAGTAGGCTGGTGGGTATCAGTTATATTAATGAGAATGCATTTGATATAAATAATTTGCCTTATGAGTATGAAGGTTCAGTATCTGTTCCCTTTGACGTGATGCTTTTAACTCTTGATGAAACAAACTACGTCACGGAAGCAGGAGAAGTCACCTTAAGCTGGAACTTGGATCAACTTCCGGATCATATAAGTATGACACTAACAGATTATATAACAGGCTCAGAGACCTATTTGGACTATGAAAGCGAATATGTCTTCACCACAGAGCCGAAAGGGAGCTTCAGCGCCACTTACGACGGTCCCATAGGCACGTATCCGGTTGTGGGTGAGCCCAGGTTTACCCTGAATGTTACCTACGGTGCATTGGGACAGAATGAGGGTGCGACTCTGCCTTCCAACTTTGCCCTTCATCCCGTTTATCCGAACCCCTTTAATCCCAGTGCTACCATTAGCTTCGATATTCCTGATGTAAGTAGGGTCGAGTTAAATATTTATGATGTTAAGGGTTCTTTAGTTGAAATATTACTCAAGGATAACATGAAGCCGGGGAAACACCAATATAACTGGGAGCCACAGGGATTATCATCCGGTGTTTACTTTATGAAACTCACCACAGCTAACAAGTCCTTTACACAGAAAGTCACATACATCAAGTAGGGGAGAGATATGAAAACAAAATTATACACTTTACTGATTACACTCTTTTCAATCACATCATGGCTCATAGCACAAGGTATAGATTTTCCAAGCACACCTTCCCAAGCTCCTATTGGTGGACTTGGACTCTTAATTGGTGCTGGTGGTGCCATGGCCTGGAGTAAATTGAAAAATCGAAAAAAATAATTCTATATCACCCTTAACATTATTTTTAATAAAAGCATCAATTATTTACGCTGGCTGGCAATTTTTCTATGATCTAATATTACTTCCGGATGGTAGGCTAGATACTTTCTTAAGCCTGTCAGGAGTTAGCGCTGCTGGTGGATTATTATCCTTACTAGGATGGAATGTGGACGTTTCAGGCAGAATCCTTACATGTGTCGGGGAAAAAGGGGTGGAAATAAATAATGGATGTAATAGTTTAAACCTTCTTGGTCTATATGGCGGATTCATTATTGCCTATCCGGGGCAATGGAAAAAACGAATTTTGTTTTTATTTATTGGACTTTTATCCCTTTATTCTGCCAATGTATTACGCATTGCTTTTTTTGCTGTTTTTAATGCAAATCTTCCGCAATATTGGGATGCAGCGCATGATTACAGTTCTTATGTTTTCTTTTATCCGATCGTTTTATTATTCTGGTATTTATGGACAATCATCAGCGACGAAAAAGACATTCTCATTTCTGGATAAAATTTATTTTAAGTCTAGGGTGTTTTTGCCTATTTTACTTTTTTATCATACGACCCATTCAAACTATTATCGTAGCAGAAATAGTTGTCCCGGAGCTTCAATCATTTTTATCCGATAATTCTGATTTTCTTATTCAAGCAAAACAGGATGATTATTTAATTGAATCATATTCAAATAAGTTTATCAATTTAAAGATCAATCCACCATTTAATGGATATTTTTGGTTAGCCGTCACATTTATTTGGACATTCGGGAATAAAACCATGATGAAGTTTGTTATTTATTACAATTTGGCGCTCATTATCATTCTCCCGATTTTTATATTTATCATATTGTCAGGGCACACTTGGGTTGCCCCGCTTATCAATGCAAATGAGATTGTATATAAGGCATTATTTTTATCTCTTTGCGTATTAGTAATAAAAGAAGGAATAGAGAGGCCAGAGAATCCAGAAATCAGGGTTCGATAATATCCAATTTCCTGATAAATAAATTTTGGTCATTGTAAGTTTGCTATTTAAATTGCGAAGCTTTATTCAAACCAAATACAAACAATTTAAAAAGAGAAGAGTCATGAGCAGAATATGCGACGTAACCGGTAAAAAACCCATGTTTGGGAACAATGTGAGCCACGCTAACAATAAAAGTCGGCGTCGGTTTAATATTAATTTACAAAAAAAGAAATTTTGGCTTCCAGATGAGAATCGTTATGTGACTCTACGTTTATCAACTCGTGGTATGCGGGTGATTGATAAAAAAGGGATTCGCAGAGTTGTAAATGAATTAAGAACGAAAGGAATTAAAGTATAAAATTCTTTTTCTTAAACCATCTTTTGTATTAAAAGCCTTCCGGAAACGGAGGGCTTTTCTATTTTAAAACGCCCTCGAAAGAAACGAGGGCGTTTTCATCTATCAACCTTTTCAGATTAATAGCCAACCAGTTTTAAGGTATTGTGAAATAAAATATTTCACAAAATTTGGATTCAAGATATTTTAGGAAAGTCTATTTCAATTCCTAATCATGCTGTCTTCTAATAAAGGCCGGAATTTGAAGGTCCTGACCATAGATCACGGGAGAATCATCGGTGTCGTCAAAAGTAAGAACAGGTTTTGGTTTATCTATTTCTTCTGCGCTTTCTTCTGTAACAACATCTTTTTGCACATGAAGAGGTTTATTTACCCTATCCTGTAACTCGCGTGTATGGGATGACGTTGGATTATGAGATTCGGTTTGTGGATTAAAATTATCCGCTTTAGTAACAACCTTTGGAATGTTAAAGCCTGTAGCTATAACTGTAACACGAATTTCTTCATTCAATTCAGGATCGATTACCGCACCGAAAATGATATTTGCTCCCGGACCTGCTTCCTCGAAAATGATGCTTGTTGCTTCATTTGCTTCCATGAGGGTGAGATCACTTCCTCCAGTGATATTTACCAAGACACCTTGTGCGCCTTTAATGGATGCATCATCCAATAATGGGCTGGAAATGGCTTGTTGAGCTGCAAGGGTGGCCCGCTCTTCGCCAGATGCAACACCAGTTCCCATGATGGCTTCACCCATGTTTTTCATGATTGTTTCCACATCAGCAAAATCCAAATTGATTACGCCTTGTACATTGATCAGATCTGAAATGCCTTTTGCAGCTTGGTGTAGGATTGTATCCGCCATTTGAAATGCTTCTGCCAAGGTTGTGGATTTATCAACAATAGACATAAGTTTTTGATTCGGAATTGCGATTAAGGTATCACAGGCTTTCTTCATTTCTGCCATGCCTTCCAATGCTCGATTCATCCTTTTTGGACCTTCAAAACTGAAGGGTAGTGTAACAATTCCAACAGTTAGAATACCTAATTCTCTTGAAATTTGAGCAATAACAGGTGCAGCACCGGTTCCGGTTCCACCTCCCATTCCACCTGTGATAAAAACCATATCTGCACCTTCCATCAGTGCTTTAATGGCTTCTCGATCGGCTTCGACTGCTTCTCGACCAACACTAGAATTTGCACCGGCACCAAGACCTTTAGTGAGATTTTTCCCTACCTGAATCTTTTGTTCAGAAGGATTGTTGTCCAGGTCTTGTGCATCCGTATTGATGGCTATAAAATCCACCCCTTGCATTCCAGATGTGATCATTCGAGTTACAGCATTTCCTCCTGCGCCGCCAACACCAACAACTTTTAGTTTTGCTTTTTGTTCAGATAGACTATCAAACTCAAATAGCATGATTATTCTCCTTGTTTCCTGGTTTGGTTAAAATAGATCTTCGATGGTATGTCGAATTTTTTCAAATAGTCCTGAAAATCCGCTACTTGTGGATTGACGCAACATAACATGGTCTGTTGCATACAATGACCAAAGTAAAAGTCCCATGACTGTAGTATGACTGGGTCCATCTGCGATGTCTTGGACTCCATCAATTTTTATGGGTTTTCCCTGGCGAACTTTTACACCAAGGGAATTTTCTGCCAGTGGCACAATATTCCTTAACTGAGCACCACCACCGGTCATAACAATTCCATATGTGAGTGGATCTTTAATGTCCGCACGTGAAATTTCGCGAATGACCATTTGAAATATTTCATGCATCCGGGCCTCAACATATCTCGAAATTTCTTGTTCAGGTACAGATCGTTGTAATTGACCTGGCTCCGATGGAAGTTCAATCTCTAATTTTGGTGAGGACATAGATGCCTTGGCTGATGCATATTTCATTTTAATTTTTTCAGCCTCGTCTATACTGATTTGCAACATAACTGCAATATCATTTGTAATACTTGAAGAACCGATGGGTATAATTGCGGAATGGCGAACTGCACTACCGTGATATACAGCAATGTTGGTTGTAGATGATCCAATCTCAACCAAAGTAACACCCAATTCCATCTCATCTTCATGGAGTGTCGCCAATGCTGACGCCAAGGGTTGAAATACAAGCCCGTCTACCGTAATGCCTAACTCTTCTACACAACTAACTAAATTCTTCATCGCAGTTGTTGCTGCAGTTACTAAATGAACGCGACCTTCCAATCTGCGACCTGTCATGCCAATAGGATTCTTGATTTCTTTCAATGTATCAACCAGATATTCTTGTGGTAGTGTATGTAAAATATCTCGATCAACAGGGAGAGAAACGGCTTGAGCAAGATCTAATACCTGGTATATGTCATCATCATTGATGGATCTTTCTGATAGGCCGCCCGTCCTGCCGCTTGAACGATTTAATGCAATTGCTGCTTGAGTATTCAAACATCTGATATGGTCACCTGTGATAGAAAGAATTGCTTTTGTTACTTTTATATTCGCCATCAATTCAGCATTCGTTAGTGCTTTTTCAATTTTTACTATCAATTCGTCCCGGTTGGTAATTGTACCGCGGCGGAATCCTGCAGAGGTTGTGGTGGAAATCCCTAATAACTTGACGCGTTTTGTTTGTGGAATAATTTGACCAATCGCGCATGTGATTGTACTGGCACCAATGTCTAAACCAACCGTGATCTGCCGATCGTGCCCGTTTCCCATGGGGTTCATGATTGACGTCCTTTGGTGATGATTTGGTTTTCATACCGCATGTCTAAGTAAGTGTAATCAGTAATTTTCTTTTGCCCCAATTCTAATTCAAATTGTTTTAGGATTTCGAATCTTGACCATAATCTATCTTGTCCTAAATAAATACGTGTGGGATGGTCAGACAAAATGAGTTCCAGGTCATTGGTAGAAGTCATTTTCATTTCGGATAAATTATTGTACAGGGATTCATAGTCAACTTGGATTCGAGAAAGCCAATTGATGCATTCCTTTACTTTAACTGAAAGCGCGCGCTTCCCAACAGGATATAATTTCGGTTCAGGATTAAAATTTGTCAGGATTGGTAAATTAAAATCACCAAGATTATTTAAATCAGGAAGTACCACCCCGTCTGCGTCCAACATAACCATTGGTTGAGATTTCAAAATAGCAATAGGCTCACGTTCCACAATCTCAATTTGGATTATGCCTGGAAATTGGTGGCTCACGCGAGCCGCTTTTACGTAAGGGTGACTTTCCATGAGGTCACTAATATCATTTAAACGAACTTGACCTGGATTGATACCGATGATTTCACCTAAGGTTTCTTCATATACTCTCGTATCAAGCACATTTGTTTTTCCAAAATTTATTCGGGTGATAACAAGTGAATTGCTGAAATCGGACCACCAGAAAGCTGACCAGATCAGGGAAAGAACCATAGAAATGGACAGAAACGATAGAGTCATTCTAATCCAGTTGATCTGTTTATTTTTATTAACAGCCATTAGATTCCCAATTCCTTTGGATCAAATCCAATAGTTTTTACTTCTAATTCAAGTTTGATTCCAAACTTTTTAAAAACACTTTTTCGCGCAATTCGGATTAATTCAGTGATATCTGATGCCTTTGCTTTTCCGTGATTCACAAAAAAGTTTGCATGATGTTCGGAAATTTCTGCATCTCCAACCTGTGTCCCTTTTAGCCCAGCTTGATCAATCAAATAACCGGCAGCATTTTCCTTCGGATTTTTAAATACGCTCCCTGCAGAACGAAATTTCAGAGGTTGATTTGTTTTTCGACCCTTACTGGCTTTATTTCTTTTTTCCTGGATGATTATTGAATCTTCTTCTTCGAGATCAAACCGAGCCAATAAAACGAATTCATCGGTTCTCAAAGTGGAAAATCTGTATGCGAAATCAATGTCACCAGGATAATATGTCTTGATTTCGCCTGACATATTCATGATTTCTACCGAATATAAATAATTGGAGATCTCCCCACCAAAAGCACCTGCATTCATAACCAATGCACCGCCCAATGTTCCTGGCACCCCGATCATACTTTCAACACCTGTCAGATTACGCTTATTGCATTCTTTAACCAATCGCCCAAGCATTACACCGGATTCTGCAATCACATGTCCATCATTGAATTCTAATTTGGTAAGTGCTTTTGCTGGTGTAAGTACTATACCATCGATCCCTGAATCAGCAACCAGTAAGTTTGAGCCAGAACCCACAAAATGAGTTTGAATTGAATATTTCTTAGCAAATTTCAATATTTCAGCCAGATCATATCGGTCTTTGGGTGTGATATAAGCATCAGCCGGCCCACCAATTCCGTAAGATGTATGGTTTGCCATGGGTTCATTTTCAAGCAGCGTTCCTTGGACAATTTTTCTTAATTCTCCCATATGCTTCAACCTGTTACTCCATCTGCTAAATAGGCTAAATGATTCATATAGGATTCACTATATCGCCAAATGCTACCTGCGCCTAAAGTAATAACCATATCATTTGGTAAAATAATTTCATCCAACTTTTCTTCCAAATCATCTAAGTCTGGAACATAATGACAATTGATTTTCATTTTAGGATAGCATGCATCAAAAATAAGTTTTGAAGTGACGCCGGGAATCGCCTTTTCACGTGCAGGATAAATATCTGTTATCACTACCAAATCTGCAATTTGCAATGCCGTTGCAAATTCACGAAAAAATGCCTGAGTTCTGGTAAAAAGATGTGGTTGGAATACAGCCACGATTCGTCGATCCCATCCTGCTTTAGCTGCATTTAAGGTTGCTTCCACTTCAGTGGGATGATGGGCATAATCATCAACGACCATAATATCATTGTGAATCCCTTTAATTTCAAATCGACGTCGAACTCCTTTGTAACTAGTAATTCCTTTTTGTATCATTTGGAAAGAAAGGCCCATCTCCAATCCTAAAACAACGGCAGCTAAGGAGTTCAGTACATTATGTTCACCAGGAACATTTAACTGAATTTCTCCCAGGTTTTCCTCCGCGCGAAAAACAGAGTATGTGGAACTGTTCTCGTCAAATCGTAGATTTTCCGCTCGGTAGGCCGCATCCCTTGACCGTCCGTAGGTGGTCATGGGCCTTTCAATTTTTGGTAAAATTTCCTGAACTGCAGGTGAATCTGCACAAAGAATAACCTCGCCATAAAATGGTACAGATTGACAGAATTGGAGAAACGCATTTTGCAGATCTTCCAGATCTTCATAACAGTCAGTGTGTTCTAATTCTATGTTGGTAATAATGCCGATAGTTGGTTTTAAAGCTAGAAAACTGCGGTCAAATTCATCCGCTTCTACAACTATAATATCACCTGTGCCCAATTTCGAATTCGAATTTAAATTTTGGACCAATCCACCCACAACCAGGGTTGGGTCCATTTTAGAGTAGGATAACATTGCACCTATCATAGAAGATGTGGTGGTCTTTCCATGTGTGCCACCTACAGCAATACTGGTTTCCTTTACATTGATTAATTCACCCAACATTTCTGCTCTGCGAATCACAGGAATTCCTTTTTGCCTTGCTTTCATAATTTCTGGGTTTTCCAGGGGTACTGCACTAGAATAGACCAAAACATCTGCATCGATTAAATTTGCAGGATCGTGCCCAATCTTTACATCAACACCCAGACTTTTAAGCCGAACGACATTATCATTTTCGTTCATATCGGATCCGAAAACCTTGAAACCCAAATTGAGAAGGAGTTCTGCAATGCCGCTCATACCGATACCACCGATCCCCACGAAGAAAACTTTATTGATTTTTCGAAAGGTCATGCAGCGGCCTCGAAAATATGATCTACAATTTCGCGTGTGGCATTCGGTCGTCCCAATTTTTTTGATGCCTCACTCATTTTTTCTAATTCAGCTTTATCATGGATCAAATTCATGACTGAATGGAAGAAATCTTGTGCATGGAGTGATTTTTCAAACAATATTCGTGAAGCGCCGGCATTTACTAATGCTTGTGCATTTTTTGTCTGATGATCTGCTGCTGCAGAAGGAAATGGGACAAGAATACTGGGCTTTCCGCAAACTGTGACTTCCGCTAATGTTAACGCACCACTTCTGCAAATAATAAGATCCGACATGGCATAAGCATCTGCCATATTATCAATGAAAGGAATAATCCGAATATTTTCTGTTTCGCGATGCTTATATTTTGCATATTCCAAGTCACCAGTTTGCCAAAGTATTTGCAAACCTGCACCGGCAATATTGGACACAACCTGATCCATTATTTTATTAAGATATGCTGATCCTTGACTGCCCCCAAAAAGAAAAATAGTTAGATGATCTTTTGCCATTTTAAATTCATTTATTCCATTGTTTTTATCTCCCTCAGCAATCCCTTTCCGTACTGGATTACCAGTAAGAATTGTTTCTTTATCCAAATGATTGTTGGCTTCGCTGAATGCCACACAAACGGCTTTTGCTTTTTGGGCAAACCAGCGTGTAGTAATTCCAGGGAATGAGTTTTGTTCCTGAAGAACAATGGGTAGATATTTTTCCTTTTTGGATGCCATGTAAAGGGGTAGGGCAGAAGCGTAGCCACCAGTTCCAACCACCACATCCGGCAGAAAATGATTCAAAAGCGATCGCACTTTCAACATGGACCGAATTATTCGTCCTGGTAGTAAAATATTTCGCCCAATACTTTGAAAACTGATTCCGCGCTGAAATCCGCGAATAGGAAGTAATGTATGCCATACATCCTTCACAGGAAATACGCGTGCTTCCAATCCAAAATTGGATCCAACATAATGAACTTTTGCTTTCGGTTCACGGCGATGGATTTCTTCTCCAATAGCCAAGGCTGGGAAAAGGTGTCCACCGGTGCCACCACCAGCGATCAGAATTTTACGATTAGACATAATGTGACGGACTCCACCCACGGGTACTTCCTACGGATCTACGAGCTTGGGATATATTCAATAAAACACCAATGAGAGCCATGTTAATTACCATCCCTGAACCACCATAGCTCACCATGGGCATGGGCAACCCAGTTACAGGAAATACGCCCGTTACAACTGCTACATTTACAAAAGCATATAAAATTAAATTGAAAGAAATTCCCACGGCGAGAAATACGCCAAATGGATCGGTACATTCTTTCGCAACTTTCAATCCGCGAAAAAAGATGAGCAGGAAAAGAGTCAGTACAGGGACTGTGCCTAAAATAAATCCCAATTCTTCACCAATGATTGCAAAAATAAAATCTGTATGGGGTGTGGGTAATAGATGATTCTTCTCAATACTATTTCCAAGTCCTACACCAAAAATCCCACCATTCCCGAGACTGATTAGAGACTGACTGGCTTGGTATCCAACATCGGGATTATCGCCGAGACCAAAAAAAGAAAAAATGCGTACTCTTCTATATTCTCGGGAAAGGAGAACGGGTATACCGATCAACATGGCACCTGCGCCTGCTAGAGAAAGTTGGGAAATTTGTGCACCTCCAATAAAAAGGATTAAGGCCCCGATCGTACCTAGCATTAATGCTGTGCTATAATCTGGTTGAATAACAATTAATCCCATAATGATTGCCAAAATACTTAAAGCAGGGAGGAGCCCCATTTGAAAATCTTTGAGTTGATCCCGTTTTTTATCTACATAGTAGGCCATGAATACAATAATAGCCATCCGAGCGACATCTGAAGTTTGAAGAGTAAAAGGGCCCAAATAGAGCCAACGTGCAGGCTTATACCAACCAAACCCTTTCGCAAGGTAAAAGGCTTTTGTGGAGATTAATAAAATGATGGCTCCTACAATGAAATAAGGAGCAATAACCTTTAAACGACGATAGTCCAAGGTCAAAAATCCAAACAGAAAAAATACGCCTACCAACATTCGTTTGAGATGCCCCTGCAAAAATAGCATATCGGTCCGACCATTTGAATTGGCAAAAGATTCGTACCAACTTGCGCTGTAAAGCATCACAGTTCCCACGGCAGCAAGAATACCAAGGTAGATCAACAGTTGGCGATCATATCGTTGTATGAGCATATCAATCATGCTGCCATCATCTCCATAACCTTCGTTTTAAAATATTGTCCTCTTTCTTCAAAATTTTCGAATTGGTCAAAACTGGCACATCCCGGAGATAACAATACAACATCCCCGGGAGCAGCCAGACGTTGGGCCGTCGTCACTGCGGAGTTAAGATCTGTGACCTGCACCGATCTTACCGCATCCCCTATAGCAGTGCTTATTTGCCCGCCGGCCTCTCCATAAGAGATAATATCCCTTACATGACTTGACTTGATATGTGGAAGGAGTAGCCGAAAATCTGCACCTTTGTTTCTACCGCCTAAGATTAAAACAACAGGCTTATTAAAACTTTGAATTGCCACAGAAACAGAATCCAGATTCGTGGCTTTTGAATCATTGATATAAGTAACATCTTTGATAATAGCGACATTTTCCAACCGATGTTCTACACCTGTAAATGTTTTCATCACATTGGCAATATGTTTATCAGAAATACCCATAAGAGAAGAAGAAGTTGCCGCACAAAGCATATTCGATAAATTGTGTTTACCAGGTAATGCAATATCATTTACACTAAGAAGGGAATTCCCGGTTATGGTGTTAATATTTTTTGAATCGATGGAATATATAAGTCCGGTTCGCATCATACTGAATGGTGCTAATTTTGAATCATGTCCTTCTAAAGCCATAATGAGTTGTGGATCATCAGCATTGAAGACAATGTATCCATCACTACTCATGTTCTTCACCATTTTCAATTTCATATTCACATATTCATCCATGGTGCCATGACGATCTAAATGGTCTGCAGATAGATTTGTATAAACAGCAATGTTCGGACAAAAATGCAGGACAA
>Ga0308019_10001621_pt1 | contig 13289 bp, 13 predicted proteins | sample Neamet284_FD_203135 | JGI IMG/M metagenome (GOLD analysis project Ga0308019, IMG submission 203135) | Marine microbial communities from water near the shore, Antarctic Ocean - #284 | ecosystem: Environmental > Aquatic > Marine > Unclassified | place: Southern Ocean | collected 2014-10-01 | reverse complement strand
AAATCAAGCTTATCTAAACTAATTTCTCCAACTGGCCCTCTCATTGATTGTTTCCAAATAATTTTTCTTCCTTTAAAGTAAAAACTACTAATTTCTTCAAAGTCGTGATCTTCAGAAGCCATCCAGAAAACTGGAATATAATTATATCCAGTTTTTTTTTTATTCATAATAATAGATAGCTTTATAACACTTACAATTTTATAAATAAAATATAAAGGACCAGTCATTAAGCTTAATTGATGACCTGTTGTTATTGTAACTGAGTTATTTTTAGATAATAAGTTTAAATTTTTTTCAACATTCTTAGAGATATTTATATTGTCATATTGTTCTTTAAAAGCTTTAATTAATTTTTTCCTATTAGTATCTGTAAATTCTTTTGACTTTACAGCAGATAAATTAGCGAGAGAATCCATTTTAGGAAAAGAAGTTGTAGATGAAATCAAACCCTTGTTTTCATCTTGATAGTCCTTGATTAATTCAGAATAAATATCTAATGAATTAGATGGGATTTTATGGGCTTTCATTCTAAGTTATTTTTGTAAAGATATTTCATTTTTCATAACACTAATTACCCTTTATGTTTAAAAAAAATTAATTTTACTGTTAAATTAAGATATTATGTTAAAAAAGTATATTCTTTTATGTTTGTCAATAATAAGCTTTAATTCTAAATCTCAAGATATAATTTCACCTGGTTCTTTTTTAGGTTATGAACTTGGAACAGTTTTTTCTCGACATCATCAAGTAGTAGATTATTATAACTATTTAGACTCAAACTCAAATTGGGTAAAAGTGGAGTCCTATGGAAAAACCAATGAAGGACGTTCACTTCAATTAGCATTCATTTCTAGTCCTGAAAACTTAAAAAATATTGAAAAAATAAGAGCTAATCATCTAAAAAATTCAGGGTCTAAAAATGGTGAATTAAACTCTGATAAGGCTATAGTTTGGTTAAGCTATAATGTTCATGGTAATGAGTCTTCAAGTACAGAAGCTTCAATGAAAACAATTTATAATTTAATTACCAAATACAAGGATTGGCTTAAAGATACAATTGTTATTATTGATCCATGTATTAATCCTGATGGAAGAGATCGATATGTAAATTGGTATAAACAAAAGAAAAGGTTTCCTTACAACCCTAACTCTTATTCAAGAGAACACAAAGAGCCTTGGCAAAATGGAAGAACAAATCACTATGCATTTGATCTTAATAGAGATTGGGCTTGGGCAACACAAATTGAGACTCAACAAAGGCTAGTTAAGTATAATAAGTGGTTACCACATATTCATGTTGATTTTCATGAACAAGGAGCAAACTCTCCATATTACTTTGCACCTGCTGCCGAGCCTATTCATGAAAGTATTACAGATTTTCAAAAATCTTTTCAAAATTTAATTGCGAAAAATCATATTAAATATTTTGATAAAAATGGTTGGTTTTACTACACCAAAGAAAGGTTTGACCTACTCTATCCCAGTTATGGAGATTCATATCCTTCATTTCTTGGCGCAATTGGAATGACTTATGAGCAAGCAGGAGGTGGAAGAGCTGGCCTTGGACTTTACAACAAAGAAGGAATTGAACTTACTTTAATTGATCGAATTAATCACCATTACACAACTAGCATATCAACCATAGAAATTGCTTCACAAAATATTAAAAAACTAAATACAGCCTATCAAGAATTTTACAAAAATAAATCAACTAAATACAAGAATTTTATACTTAGTGGAAATGTTGATAATATCAATAAATTGAAAAAACTCCTTGATAGACATGAAATTAAGTATGGATCACCAAGTTTAAATAAAGTTGTTAAAGGTTTTGATTTCAATTCAAAAAAAAATAAATCAATTAAACTTAAACCTGATAATCTTATAATTACCACGAATCAAGTTAAAGGTAAAATGGTACACGTATTATTTGAGCCTCAAACTTTTTTATCAGACTCACTAACTTATGATATCACTGCTTGGGCCCTTCCCTATGCCTATGGATTAAAAGCTTTAGCAACAAAAGAAAATATTAATTTAATAAACCATAAAAGTGAAAAACATATTAACTTCAAAACTAATAAAAATGCATACGGTTGGGCTTCTAAATGGAACAGTTTGAAAGATGCTAAGTTTTTAGGAGATTTATTGAAATCGAAAATTAAGGTTAGATTTAACAACACTCTACTAAAAAATCAAAATATTAATTGGAAAAGAGGGTCTCTTTTTATTCTAAAGGGAGATAATTTAAACTTTCCAGAATCAAATCTTGAAAATATAATTCTTACTATTGCAGATAATAATAATCGTAAAATAACTCAATTATCTTCAGGCTACTCTTCGTCTGGCCCTGATCTTGGCTCTGATAAATTATCTTTAATCTCTCCGCCCAGGATAAGTGTTATAACTGAAGGAAACTCATCAACTTATAATGCAGGTGAAATAATACACTTTTTTGAAAAACAATTAGGTTATCAAGCTAATTATGTAAGTGAATCAAGATTAAATAAAGAAGTTCTTTTAAAAACTGATGTCTTGATTTTACCATCAGGCTACTATGATTTTAAGAATATAGAAACTGATTTAATAAGCTGGATTAGAAATGGAGGAACATTAATTGCATTAGGTAGGGCTTTGGATGCTTTAACAGGAATTGAACCATTCGAAATATCATTAAAAAAACCTTCAATAAACAAGACACCTGATACAAGTCCAAATAGTTCAAGAAGAAGAAAATATATAAGTAATTTAATAACTGGAAGTGTTTTCAAGGCTACAATTGATCAATCTCATCCAATGGCATATGGATATGGAGGCTATTATTACACTTTAAAACTCTCTGGAAGCGCTTATGAGCTTTTAAAAAATCAAAACATAGCCTATCTAAAAAACAATATTAAACCTCACTCTGGTTTTGTAGGTTCAAATGTATCTTCAAAACAAGGTAACAGTTTGTTATTTGGAAACCAGAACCTGGGTCAAGGCAATATAATTTACATGGTAGACAATCCACTATTTAGAGCTTTCTGGGAAAATGGAAAACTATTCATGGCAAATGCAATATTTTTTACTGGAAATAGAAGCTATAAAGAACTAGAATAATTTATTATCTAAAAAGAGAGTCTACAAAAGATTTCGGATCAAAAATTTGTAAATCTTCCATTTTCTCTCCTACCCCAATATACCTTACAGGTATTTTAAGTTGATGAGAAATTCCTAAAACTACTCCACCTTTAGCAGTTCCATCTAATTTAGTTATTGCTAAAGATGAAACATCAGTAGCAGAAGAGAATTGTTTAGCTTGCTCAAATGCATTCTGGCCAGTTGATCCGTCTAGAACGAGTAAAACTTCATGAGGTGATTCAGGAATAACTTTATCCATAACTCTCTTTATTTTAGAAAGTTCATTCATTAAATTTACTTTATTGTGAAGTCTACCTGCTGTATCTATTATAACTACATCAATTTTTTGAGCTTTTGCTGACTTTAGAGTGTCAAATGCAACTGAGGCTGGATCACTCCCCATAGATTGTTTTACAAGCTTTACACCAACTCGATCTGCCCAAACCTGAAGTTGATCTATAGCTCCAGCTCTAAATGTATCAGAAGCCCCAAGCATTACTTTTTTACCAATTAGTTTATATTTGTTAGCAAGCTTCCCAATCGTAGTTGTTTTCCCTACGCCATTTACCCCTACAACCATAATTACATAAGGATTATGTGGGAGAAGAGCTTCAAAAGTTAAACCATCATTAGAATGTTTATCTAAGAGAATTCCTACAATTTCTTCTTTTAAAATTTTGTTTAATTCTTTTGACCCTAAAAATTTATCTCTAGAAACTCTTTTTTCTATTCTTTCAATTATTTTTATTGTGGTTTTTACGCCTACATCTGATGTTATAAGAACTTCTTCCAAATCATCCAACACATCATCATCAACTTTACTTTTCCCAATCAGCACTTTTCCTAGTTTAGAGAAAAATGTATTTTTAGTCTTTTCTAAACCCTTATCTAGGCCATTTTTAGCTTCTAAGGAATCCGTGTTTATATTTTCTGACTCTGAAATTACTTTTAACTTTGATTCATATTCTGTGGATTGAATTAAATCACTGGAATCATTTAACTTATCTTTTAAAGTTTCTTTGTCGTTATCTTTTAAAAAAGATGAAATTTTTTTAAATATTCCCATTCTATAAAAATAAAAAAAGCTACTTCAAAAGTAGCTTTTTTTAAATAAGGAGTGTTTTAAGAATCTTTTGTTGATTCAACAACAGTTTCCTGAATAATTAGAGGTTTTTCAATAGATTTTTCTGGAATCACTTCTTGCCTAATTGGCTTATTAGCCATCCAGTCTTTCACATGTTTTGGGTCTAAAATTGCTTCAACAAAACTATATGTTCCGGAATTTTCTTTTTTGACCATATTAATAGCCTTAGTTAATCTTTTAGATCCAGTTTGAAGTGTTGCTACTGATTTTTTTGCCATGACTACTTAATTTCTTTATGAACCGTCATTTTTTTCAAAATTGGGTTAAATTTTTTTATTTCTAAACGATCGGGTGAGTTTTTTTTATTTTTTGTAGTTATATAACGCGATGTTCCAGACTGTCCTGATGTTTTATGCTCAGTACATTCTAATATAACTTGTACCCTATTACCTCTTTTTGCCATTTTATTTCTTTTATTTTAAAAGACCTTTTTCTTTAGCTTCCTTAATTACGGCTGAAATACCCTTTTTATTAATTGTTTTTAAAACTGACGCTTTAACTTTCAAGGTAACCCATTTGTCTTCTTCAGGTATATAAAAACGTTTTTTCACCAAGTTAATATCAAAACGCCTACGAGTTTTATTCATGGCTTTAGAACGATTATTTCCAAACATGACTCTTTTACCGGTAACATCACAAACTCTAGCCATAACATTTAGTTTATATCTGTTTTATTTTTAAACAGATTGCAAATTTACATATTTTTATGTAGTTACAAAACTTATTTAAAATTTATAATTAATCCCTTTTAATTAACCTGTAAAGCATCTCAAGTGCTTTATTTGTTGTTTTGCTAATTACTCTTTCACGGTGGTTTCCCATTTGATGACACTCACAAAAAACTCCGTCAGGGCTAGATATTGCTATATAAACCTCACCTATTTTTGAAATGTCATCTCCAGACGTAGGCCCTGCATTACCAGTTGTTGCTATTCCATAATCTGAATTAAATCGCTTTTTTATACCCAAAGCCATAGCTTTTGCTACATCAGAACTAACAACTCCTTTTTCTAAAATTAATTCAGCCGGAATATTTAATAATGATATTTTTAATTCGTTTAAATAAGTTACGACGCCACCTTTAAAGAATTTGGAAGCACCTGCTTGAGATGTAATAACTGATGATATATTACCTCCGGTACAACTTTCCGCAACTGATAAAGATTTATTTTGAGAGGAAAGAATATTTCCAATCAAAACCTCTATTGAACCTTGATCTTCATCTCCAACATATATATCTTTAATTAAGTGCTTCAAGCTTGAAAGTTGCATATCAACTTTTTTTCTAACTTTAATTTCACTCATTCCAGATGACGAAAGTCTTAATCTTACCCTACCTAAACTAGGGAGGTAAGCTAATTTTATAGTATTAGGAAGTTTACTTTCCCAGTCTGAAATTCTAAGGGCAATTGCACTTTCTCCTAGGCCATAAGTCAGTAATGTTTTATTATAAATAAAAGGCCTATTAAATGATTTTTTTAAAGCGGGTAAAATTGAATTTTGCATTAAAGATTTCATCTCATAAGGAACTCCCGGTAAAGCTATAACTTCAACATCTTTTGACGAAAACCACATTCCGGAAGCTGTTCCATATTCATTTTTAAAAATTTTAGCTTTTGATGGTAAAAGGGCTTGCTCTCTATTCATGTCACTTATTGGAGTAGAAATGAATTTTTTAAATAACTCTTCAATATGATTTTTAATTTCAGGATACCAAATAAGTTTATCATCAAAATATGATGTTAAGGTATGCTTAGTCACATCATCACTTGTCGGCCCTAAACCTCCAGTTATAATTATGATATCTGACGTTTTTCTAGATCTCTCAACGGTATTTATTATATCAGTAGACTTGTCAGAAATTGATGTGATTTGAGAAACAGCAATACCGATAGAGTTTAATGACTTTGATAAAAAAACAGAATTTGTATTTACAATTTGACCTATTAAAATCTCATCTCCTATGGTAACCAGTTCAGCTATCATAATTTCTATTTTATCTTAATTTGAAAACATTTAATCTCCTCAACAAAACCTTCTAAAACGTCCTCTTTATTTAACCTGCTTACTCCTGCTGGGGTTCCTGTAAAGATTAAATCTCCTATTTTAAGAGTGAAAAATTGTGAAACATAAGAAATGATTTCATCTATTTTCCACAACATTAAAGAAGTATTTCCCTTTTGAATTAACGTATTATTTATGTTTAAATGAAAATTTAGATTATTTAAATTAAATTCATTTTTATTTAACCACTTTCCGGTTAGTGCTGAACCATCAAATGATTTTGATTTTTCCCACGGTAATCCTTTAACTTTTAAATCGTTTTGAAGATCTCGTGCAGTAAAATCAAGACCAACCGTTATGTTTTCATAATACTTATGAGCAAATTTTTGATCAATATACTTGCCAATTCGATTAATTTTAATCACTAATTCTATTTCATGATGGATATCATCTGAAAAGGCAGGCGTAAAAAATGGCTGATTCTTTTGAATTAATGAAGTGTCTGGCTTCATGAAAATAACTGGATTTTTTGGTTTTTGATTATCCAACTCTTCTATGTGGTCCGTGAAATTTCTTCCAATACAAATTATTTTCAAAATTATTTATTTTTGAAGATTACTTTTACGCATTCTGATTTGTGTTAATATTTTTTTTGTGTACATAGGAAACTCTGCCTTTAATAACCAGCCAAAATATCCAGGTTCTTTTTCTAAAATAGAATCAACCGTTTGTCCTTTATGTTTTCCGAATGAGAAACACTCTTCACCTTCTTTATTAAAAACTATGTATCCAGCAAAATCAGCAGTTTTTCTTCTGGTAGTAAAGTCGCTCAAAAAAGATATGGATGGCTCTAAATCATTATACCTGTCAAGTTGAGACATTAGGACGTCAAGAGTGGCTTGAGTATCCTCCATTGCTGAATGAGCATTTTCAAGCTTTTTATTACAATAGAATTTAAGAGCTGCTGTAAGATTCCTTTGTTCCATTTTATGAAAAATAGTTTGCACGTCTATTGTTTTTAAGTTTTTTGTTGAGAAATCTATCTCTGATCTTAAAAACTCTTCCATTAAAAGTGGAATATCGAACCTGTCAGAATTATACCCTGCCAAATCACACCCTTTAATAAAATTATAAATGATTTTAGAAATTTCTTTAAAAGTTGGAGAATCAGCAACTTTATCATTAGTTATTCCGTGAATTTCTGAAACTTCTAAAGGAATTTGTATTTCAGGATTAACTAGCCAAACCTGTTTGTCTATTTTTTCATCAGGGTGTAATTTCAAAATTGCTATTTCAACTATTCGATCGTTTGTAATATTTATTCCTGTTGTTTCAAGATCAAAAAAACAAAGTGGTCTTTCTATTTTTAATTTCATTTTAAAAAGAAAAATTTAGATCCCATTGTTCTAGATAATTTGCAATATTTTTTGCAAACTGTCCCCCAACAGCTCCATTAATGATTCTATGGTCATAACTATGAGATAATATTAGTTTTTTTCTGATTCCAATATAATCTCCTTTTGATGTTTCAATAACTGAGGGCATTTTTCTAATTACACCAATTGCTAAAATCCCTACTTGCGGTTGATTGATAATCGGAGTACCCATAATCGAACCAAAATTACCCACGTTAGTAACAGTGTATGTTCCATCTTGGACATCTTCAGGTAAAAGTTGATTATTTCTTGCACGATAAGACAAGTCATTGACTGCTTTTGTTAGACCGATTAAGTTTAAATGGTCTGCATTTTTTATGACAGGAACAATTAAGTTTCCATCTGACAAAGATGTAGCCATTCCAATGTTTATATTTCTTTTCTGAAATATTGATTCACCTTGTAAAGAGCTGTTTAGAATAGGAAAATCTCTTAATGCTTTAATTACTGCTAAAATAAATAAAGGTGTAAAAGTTAATTTTTCTTGAGTTTGATTAAAAAACGATTTTTTTATCTTTTCTCTCCATTCCCACAAATTAGTTACATCAACTTCAACAAAAGACTGAACATGTGCAGAAGTTTTTTTACTTTCAACCATGTGATTAGCTATTAATTTGCCCATACGTGACATTTCAATTAACTGCCCTGTAGATCCAACATCTTCAGTGTATGATTTTTTTGAATCAGAAATTGGTTCTGAAATAAATGGATTTTTAGAATTTAGATATTTTAAAATATCTTTTTTAGTTACTCTTTTATCTTTTCCTGTTCCAAAAATATTTTCTAGCTCTTCATTAGATAAGTTTTCTTTTTTAGCAATACTCTTTACTAATGGAGAATAAAAACGTTTAATTTCTGTAGGGATAGAATTAATTACAGATTCAGCTTTATCAAAAAGATTAGATGTCTCATGAACTATTGATGATTCAACAATAGTTTTAGTTTCAACTAAATCCTCAGTAATATTTTCATTTTTCACATCGTCACTCTCAATTACAGCTATAACCTCTCCAACCTTAATTGTATCATCTATATTGAAGCGTTTTTCTATTAACTTACCTGAAAATTCTGAAGGAACATCAGAGTCAACTTTATCAGTAGCTATTTCAACAATAGACTCATCAGCATCAATGATGTCACCAACTTCTTTAAGCCAAGTTATTAATGTAGCTTCAGCAACACTTTCTCCCATTTTTGGAAGTTTTAAAAAATACTTACCCATACTTAATTATTAAAACAAAAGTACCAAAATTATGAATAAAGCACTACTATTCCGTTATTGAACTTTCATAAGGTATTCTTCTAGAAATACTTCTGCCTAATGTCACTTCATCAGCATATTCTAATTCATCTCCAACTGAAATTCCTCTTGCAATAGTAGTTATTTTAATGTCAAAATTAGAAAGTGTTTTAAAAATATAAAAGTTAGTAGTATCAGCTTCTAATGTACTACTAAGTGCTAAAATTAATTCATTAATTTCTTTAGATTTTGCTTTTTCAACTAATGAATTAATATTAAGATCATTTGGACCCACACCTTCAATTGGAGAAATTATCCCTCCTAAGACATGATATAGTCCATTATATTGATTAGTGTTTTCAATAGCCATAACATCTCTTATATCTTCAACAATACACAGTAATTTTTTATTACGTTTTTCGTTAGAACATATTTCACAAATGTTATTTTCAGATAAATTATGACACTTTTCACAATAACCAATTTCATTTCTGAATTTTTCTAATGTTTTAGCTAATAATATTGTGTTTTCTTTTGGTTGTTTGAGTAAATACAAAGCAAGTCTGAGTGCTGATCTTTTACCTATTCCTGGTAATCTAGATATTTCATCTACAGCATCTGATAATAATTTTGAAGAAAATTCCATTATACAAAAATACAAAAATATCATATGGAAAAAGGTTTTTCTATATTTGCCTTTTACCCATATATGCAGTCACCTGAAATTATATTAAGTCTTATTCTTGGATATTTTTTAGTATTAATTATAATATCAAAATATACAAGTCAAGAAGCCTCTAATTCTACATTTTTTAATGCAAATAAAAAAGCACCTTGGCTCCTTGTTGCTTATGGAATGGTTGGCGCTAGTTTATCAGGAGTGACATTTATTTCAGTTCCTGGATGGGCAGAAGAATCTCAACTAACTTATTTTCAAGTAGTTATAGGTTACTTAATTGGTTATATTATTGTAGCATTTGTTCTCCTACCTGTTTATTACAAAAATAATGTTACGTCTATTTATGAATATCTCAATATAAGATTTGGTCCAAAAACTCAGAAAACCGGAGCTTTTTTCTTTTTTATATCTAGAGTTCTTGGAGCTGCATTTAGGCTGTTTTTAGTTGCTTTAGTCTTATTTCAATATGTTTTTAAAATGTGGGGTGTGCCTTTTGAAGTAAGTGTTATACTATCCGTTTTATTAATATGGGTCTATACACGAAAGGGAGGGATTAATACAATCATCTGGACAGATACTCTTCAGACAACATTAATGATATTGTCAGTTATTTTATCTATAAGCTACATATTAAATGAATTAGATTTAAGTTTATTAACATTTATAGAAAGTGATTCATTTAAAAACATGAGTCAATTGTTTGTTACTGATAACTTCAATGAACGTAATTATTTCATAAAATCTATAATCGGTGGAGCTTTTATTACAATTTGTATGACTGGATTAGATCAGGATATGATGCAAAAAAACTTAGCTTGTAAAGATTTGATTTCTGCGCAAAAAAATATGATTTCTTTCAGTTTTGTCTTAGTTTTTATTACATTTTTATTTTTAATATTAGGAGTTTTATTATACACCTATTCATATGAGATGGGTATAAATATTCCTCTATTTGAAGGCAAAAAAAGTACTGACCTGCTTTTTCCAGAAATTGCCTTGAATCATAATTTAGGAGCTGCTGTTGGAATTACTTTTATCTTGGGTCTAGTTGCGGCAGCCTACAGTAGTGCTGATAGTGCCTTGACGTCTTTAACAACTTCGTTTTGTATAGATTTTATAAATATTGATCAGTATAAGCCAGAAATACAAAAATCTATTCGAGTTAAAGCGCATATTGGAATGAGTATTTTGCTGATTATAGTTGTTATAATTTTTAAACATGTATTAGACCGAAATGTAATTGATAGCCTTTTGACAGTTGCTTCTTATACCTACGGACCATTACTAGGAATTTTTTCTTTGGGTATATTTACTAATTATAAAATTGATGATAAAAAAGTTTTATGGATTAGCCTACTGTCAGTTTTTATAATAAGTCTACCGAAGCTCCTTTTTTATATAGGGTGGGTTTCCACAGAAAACTTGTGGGGTTATAAAATTGGTTATGAATTACTTCCATTAAATGGCTTAATCACGTTTATCTGTTTAATATTGATTGGTAGAGAGCAAAATCAAAGTACATGAGTTTTCACACTCAACACCTTTAGAAGAGAAATATTTAAATAATTTAGGGTTTTCTGTTCCAGGGTTAAAAATTACTCTTCTTGGAGAAATATCTATAATTGACTCAGCATATTGATCTTGAAATTTAATATTTAAATAAATACTTATAGTATCAATTTTAACACCTTTAGGGAAATTGTTTAGAATCTTAACTCCATGAGTTTCTCCAATGTTTTTTCCAACTGCAAAAACTTTAATTTTATTACTTACAAGTTTTTTTATTGCTTTATTAGAATACCTTAATTCATTTAATGAAGCTCCAATAATCAATGTAGATTTAGCTACCATTTGATAATGGTACTTCCCCATGAAAAACCAGCTCCAAACGCAGCTAAAACGACAATATTACCTTCTTTTACTTTGCCTTCCTCCCAAGCTTCAGTTAAAGCAATAGGAATAGAGGCTGCTGTAGTATTTCCATATCTCATTATATTATTATAAACTTGATCATTTCTTAATTTTAATTTTCTTTGAATAAATTGAGAAATTCTAAGGTTAGCTTGATGTGGAATTAACAGACCTATATCTTCAGTTTTTAAGTTATTATGTTTTAAACCAGTATTAATCACTTCTTCAAAACGAGAAATTGCATTTTTAAAAACTACTTTTCCGTTCATGTAAGGATAATATGATGAATCCTCGGGATCATTTTCAGAAACTATTTCTGTCACCCATTTATTTGTGTTTGGAGCAATCATAACCAAATCATCAGCATGCTCACCCTCAGAGTGCAAGTGTGAAGACAAAATACCTGAATCTTTAGATTGACTTCTTGTTACAACAGCAGCTCCTGCACCATCTCCAAAAATAACAGCAATATCTCGACCTCTTGTGGTCATGTCTATAGCTCCAGATTGAGTTTCTGATCCAATTACAAGTATGTTTTTATACATTCCTGTTTTTATGAATTGATCTGCTGTTGCCATTCCATAAACAAAGCCTGAACATGCGTTTCTTATATCCATAGCCGGACATGTAGGAATGTTTAAAATTTTTTGAACAAAAACACCTGAGCCTGGCATATAATAATCCGGGCTTAAAGTAGCAAAAAGAATAAGGTCAATTTCATTAGCTGACATATTTGCATTTTTAAGTGCAATCTTTGCGGCTTTAGCACCCATAGATGCTGTTGTGTTTCCATCTCCTTTAACAATATGCCTTCTTTCCTCAATCCCAGTTCTTTCAATAATCCATTCGTTAGAAGTTTCAATTTTTTTTGCTAAATCTTCATTTGTCACAATATTGTCAGGAAGAAACTTTCCTAATCCTACTATTTTTGAATTATACATGTTTTATCTTTTACCAATGCAATTTATTTAAAATAAGCTTAAAAATCATGTTATATTAATTTAAAATAGTGCCAAAATGTCATTATTTATTAATTGGTATTTTTTTTGAATAGAATTAATAAATAAAATAAATAAATATGTCAAAAGGTAAAATCAATGTAGCGGTAGAAAATATATTTCCGCTAATTAAAAAATTTCTATACAGTGATCATGAAATTTTCTTGAGAGAACTTATTTCAAATGCAACTGATGCGACAACAAAATTAGCTCATCTGAGTAGTATAGGAGAGATAAAAGGAGATATAGGATTACCGAAAATTGAAATTAAAATTGATTCTAAAAAGAAAACTTTACGTGTAATTGACCAGGGTGTAGGAATGTCAATGGATGAAGTTAATAAATATATTAATGAAGTTGCTTTCTCTGGAGCTGAGGAGTTTTTAGAAAAATATAAAGACACAGCTCAAGATTCAGGGATTATAGGACACTTTGGTCTTGGGTTTTATTCAGCTTTTATGGTAGCTGACAAAGTAGAAATTATAACTAAATCTTATCAAAAAGAAACAGGTGCTCATTGGACGTGCGATGGGTCTCCAGAATACAACCTTGTCAAATCTGACAAAAAAGAAAGAGGAACAGAGGTCATACTTCATATATCCAAGGATTCAAAAGAATTTTTGGAAGAATCTCGAATCAGAGAGCTTCTAGTTAAGTATAACAAATTTATGCCTATACCTATTAAATTGGGTACTAAAGAAGTTGAGATTCCACTTCCAGAAGGAGCTCCTGAAGATCAAAAGCCAGAAAAAGA
>Ga0308019_10001620_pt1 | contig 13290 bp, 12 predicted proteins | sample Neamet284_FD_203135 | JGI IMG/M metagenome (GOLD analysis project Ga0308019, IMG submission 203135) | Marine microbial communities from water near the shore, Antarctic Ocean - #284 | ecosystem: Environmental > Aquatic > Marine > Unclassified | place: Southern Ocean | collected 2014-10-01 | reverse complement strand
AGAATCTCGCATGTCGCTAACAGCAGCAGCAGCAGATCTCTGGCTGGCTCCGATTCCTGGAACCGAGGGTGAACTCGCACTCGGCATTGCTTCGGTAATCATTGAGCATGGCATGGCAAGCCCACAGAACGTTGCCGCATTCGAAGCAGCAGTTCCTGGTGGAGTTAGTGGTTACACACTCTCTAACGTTGCCAGCAAGACAGGCATTTCAGCTGACCGAATTGAAAAGGCGGCTACGCATTTTGCAGAGCACACACCTTCGGTCGCCTTCGGTGGAGGTTCGGCAGGTGCACACACTAACGGTAGCTTCAACCTCGGAGCGATCTACGCACTGAACGTATTAGTCGGTGCAATCGATTCCAAGGGCGGAATTACATCTAACCCAGGCTCAGCCTTCGAAGATGTTTCTGCATCAGCAACTGGTGCTACATTCGAAACATGGGAAACCGAACTTGCCGAATGGCGAGCCGGTAACGTTGAAACCGTTATCATTCGTGGTGCCGATATCGTTCACGGCATGCCTAATTCAGTCGCTATTCGTGAAGCCCTTGAGCAAGTTCCAAACGTTATAGCTTTCGGAGCAATTCACGACGACACAATGGACTTCGCTGACCTTGTTCTTCCAGAAGAAACATTCTTGGAGTCATGGGGTACAGACATTCCAGAGCCAGGTCCTGGTTACCAAGTTGTTGGAACACAGCAACCTGTAGTCGGACCGACTATTTCTCAAGACGAATCTGGGCTCATCAGTGACGCACGCGGATTCGGCGACACACTACTTGCCATGTCTGACGGTTCTTACGGCAGAAACATGGAAAGTATTGTTCGGGGTGCTCTTTCTGATCTTCATGCCACAGGCCGTGGATCAATATCAGCATCTTCAGCTGCGCTCTTCACCAACGGTGCTTTGCAACGTGGTGGATGGTGGGACACCAGTAAAAATGGTTCAAGCAGCAACGTTGGCAGGGTAAACACCACCGAGCGTGACGCTGGGTACTCCGACACTAGTTCTCTAGGAACTGGCAATGACTTCCACCTTGTTCCTTTCCAATCGAACTCATTGCTCGATGGTCGACTCGCCGCAGCTCCTTGGGCACAGCAGACCCCCGACCCTATTTCATCGGCTTCATGGTCGACTTGGGCAGAGATCAATAGCATTCAAGCTGATGAACTCGGAATCAAAGAGGGCGATGTCCTTCTGATTCGTTCAGCCTCAGGTGAGATCGAAGTCCTCGCGTACCCGCACCCAGGTGTACGCCCGGGCGTAGTAGGAATCCCTATGGGGCAAGGTCACGACAAAGGCGGACGATATGCTGAGGATCGCGGTGCGAACGTTCTGTCAATTCTCGTAGATGAGAAAGATGCTGAGACCGGTGCTCTTGCATGGGCTGCTACTCGAGTACGGGTACAGCGTGCAGGAAAACGGGCTAAGGTACCGAAGTTCGAAGGTAACGTAGTAGCCCGACCAGTTGAGCCAGGTGTTCCTGTTCTGGTTGTTGGTATTGGCGAAACTGCGCACGATGTGCAAGAAGCTAATCACCACGAATACCAGAAACAGTTCCTAGGCGAACGCAAGGAGTCTGGCGACAATGAGTAATCTAAAGGTTGAATACCGAGCAATGGTAGCAGTCAAATGACAACAGCTGAATTCGGTACGCACAACTGGGGCATGGTTGTCGACGTCGATAAATGCATAGGTTGTAACGCATGTGTTATCGCCTGTCAGGCGGAGAACAACATCCCGATTAACACCCAGGACCGGGTGGAGCGCGCTCGTTCGATTTCTTGGATTCGTGTTGAGCGATACTGGGAAGGCGATTTTCCTGACGCAAAAGCTCGGTTCATTCCGATCATGTGTCAGCACTGTGCAAACGCACCTTGCGAACCTGTCTGCCCTGTATACGCTACTTACCACAACGCAGAAGGCCTGAACGTTCAGGTCTACAACCGATGTGTCGGTACTCGTTACTGCGCAAACGGTTGCCCGTACATTGTTCGATTCTTCAACTACTGGGAGCCAGTCTGGCCGGAGTCTCTCCGAAACCACCTGAACCCTGATGTAACAGTTCGAAGTCGTGGAATCATGGAAAAGTGCAGCTTCTGTGTGCACCGAATTCGCCGTGAGTCACGTAGTGCCCGAAGCGCTGGAACTGAAATTGCCGATGGTGCCATTCAGACAGCGTGTTCATCGGCTTGCCCGACGAGCGCTCTAAACTTCGGCAACTTCAATGACCCGAATAGCAAGGTATCGAAAATGAAGGAAGACAAGCGTCACTTCACGCTTCTCGACCAGTTCGGAACGGACCCTAACGTAATCTACTTAGCGAAGATCGATGCTGACAAGAAGGTCGGCGCAGGAGAAGCTGCAACGCATGGCTAGTCAAGCTGTAGCACATGATTCCGAGCATCACGCACCACCGCCGAATGTCGACGCCGATGTTGTTTCGCGTGAACTCGTCGCCACCACTCAAAGTGCAAGCGGCAGGTTCAAGGCGTGGGTATGGGGACTCGGAATTCTTTCGGTCGCAGGTATTGTTGCACTTGTCCTCAAGTTCATCGATCAGGGTGACGACAGCACCAGGTGGGGCTACGTAGCGGCAATGGTTTCGTTCCTACTCTCTGTAGCTGGTGGCGCACCGATGGTAGCCATGGCTCCTGTAATGGCGAAAGCCAACTGGGTTCGACCAATAACACGTATCGCTTCTTTGTTCTCGTTCGCCGGTGTAGCGACTCTCATAATGCTTATCCCGCTGGTGGTTATATTGCCTCCACTAGTAACTGAGGGTGCTCGAAGACGAACTGTTTGGTACATGGCTCCTGACTACTCTCCACACTTTTGGACGACGTTGAGTCTTGTACTGCTTATCGGCACCGGAATCATGCTGTTCTACTCAGCTGCACTGCCTGACTTCGCTTCAATGCGTGACCACTCGACTGGCTGGCGCCAGCGTTTGGGTAAGCGTCTTGCTCGTGGTTGGGTTGGTACAGATGTTCAGTGGCGAACACTGCGAATGCGTATCGGCATGTTCGGTACCTTCTACTTCTTGATTCTCGTATTCGTGAACTTCTTGATCTCGACTGACTTCGGTCAGAGCATGGTTCCCGGATGGCGTGACGCTATCTTCCCGATGTACCACACAGTTTCTGGCTTCCAGGCCGGTGTAGCTGCTGTAGTCATCGCCCTTTACTTCTCTAGGAAGTACATGAAGCTTGAGAAGTACATTCACTTGGATGCCTTCTGGTCGTTAGGGCGACTTCTGTTCGCCCTAACACTCCTTTGGATTTACTTCTTCTACTCCTCGTTCATCGTGTTCTGGTATGGCCGATCTATGAACGACATCGCCACGCTAGACCTGCTGATCAAGGGGCCTATGATCTACGCTTTCTTCGCAGGCATGATTCTCCTATGGTTCGTTCCATGGTGGATCCTCATTTGGAACAAGGTTCGTCGTGGAACTGCTGCAATGGTCGTAGGATCATTCATCATTCTTATCGGACTGCTAATTGACCGGATCCGTACGTTTGTTCCAGCATGGTCTGTACCGGGTGATCAAATTCACGAGAAGTGGCTCAAAGTCATTCCTGAAACAGTTTGGCCAGATATATTCGATATTCTGATCATGGCTGGAGGAATTTCTCTCGTAGCATTTATCGTTATGATGATGACTCGTGTGATCCCTGTTCTTTCGGTATGGCAGGTTCAGGAATTCAACCTCCTTGCGAAGCCAATCAGATACATGAAGGGCCATGCAACATTGGTTGCGAAACCAGACTAATTTCAGTAACGATTTTGCGAAAGTCTGCCAGATTTTTGTCAGACAACTACAGGTAACGAACTAACAGATGCAACAGCGACGAGAACTAGATCAGGTCTATACAAACCGTAAGCTCCTTAACGGTCAGCTAGACACGCCCAAGTGGTGGTTGCCTACAGTCAGCATCCTTGGTGTTGTGGTGCTGATTGGTGTGATCGTTATCGCAACGATGATTAACAAAGGGCTTGGCCTAACGGGTCTTGCGCGTCCGGTTTACTGGGGCCTCTTCATCACAACCTTCGTTTTCTGGGTTGGTATTTCACACGCTGGAATTATGATTTCAGCCATTCTTCGCCTTACTCAGGCTGAATGGCGTAGGCCGGTAACGAGAGCAGCCGAACTTCTTACGGTGTTCTCACTACTAACAGCGCTTGTATTCCCATTGATTCATGCAGGACGCCCATGGCGAATTGCTTACTGGATCATGCCGTACGACGTTGCCCGTGGAATTTATCCAAACATACGATCGCCACTCATAATGGATCCGGTCGCAATTAGTACGTACCTGACAGGTTCAACCCTGTTTCTGTACATCGCTCTTATCCCTGACCTGGGTAACCTTCGTGACCGCACGACTGGCTGGAAGAACGCCATGTACACCGTGCTTGCCCTCGGCTGGAGAGGTAACCCTCGACAGTGGAAGATGCAAACGGTTGGTGGGATCCTTCTTTCAGCGTTGATGCTTCCGATTTTCGTATCAGTTCACTCAATCGTTTCGTGGGACTTCGCAATCGCTTCAGCGGTTGAAGGTTGGCACTCGACTATTTTTGCACCTTACTTCGTTATTGGTGCTGTGCACTCTGGTGTATCGGCCGTTGTAACGATGATGGCTCTGATGCGATGGCTATGGAAATGGGACGATTTCATTCGCCCAGAACACTTCGATGCACTCGCACGACTACTTATTGTTGTAGCAACAGGTTGGCTCGCATTCACATTCTTGGAACTCACCTTCGCCCTATACGGTCAAGACGCTCCAGAAATTGCACTGCGTGAGATGCAGATGTTCCAGTGGCCTTGGAATGCACTATTCATCGTCTTCTTCCTGACTGGATATGCAATTCCTGTCCCCATGTGGTGTTTCAAGAGGGTTCGAACCAACATCGCCTTGATGTTCTGGACTTCGATTCTCGTGAACGTCGGCATGTGGCTTGAACGGTTCCTGATTATCGTGCCTGGTTTGGCTCGCAGGACACCGTTCGTATACACATGGGAAGCGTACACCCCAAGCCCGGTTGAATGGACAATCTTCATTTGGTCGTTTGCATGGGTCACGTTCCTAATGCTGTTATTTTCCAAGTTCTTCCCGCTCGTTCCGTTGTTCGAGCAAAAGGAGAGCCAGGTATTTACTGATGATGTAATGATTGGTCGGGCGAAAGTTCCGGCAATCGTTAGAGAAGCTGACTAGAGGAAGTTCTGATGAGCACGCAAAGTATTCTTGGCCTGTTTCAACAGCCCGAACCAGCCGCAGATGCGATGGACGGACTGAAAGAAGCTGGATTTGAACTAGGCACATTCGATGTGCTGACCGGTACTCCGTACCCAGAAGGTGCATTTGGGGAACATGTCCCACAGCACCGCCTGTTCCGCTTCCCTGCATTCGGAGCAATTATTGGTTTCACCTTGTCGGTATTCCTGACATCGGTGACTCAGCTCGCATACCCGTTGGTGACCGGTGGTAAGCCGATCCTATCGATATTTGCCATGCTGATCATCATGTACGAAATGACGATGCTTGCAGGTGTGATCGCAACAGTGATCGGAATCATCTTCGAGTCTCGACTCCCGAACATGAAGCCGGGTATCTACGACACTCGAATCACTGAGGGCTGGATTGGTGTAGTTATTACATTCGACGACGATTCTAAAGTCGCCGATGCAGAGAGCGTACTCAACAAGGCAGGCGCTTTGGAGATCAAGCACGCGTAATGACTGTATTCCCAGCGAATATCAAATCAATGCTTTCACGTCGACTTGTAACGGTTGCCCTGCTACTCATGCTCAGCATCTTCGTAACGTCTGCCTGTGCAATTCAGGAATCAAACACCTACCCGGTGGAAACATTCTCTGAAATGCACTACTCACAGGCGTTCCGGGCACAAGAGCCACCACGTCTAGCGCCACCGGCAGACTCAGTGGCTTTCAAGACCGCAGGCGACGCTAGCAATACCCTCAACGTTCCAGACAAACAAGAACGTGTTTACGACCCAGCTGTTGCCGGTAATCTTTACCGAGTCAACTGTTCGGTTTGCCACGGAGTTTCAGGACTCGGTGACGGTAAAGCTGTTCGACACATAACTTCAAGTTCGAGCTTTTACGCCACCAATGAAGGAATACCGTACAAGTCTCCCCCAAACCTCCTAGAATCAGCAGCTAGCCGCCTAAACCAACGTGAGGTTATGTTTAGTTTCATTTCAGGATGGAACGGTCCAGTAATGCCTGAATTTGGCAAACTCTTGGCTGAAGAAGACATTAGGGACATCGTGAACTACATCTTTGACGAAAACACCGGCCTCAGCCAGTAATAAATCATCTTAGTTGTTGTCAGTAAATTCGGGTGCGGGACGTAGCCGCACCGTTTTTCATTCTTCTAAAAATTACGCAGGATACTTACACAGGGAAAGTAAAGTTATGGCAGCTGGTGATCCGCTCCTAATGATCGGATCACGTGCGCGCTCTCCCAGAGCGTTCGCCATTTTCTTTATAGCTCTTTCTTTGCTGATCCTTCTCACGGCGACGAATTGCGTGAGAGAAGTCGATATCACACTCGAGCAACGTTCTCACCAGCTTGCTGGCGATCTCATGTGCCCGGTGTGTGACGGCCAGACTCTCGATGGTTCGAACGCACAGATCGCTGTGGATATGCGGTTAAAAGTTCGTGAACTGCTAGATTCCGGCAATACCAACGCCGAAGTCAAAGACTACTTTGTCGCAAGGTACGGAGAGGAAATTCTCGCAGCTCCGGAGAGCAGTGGATTCAACTTACTCGCTTACATAGTCCCTGTTGTTATCGTTTTTGGCGGAATAGGTATCGCACTAATAACAATCAAAAACATGAGGAAGTCTGCTGCACAAGTCAATTACTCGGGAACACAGACCGTATCTTCCCCAAATGAACCCGCTGACCTTTCCGATTACTTAGCTAAAGTAGATCGTGATCTCGGAATATACATACAACCTGCCTCTTCAGAAAGTTATGACGTGAGTTCTAGTCAATCTGACAAGGAAAATTCCTAATGGCCGATCTTGGAGTAATGGCACTGCTACTCGGACTAGCCTTGAGTATTTATGCAGCAGTCGGCGCTATAGTCGGTGAAAAGACCGCCATGGCTGAACTAGTGGTCAGTGCTCGCCGAGCGCTCTATATGACCACTCTGGCAGCAGCAGTGGCTTCTGGAGCACTGATCAACGCCTTCGTACAGAACGATTTTTCAATCAAGTACGTTGTAGATCACTCCAACACCTTTATGGATCGTGCTTTCGTTTGGGTTGCCTTCTATGCAGGTAACGAAGGCTCACTTCTATATATTTTGCTTGCCTTAGCGTTAATATCTGCAATATCAATCTGGTTCGCACCAAAGCGACTAGCCAGAAGCATGCCGTGGACCATCGCCATTCTCGCGATCATCCAACTGTTCTACTTTGGAGTTCTGTCGTTCGTCGCTAGCCCATTCGAACTTCTCGACACGATTCCTCTAGAAGGCAGAGGAATTAACCCTCTGCTCACACACCCTGGAATGTTCAGTCACCCTCCGTTACTTATGGGTGGTCTCATTGGGATAACTATTCCGTTCGCATTCGTCTCCGGAGCATTGATAGCTGGTAACTACGGTGACGACTGGATCGATGTAGCAAGAGTTTCAGCAATCATCACATGGGGCGTTCTGGGTACAGGTATGTTGCTAGGCGCGTGGTGGGCTTACACGATCCTCGGATGGGGTGGTTACTGGGCGTGGGACCCGATCGAAAACGTTGCTCTCATGCCGTGGTTAGTATTGACGGCATTCGTTCATTCGATCATGGTTCAAAAACGTCGTGGCATGTTCCGAATGTGGAATGTAGCGTTACTAAACATAGCCTTCGTTCTGGCTCAGCTCGGTATGTTTATCAACCGAGGTGGCCCGGTCGTTAGCGTCCACTCGTTTGCGGCGTCCTCGCTTGGAGTAATTTTCCTCTCGTTCATGCTCGCTAGTTTGCTATTCGCTTTTGCGCTTTTCTTATGGCGTATGCCCCAATTGAAGTCAGACAGAGCGATGGAATCATTCATGTCACGTGAGGCTTCGTTCCTCATAAACAATTTCCTGTTCCTAGCAGTGATGGGCGTAACGCTTTGGGGAGTGCTCTACCCACTTTTCTCTGATCTCGCCCGAGACATTTCAGTTAGCGTGTCCGCACCCTACTTCGATCGAACAAACGGACCTGTACTACTAGGTATCGTCGTGATGATGGGCATTGGTCCATTGCTGCCTTGGCGCAAGACTTCCGCACGTTCAATGAAGCAGTGGTTTATGTGGCCAACCTTAGTCGGTCTACTGACAATCATCGTGCTCGTTGCACTTGGTGTTCAACGCCCTATAGCTATTTTTGCATTCGGGGTAGTTGCGTTCGTAGCTGCCTCCATTAGTGAAGAGTGGTGGCGTGGTACAACTGCACGTCATCGATCTGGCGACAACTGGGTTATGGCTTGGTGGAGACTGGTGAACGGCAATCGACCTAGGCACGGTGGCTACATAGTTCACATCTCTATTCTCATGCTTGCCTTAGGAATCATTGGTACAAACTTCTACCAGCAACGTACAGACGGTGCTCTCGCGCTAGGCGAAAGTATTATTCTCGACAACTACCGAATCGAGTACGTCGATGAAGGCGAGTCGATTCGTGATGACCGCATCGCCAAATGGGCGGAGATGTCGGTTTACGAGATTAATCCTGACGACTATTCACAGGAGATAGCGTTTGCAGCAACTCAAGGATCATCTGGGTTTACTCTTAAAGATAGTCGACTTCGAGAGAACGATAACCTGATCGATCAGATCGAACCGTGGCACGGTTTCTATCCCGACTTCAACATGGCTTCCGTCCGATCGGGCATTAGGTCGACTATTGTTGAAGACCTGTATGTAATTCCACGAGACTTCTTGGCCGATGGCAGAGTTTCGATTGCCGTGAGTATTAATCCATTGGCGTGGTGGTTATGGGTATCGGGACCATTTTTCATAATTGGCACTATGGTTGCTCTTTGGCCACAGCATGCAGTCGAACGACGCCCCGTGAGAAAACGTAAATTAGATGATCCGGAAGGTGAAAACTAATGCCGATCGCCTTAGGCACATTGCTTGCGTTAGTCTCGATTGCAGTAATTGCGTACCCCTTTTTGGGGTCAAAGAGATACCGACTTGTTTCAGAAAGATTCGTAACTCGCGAAAAACTTCGAGCCGAACGATTACGTATTTATCGCAAAATTACGGATGTAGAAGCTGATTTCACGTCAGGCGATCTCACTGAGGCTGATTACCAGTATCAGCGAGATCAGCTAAGGACGTTGGCTGCAAAGATACTTAGACAGGAGTCGGGTGCTACAACGACCAATTCCAAACGTGACGAAGAACTCGAAAAAGAGATTTCACGTCTACGCGAACAAACCGTCCAATCACCAGAGGGCGGAGACACACTGTAATGAACCCCTACGATTTGAATCCCATGAACGTTACATCGAAATCACCAGTGGTACGGATATTCGCAGCGTCCATAGTCAGCGCCCTCGCGCTGGCATTCCTGTTCCAATCAATCGAGCTAAACGTTGCCAGCGCACAATCCCCGCCTGAAAGCATCCTCGGCAAGGTGAGCAATGGAACCGACGGTGGAGTAGTTCCCACAGATCTTCAAGTGATACTGATGTCGATTGATCTCGGGAGCAACTCGATCATCGAACAGGAAACTACCACTGTTAACAAAGATGGTATTTTCAGATTCGATAATCTAGTTTCAGCACCCGGTCTAAGCTACCGAGTCGTCGTGAACTACGGGACTTTCACGCCGTCTGTCGATATGGCAAACGTTGAGAACTGGCAGAACGTTCGACTCAGCATTTTTGATGAAACGAAATCTCTGGAAGACATCACCGTTAGTTCATACGTGATGATGATCCCAACGATAGACGCACGAAGCCGACAAGTCGGTGTTCTCACGGTCATCAACGTAGATAACCGCGGCGATACAGTTTGGGTACCAGACTTGACCGACCCGGCCCTCACGGGTCTCGACTTACTAAGGTTCAACCTACCAAAAGGCTTCTCCGATCTTGCAATCGAATCTCAACTTCCTACCGGAAACATTCTCGAGATTGACACGGGATTTGCACTGACCAATCCGGTTCCACCTGGTGAAGCTGCGATTCTGATCAGCTACATCCTTCGATATGAAAACGATTCTTTCGACTTCAACCTGAAGCTGCCGTACGGAGCAGATCAGGTTCGAATACTTCTTCCAGACGAAGGTGGAACGATCAGTGCTGAAGGTTTCGGTGCTGGTGAATCTGTGGTTGTAGCCGAAAAAATATTCAATCAGTACCAAGGCGAAGATTACGCTGCGGGTGTTGAGCTTCTAACTACATTCTCAGAATTACCACAGCCAACGACTCTTCAGAAGCTTTCAGACTTCTTCAAGGGTCGAACTTACGTCATCGTAATCATCAGTGTTGTAGGAATCGCATTATTGTCGATTCTTGGTTACGCAGTGTTTTCGTCACGAAAGAACTCTGATCTTTCAAGCGACGACGACGATGACGTTATAAGCCGCGCTGATGTGATTGCTGAAATCGCTGCTCTCGACGAAGAGTTCGAAGCAAACAATATTGACGAAGACGATTACAACGAGCGCCGTGACGAATTAAAACGTCTAGTTCTAGAACTCGAAGAATATTCCGCAGCTTCGTTATCTGACAAAAGTGAAGACGAATCTACCGAATCTGAAAAAGAACAGTCAAATTCAGCCGATGATAAGCAAGAAGAATCGGGCAAGTAGTTTTGGGCCAGAGGCGTTCAGTACTAATCGGAGTCGGCATACCAGTTCTACTCGTGCTGGCGCTGTTCACCTGGGGTGTGATACAGAACGACGGGGAAACTGGTCGGCCTGGTATCAATGACAAATTTGGAGAGGTAAATCTTTCTGTAAAGCCGTTCGCTGATTTTGAACTCACGACTCTTGGAGGCGACGTAATTTCAATTGCCGACTACAGAGGAAAAGTTGTTGTCGTCGATTTCTGGTCTTCATGGTGTGCGCCGTGTAGAGCCGAAGGCCCTGTACTTGCCGCTACCTACGATAAATGGCAAGAACGCGGGGTTGAGTTCATTGGTGTTGCGATATGGGACACAAAGGGTCCAGTAGAAGATTTCATCGAACAGAACGGTATCAACTACGTAAACGGAATCGACCCTTTAGGTAAGATTTCCATTGATTTCGGCGTGAGTGGTATTCCGGAAAAATTCTTCATAACGCCAGAAGGTGAAATCGTGAAGAAAGTGGTAGGTCCGAACACCGCTAATACTCTTGACGACATTCTCACCGATATGACCGATGCCGCTCTAGGGATTACTTCAGCCGGTTAACGAATTTAGCTAACTGCACTTCAGGTCAGACTGCACGCTAGTTCTGACGTATTCCGCCATCAACGTTCAGTGCTTGCCCAGTAATTGAACTAGCACGGTCGGAAGCTAAAAACGCTACCGCGTTGCCGACATCATCAGCCGTTTGTTCCCGTCCAAGTGGAACCAGTTCGGATACTGTTTGCTGGAATATCTGACGAGGAGTAAGACCTGTGCTCGGTTGACCAGTCGATTTCCGCCGCTCCGCGATACTCTCCCACAACGGAGTCCAGATCAATCCGGGGCAAACCGTATTAACATTGATCCCATGTGGAGCGAGCTTGAATGCCCATGCCTGCGACACATTGATCGCAGCAGCCTTTGACGCTGCGTAGGTGGCGAATCCGGGTCGTCCACCTCGACCTGCGACTGAGGCGATATTCACAATCTTGCCGTAGCCGCGTTCAACCATGTAACTCTCGACTGATTGTGTGCCGTTGACGATTCCGTAAACATTCACATCGAACGTCGCTTGCCAATCTTCAACACTCGGTGTTTTCCTAGTCGTGAAGCCAGATGCTCCACCCACGCCAGCATTGTTCACCAGCACGTCCACGTGACCAAATTCTTCAATGGTGACTTCGATCATATCGTCGGTCGACCATTGCTGAGTCACATCTGTTTCGCAGTAATACGACTGGCTACCGCCTGATTTGATTTCGGCTACAACTTCACGTGCGGCTTCTTCGTCCAAATCGGCGATGACAACGTTTGAACCTCGGCGAGCAAGCTCAAGTGCGATCCCACGACCAATGCCTTTGGCTCCGCCTGTAACTATCGCTGTTTTATCTTCGAAATCCATAATTACTCTCGTGCGCTTTTAGCGCATGAAGAAGCCACCATCCACATTTAGAGCTTGACCAGTTATGTTCTTAGCATCGTCTGATACGAAGAACGCCACAGTGTCGGCGATATCCTCAGGAGTCTGTTCCTTCTGCATAGGAATCTTCTCGGCGATCATGGCGTCGAACACCTCACGGGGATTCATACCCTCGTAAGCTGGCATGTCATACGCATAGCGGTCGCCAATTTGCTCCCACATGGGTGTCCATAAAAGCCCAGGACAAATCGCATTCATGGTGATATTGAAACGCGCCAATTCGAGAGCAATCGATTGCGTGAGGCTAATCACTGCCGCTTTCGAAGCTGAATAGTGTGGAAGCGATGGTCGCCCTTCCCTACCAGCAATAGACGCAATATTTACGATTCGGCCTGAACGTTTCTTTATCATCTGAGGCTGAAATGCAGCAGTTATGTTCGACATTCCAATAACGTTCACCTGATAGGTCTGTTTCCAGTCTTCTTCAGTAGAATATGATCGTGTCTGCCATCCGGCTGAGCCAGCGATACCAGCGTTATTCACTAGGATATCGACGGCGCCGAGAAGCTCGGTGGTAGCCTCTACAAGCCCATTACACGCTTCGAGATCGGTAACATCGGTAACAAATACCGCTGATTTGCCTGATACTTCTTTAACTTCAGCAGCAGTTTGAGCAGCGGCTTCTTCATTGATATCGGCGATCATCACTGACGCGCCTTTGTCAGCCAGTTTCAGCGCGATCGCGCGACCGATGCCTGTTGCACCACCGGTTACTACCGCCACCTGACCCTTAAAGTTCAATTCACCCACCCTATCTGAACTGCCGTGAACGTTTAGATTCGGGACGAAATTATACTTGGGTGTGACTGATTTCTATGTGATTACACGCCTTCTAAAGTGCAATTTAGGTGCGTGAATGGATACCTATAATGACCGTTTCTAGGAAACAAGCGCTTGAATATGGCTACATATCTACGCTGAAAATAGCGTTCGTACGGATTGAGTTCAACCA
>Ga0308019_10001619_pt1 | contig 13296 bp, 8 predicted proteins | sample Neamet284_FD_203135 | JGI IMG/M metagenome (GOLD analysis project Ga0308019, IMG submission 203135) | Marine microbial communities from water near the shore, Antarctic Ocean - #284 | ecosystem: Environmental > Aquatic > Marine > Unclassified | place: Southern Ocean | collected 2014-10-01 | reverse complement strand
CGTGGAGCGAGTTCAAACTATTAATCATTACAAGTCTCGTCCACCAATTGCTTTCAATCGATAAACAACAATTGGTGGACGAGACGAGATTTGAACTCGGGAACCACATCGCGGAAAGAATCCGTTGTTTTGTTATTGGAAGTCTTGTTGGAGAGCGCCTACATCACCTCAAGAGAGGTGAAATGTGATGGCGCTCAAAAAGCCATATATTCGTCGAATCGCCCTCAAGGATTGGTCCTGGAATGACGGAGATCTGCTTGGAGTTCTACTTGTCTTCGGTAGAATCTTCTTTAGCCGTCCGAATATGATGTGGCAGTTTCTACTTCGTAACGCATTATCTGAACCTGAGAACCTTGGTTTGGTCACTATGTCTAACGGAGTTTTTCCTCTCTGGCTATTCAAAGGTCACATGTGGATTAGTGACCACCTAGCGACTTCAGCAGATGTCAAAGCCAAAGGTATGAACATCAAAACCCGCTATGATGCTAAACAACAGTGGTGGTGGGGATTTACTGACCCATCATTACGACACATGATGGAGAGCATGGACCACACAATATTCGGAATCAAACAGAATCACGAGAAGGTATGGAAAGGACTCTCACTAAAATATCGTAAAAGCACAAGTTCAACTGCCACCACTATCGGTGTTCGCGACAATCGACATATCCCTCAGTGGGTTAAGTTGCATGTAACTCTGCGCGACAAGGGTCAGTGCGTCTATTGTGGAGAAAAGAACCTCAAGTTGTTGGAATTTGACCATCGCCATGCTTGGTCCAAAGGTGGTTCTTCAAAGGACCCGCTCAATATTTGCCTAGGTTGTAAGACCTGCAATCGTTCCAAAGGCGCACGTGATTGGGGGTGGGGTTGAATGGCTCGTACAGGTCCACCGCCACCAGATCCAAACTGGGCTCGTCTAGATGAGCGTGGCAATCTCTCAACACGCTATGCTTGGGGATATATATCACCAGATGAGAAAGCGATCGTCAAGGACGATGGCTCAATCTATATATTAATCGATCAAAATGAACTGGAGAAAATACCGAACCAGAAGGCTTACCACGCCAGATTCATCGCTAAATCAGCTGCTTGGCTTCATCGCTGTCTACAATGGTCGAAAATTGTGCGTGAGATGTACACCTTTGAAAAAGAGTTCAATGAAGATGAGTCTATCATCGAAGATAATGTTGTAGTCCCAGTTCCTAAGAAGAAGCCTAAACTTACTCTGAAGCGAAATCGTAGTGATTTTTGACAAGTTTCATTAGATTGAACTCATCCATTAGAACATGCGAATCAGTGTGAAATCAATCATTTTGGTTTTTTTGATACTCGCTCTCAGTTTTTCCGTTACGACAAATTCAATGTTATTTTATCATTAACGGATTTGAATAAACCGGATAGCCAAGAAGGTTCGATATTCACCGATACAATACTCTCTTCTGGACACTTACATACCTGCACTATTCTTGATGATGGTTCTGTAAGTTGTTGGGGAAACAATGGTAATGGCCGACTTGGAGATGGAACGACTACTTCTCGAAACACACCTACTCAAACATCGGGTTCGATTTCACCATCTTTGTAAACAAAACTCAACTTCAATACCCTCTGTTCCCACCACTTTGTTGGATATTGATTTCATCGTGGTGGTCGCAATAGTGAGTTTCACTTGGCACTTGTATTAATGATCTAATTTTTGTTCAAAATCAATCATACCGGTGTAAGCGTTAAGTAATACAGAACTTATCGTTTAGCGATGAAGAGTTCAACTGGTATGTTAAAGAAGCAATCTTTATTTTTATCTATGCTCTTACTAGTAGTAATATTTTATCCCCAAATATCACCTGCTGAATTAGATAGGTCTTTAGGAATTGATGAATTAATTCAATCTCCACAGATAAATAGAGTATTTCCTTCTGGTGATGATACCGAACATATTATGCTAATTAATTGGAATGGTGATAATTCAACAGTAATTTTCATCTCTAATTCAATGCTTGCAAATGATATTGATGGATTATATTCATCGATGGTAACAGTTGCTTATTCTAGTGATGGCCAATATATAACTTATCTAAATAAAGAAATCACCCCAAACACCCCGATTTGTAGACTTCAAACTGGAATATTCGATTTGAATTTATTGTATTTCTCTTCATCAGATAACGCCATTGTTGGATTCGGATGGGAATATAGTGAATGGAATAGTTCAAGTGTATCTACGGAACAACATGCAGAATATACAATATATAATAGGGAAAACGGAGATACTGTGTTTATCAATGTCTTGAATAGTTCATCGGGGATGAGTTTTAGCAGTAGTTTTAGACAAAGCAACCCCGATATTGAGGCCAATCGTTCTCATCCAGTTACACCAAATGGAGCAAATGGACAGCGTACTTATATCAATTATCGGCTATCTATTCTTCATCATATGGATGAACAAAAACTTTTGTATTGTCAAATCATTAATGGCGCGAATGTGGCTTACAGAGATATTGGTGTCTTTGTTTCGATTCAAGAAATAAAATATGTAAATCCAAATAATAATACTGACCTCAAAAGTACTTCTCTTAACTGGAGAGGACCAAATTGTCAAAATAGTTCGCCTTTAATGAATGATATTTATCAGTATCAAACTATGATCGGAGAATCCTATAATCAATATCGGCCACACACCGATACTACAATCTACATGTATTATGATGACACATCAAACCACGATGGATTAAATTGGAATAATACGGGGTTAGGTTGTGCGTGGAACAGATATTATGATCAACAAAATAATAATAATGGCTCAAATGGTATTGGTGCGGGGTGGATCAAGATAGATGAATCACTGAATGTAAAACAGGTATTTATTGAGTACCACTCTTCATTAATTGCTCATGAATTAGGTCATATTCTTGGTGCAAAACACTCTAATGCAATATATTCAAATAACCGTAATTGCCTAAACAGGTGGGACACAACAGGAAATTCATCACACAACTCAGTTATAAAAAGTGGTCTCTTTGATACCATTTCGTGTTTTTCACTACCATATTTTTCAAACGCTTCATCGCTACGAATGCAGTATGGAGCAATACCTGGACTTCCTTATGAAATACATATTCCAATTACAAATCAATTCAGCCGCCTTTTCACCACTTCGGAAGGAATTTATATATTTTCAGTTGAGTCTTCTCGCAAACATATTCACAATCATGATGTTGATGCTGGTGACCCGTTTTGGAAAGTTCAGTTCATTTTCTCAACAAATAACGCTTCAATACTCTCTAGTAATTGTGAATATGGTGTCATTGCAACTACGACTAATATAATAAATACAAACATTGTTACTGATTGGAATGGTATTTCAATGCGTTATTGTACGATGAGTATTTATGGTTCAGGAAAATATGAATCATATTATCAACAATATAATAATTTAATCAATATTAGTGATTGGAATGGCAATGGAGTTGTTGATGATAATCGGCAACATATTGTCTGTACACCACTCACACCTCCCTGTGTTTTTGAACTAAAGCCGAATATAATGATTTCAGGAGTTCAGTATCCAGTGCATCAAGATTGGGTCGTAAGATGGAGCCAAATTAATTGAGGACTTTGTATGATTCGTAAATCAAAGATTATTGTAGTGATATTGATTATCTTGGTATCCGCATCAAATATTCAGTCAGCCTCTGCAATTGAACCGGTTTGGGGCCTTGAATTAAATGATGCAAATGTAGTTGTAGAAATAAACAATCGTCCACTCGATTTACCAGATTCTGAAAATATAACTGGCTTTATTATCGCCGAAGAACTTACCTTTGTAGCATATATAAATCGAACCGTATTGATTGTCGAAGATGATATATGGTTTGATAATTCTTCAATTTATCCTTCAGATAACCATTTAATTCTATTTATTGGTGGAGTTGCTAAAATTTTTAATGAAGGCATTTTTCACGAACTTCCAGTTGCTTCAAAGGATATTTTCAAACTTGACTCCAAAATAATCGATGGTGAATTGGTAGTGGTCTGGCTTGAAATAGAGAATAATGAATCTACATGGCCCCCATATAATGGATTTCATTATGTTCGTGGAAATACAAATAATGTGACTTATCAGCTATTCAACCGCACATTATGGGTCCACGATATCTCATTAAATTCTACCGGCATCTCATTATTAATAATTGAGAATGGATACAATAATTTTTCACATTTAAACCTCAATACAATGCATTGGAATTCAGTACATTTGTTTAATTATTCGGATTGGCAACATCAAACATATCCTTCAATTCATCGAGTCAATGATAGTACAATTATTGTTGATATGGGCCGGAGTTTCTATATTAGTGGTGAAGAAGTTGTAATCGAGACCCAGAATTATTCCAAAATAGCAAGATCTCAATGGAGGTATCGTGAACCATGGGGATATTATCAATGTGGAAATCTGGGATTCATGCAAACTTCATATGACAGATATAATTCTCTTGAAGATACCATTTCCAAAGCGATGCTATGGGATGTTTGGCATATTGATGAAGATAATTCAATTTATATTAGTTTTTTCAATAATTATTACGACCCAGGTCACATCAAATGGCTCGATCCATTATCATGTACCATGCTTTGGATAGATTCCAATGGAGATACAATGATTGGCTGGTTTGAAGAGAAAGATGCATCACCCATTCGACTAAACAATCACACTTGGCAACAAAATAATTTGGTGGAAGAGGATTTTATTCAACTATTTAGTGGAGAGGATATATCATTTGAATGCGAATTAGACCTATCATTGGACACTTATGCATATCAGTCATTTGCTGAAGTTTCGCTGAATATATCAGAAGGATTACAAATTCAAAATCTTACTACCTCTTCACAAGGAGGGGAGATAAGGCTTGAATGGAATATTACGCTATCGTTAGATTCAGAGATTAATATTACAGATATTGAAAGAGAAATGAATGTTCTTTTGAATGCAAGTGAAATACAAGTTGATTTAAGATTTGCAGATTTGTTCTTTACCGAGGCCTACTCAAACCACACTTTTGTTCCAGGTTGCAAAGTTAATATTGATTATTTTGAAATGATTCAATTGGATTTCGACAAAATGATTGCAGAACAAGACTTGCCACAAGTATTGGATGTAAATAATAAATCATTCCTTTGTCTTGATAACAAGTGTCTACTATTTATTTCACAGGGCACCTTTGTCCTAAATGGAGATTATAATTTAACCTCCTTTACGATGCTCAACGGGCAGGAAACAAATATTTCTGATTCGCTATCTTGTCTCGCCATTACCAATCAACAAACTCAAATTGAAATAAATGGTACCAATGCAATTATCTCAAAGAAATGTATTGTCGAAGAGCCGACTAAAGTAGAAGAGGTAACTGAAAATAATACTAATGACAATTCAACTCTTGAAAATAATTCTGAAGGGAATAACAGTGTAGACAATAATCAGCAGCCAACAAATGTAACCAATTCTACTGCAAATCAAAGCAATATTGATGAGAGCCCAAATACCGAGCAGCCAATTGAAAATAATGCAAGTCAATATCAACAATTTGCCAATATAATAGGTGCTGTTGTGCTAATAATTTTGATTACGATAACGCTGAAGATTAGTTTTCGCTCTTCAAAGATAGAGCAAGGTTTTGACAAAGAGAATGAATTGATAAAACCTTAAATTTATTCTGCTACCCTCAACGAACAGCCGAAATAAAATCAATTCAAAACCCTCTGTTCCATTATATCCCCCAGTTCTATAATCATTTTCAAAAGCGAGGTTAAATATGTGCTCATCACCCAATTCATGAGATTTAATCACAATATTGCTCTCCCAAGTCAACATGTGTAAGTTTCCCGTAATATGTGATTTGAATGTCAATCGTGACATTCACTGCTCCTTCTACCCATTCTCCATCGATTCTTCCATCCCAAGTAGTATTGTAAGAGGACTGAAACGGTTGTAGAATCTTGTAGGTCATGTAGTCAATTGACATAGATTGATTGGTCAATGAGATGTTGTGATTTTGACCGTTAGGATGTTGCCAATTGATGCTAGAAATTCCTTCTTCATATGTTTCAAATCGTGCAGATTCATGCTCACCAACCCCTCCCCAGTAGTCATGTACAGTTAGTAACGCAATGGAGGAGTTTTGATGAATTGCGTCATTATAGAAGTTGATGATATCCCCATTTCTCCATGCCCATATACACCAATGTAATCCCGATGGTCTTTCATCTCAAACCTTCCTTACGGACAATTCCAAGTCCTTCCGTATGCTATAAAATGAACAAAATGCTCATGCCAAGATACCAATGAATATCGGCTTCATCGGCTTAGTTAATCAAAGAGGGGATCCTCTTGATGCCAAGCACTCTCTGTATCTTCTTTCCGAGAGATCATAACCAACGCTGCAATAACAGAAACTGTGACAAATAGGATAGCGGCAGCGATGAGAATCATCCGCTTTTGCTTTGCTTCATCGATTTCTTGGATATTATCTCCCCTTCCGTCCCCATCCGAATCTGTGTCTTCACTTGGATCTAATGGGAACGCATCATCAATGTCAATCGTTCCATCACCGTCCGAGTCGGTAACACAATCACTCTCAAATATAGAGCCAATCTCTATGGTTGAAGTTTTGTGCGGGCATGCAGTCTGTTCAATAGCGCCGTCAAGGGGAACATAGAAGTTGATGCTTGCAGAAATACAGGAAGATTGTCCTATATCCGGTTGATAAGTTCCTGCAAGGCATTCAATTTGACTGAATTGACCTGATTGTCCAACATAATACCCTGCATCAGCATCATCACAGGAAGCCTGCCCAGTCAATGCTTGATAGGTTCCCATTGCACAAGCGGTTTGAGCGGATTGTGCTGTTGTTGCAACATAATGCCCAGCATCTGCATCATCACAAGAGGCTTGACCAGTCAGTGCTTGATAGGTTCCTATTGCGCAAGGGATTTGATTGGGTTGTGCTATTGTTGCAACATAGTAACCTGCATCAGCATCAGCACAAGATGACTGACCTGTGTTTGCCTGGTAAGTTCCTATTGCACAAGCCGTTTGACTTGTTTGTGATGTTGTCGGAACATAATATCCTACATCAGCATCAACACAAGAAGTTTGACCAGTTAATGCTTGATAGGTTCCTGCTGCACAATCAGTTGCATACATTGCAGAACTTGAAGGGACATATTTTCCAGCAGGGGCGTCAACACAAACATATCTTCCGTATTGTCCAGATGTACATGCGATACTTCGAACACTATTGTTTGGGAAATCGTCCAAAGAATCCAATGTTCCGTCACTATCTGTATCGCCATCAACAAGCAAAGCCGTTCGATTAGTTCCAAGACTAGATGTTTGAGCAGGTATGTTACGAGTAGTAGTAGTTCCATCTCCAAGTTGGCCATAACCATTGTATCCCCAGCAACTTACAGTTCCATCATCAAGAATAGCGCAGGTGAGCTCGTATCCAGAAGAGATTGCAACTGCGCCTCGATTAGTTCCAAGACTCGATGTTTGAGTAGATGTGTTTCGATCAGTAGTAGTTCCATCTCCAAGTTGGCCACCGCCATTATATCCCCAACAACTTACAGATGCATCATCAAGAACAGCGCAGGTGTGGGCTCCTCCAGAAGAAATTGCAACTGCAGTTCTTCCAGTTCCAAGACTCGATGTTTGAGTCGGTGTTCTTCTACTGCTAGTAGTCCCATCTCCAAGTTGGCCATCGCCATTGTTTCCCCAACAACTTACAGATGCATCATCAAGAATAGCGCAGGTGTGGTCTATTCCAGTAGATATTGCAACTGCAGTTCTTCCAGTTCCAAGACTAGATGTTTGAGTAGATGTGTTTCGATTCGTAGTAGTTCCATCTCCAAGTTGGCCAAAATTATTTCTTCCCCAACAACTTACAGAACCATCATCCAGAATAGCGCAGGTGTGAAAGCCTCCAGAAGATAGTGCAACTGCGCCTCGATTCGCTCCCATACTAGATGTTTGAGCAGGTGTGTTTCGATCAGTAGTAGTTCCATCTCCAAGTTGGCCATACCAATTGTCTCCCCAACAACTTACAGATGCATCATCGAGAATTGCGCAGTTATGAGTACTTCCAGAAGAGATTGCGACTGCAGTTCTTCCAGTTCCAAGACTAGATGTTTGAGTAGATGTGTTCCGATTCGTAGTAGTAGTTCCATCTCCAAGTTGGCCTCTGTCATTGAATCCCCAACAACTTACAGATGCATCATCAAGAAGAGCGCAGGTGTGGCGCCTTCCAGAAGAGATTGCAACTGCGCCTCGATTAGTTCCAAGACTCGATGTTTGAGTCGGTATGCTTCGATCAGTCCAAGTTCCATCTCCAAGATTGCCAAAGGAATTGGCTCCCCAACAACTTACAGATGCATCATCAAGAATAGCACATGTATACTGTACTCCAGAAGAGATTGCAACCGCAGTTCGGCCTGTTCCAAGACTCGATGTTTGAGTAGGTGTGGTTCGATCAGTAGTAGTTCCATCTCCAAGTAGGCCATAATCATTCCATCCCCAACAACTTACAGATGCATTATCAAGAATAGCGCAGGTGTGGAAGGCTCTAGAAGAGATTGCAACTGCAGTTCTTCCAGTTCCAAGACTCGATGTTTGAGTAGGTGTGTTTCGATCTGTTGTAGTTCCATCTCCAAGTTGGCCATTGCTATTGTATCCCCAACAACTTACAGACCCATCATCAAGAATTGCACAGGTGTGACCGCCTCCAGAAGAGATTGCAACTGCAGTTCTTCCATTTCCAAGACTCGATGTTTGAGTAGGTGTGTTTTTACTAGTAGTAGTTCCATTTCCAAGTTGGCCATAACCATTCCGTCCCCAACAACTTACAGTTCCATCATCAAGAATAGCGCAGGTGTGGAAATATCCAGAAGAAATTGCAACTGCAGTTCTTCCAGTTCCAAGACTCGATGTTTGAGTAGGTGTATTTTGATCAGTATAAGTTCCATCTCCAAGTTGGCTATAACCATTCCATCCCCAACAACTTACAGATGCATTATCAAGAATAGCGCAGGTGTGGTCTCTTCCAGAAGAGATTGCAACCGCAGTTCTTCCAGTTCCAAGAGTCGATATTTGAGTAGGTGTGCTTCGATCAGTAGTAGTTCCATCTCCAAGTTGGCCATAACCATTCCATCCCCAACAACTTACAGAACCATCATCAAGAATCGCGCAGGTGTGGTCTTCTCCAGAAGAGATTGCAACTGCAGTTCTTCCAACTCCTAGAGTCGATGTTTGAGTAGGTGTGTTTCGAACTGTAGTAGTTCCATCTCCAAGTTGGCTTTGACCATTATTTCCCCAACAACTTACAGTTCCATCATCAAGAATTACGCAGGTGTGAGATTGACCAGAAGAGATTGCAACTGCAGTTCTTCCATTTCCAAGACTCGATGTTTGAGTAGATGTGCTTTTATCAGTAGTAGTTCCATCTCCAAGTTGGCCATAACTATTGTATCCCCAACAACTTACAGACCCATCATCAAGAATGATGCAGGTGTGAGAATTTCCAGAAGAGATTGTGATTCCACTATAGGCCAAATTGCGATGAATATCAAATATATTGAGAATGCCATCACCGTCGAAATCACGTTCAGAAAGTGCAACCGTTCGTGGGTTCGCGATAGTTCCAAGACTCGAGGTTTGAGTCGGTGTGTTTCGATTGTAATCATTAGTAGAATCTCCTCCAGTTCCATTTCCAAGTTGGCCATAGTCATTGCGCCCCCAACAACTTACAGTTGCATCATCAAGAATAGCGCAGGTGTGGTGTTTACCAGAAGAGATTGCAACTGCAGTTCTTCCAGTACCAAGACTCGATGTTTGAGTCGGTGTAACTCGGTCTGTAGTAGTTCCATCTCCAAGTTGGCCATACCCATTGTATCCCCAGCAACTTACAGATGCATCATCAAGAATAGCGCAGGTGTGGTAGCCTCCAGAAGAGATTGCAACAGCAGTTCTTCCAGTTCCAAGACTCGACGTTTGAGTAGGTCTGTTACGATGAGTAGGAGTTCCATCTACAAGTTGGCCATTGAAATTCGTTCCCCAACAACTTACAGAACCATCATCAAGAATAGCGCAGGTGTAGAAGTTTCCAGATGAGATTGCTACTGCAGTTCTGCCAGTTCCAAGACTCAATGTTGGAGACGGTGTGCTTCGGTTGTAATCATAAGTAGAATCACCTCCAGTTCCATCTCCAAGTTGGCCCCTTTGATTGCGTCCCCAACAACTTACAGATGCATCATCAAGAATAGCGCAGGTGTGAGACCATCCAGAAGAAATTGCAACTGCGCCTCGATTAGTTCCAAGACTCGATGTTTGGGTAGGTGTGTTTCGTTTAGTATTCGTTCCATCTCCAAGTTGGCCATAATTATTTCTCCCCCAACAACTTACAGTTGCATCATCAAGAATAGCGCAGGTGTGGGAATATCCAGAAGATATTGCAACTGCAGTTCTTCCAGTTCCAAGGCTCGATGTTTGAGTAGGTGTGGCTCGATCAATAATCGTTCCATCTCCAAGTTGGGCACTGGGATTGTATCCCCAACAACTTACAGATCCATCATCAAGAAGAGCGCAGGTGTGCCTGCCTCCAGAAGATAATGCAACTGCAGTTCTTCCAGTTCCAAGACTCGATGTTTGAGTCGGCGTAACTCGGTCTGTAGTAGTTCCATCTCCAAGTTGGCCATATTGATTCCATCCCCAACAATTTATAGTTCCATTATCAAGAATGGCGCAGGTGTGCCTCCATCCAGAAGAGAGTGTTGTATCGGTGAATATAGAACCTTCTTGGAAACCAGGGATATTGGTACTGTTCAAAGATAAAATGACTTCTTTTGAAGTTTCTTCATCCTCTAAAGATTGAGCAAATGATAAATTGTCAGTATTGAGCAGATTAACTGAGACCATTAAAAAAAGTACGATGAAACAAGTAATTTTCAACTTCATCATTTTGCTCATCACACCCCAGTATATGCCTTTATCGCAATAGTGCTCAAACAATTTTAAACATCTGTACCGAAGTGCTCGTACCTGACTTAATATTGAGGAGAAGTGATTTCACACATAATCAACATTTACAAGGGGTCTATACCCAATACCCATGTGTTCAAATAGCATTTACAAGGGCTTTCACTGGGCACTGTGTCAAAAACCGTTCAGCATTCTTTCCGACAATGGTTCTTCAGTGGATATGTGGAGTTGCTGCCAAGGAGGTTGCCCGTCGGGAAAGCCATTCAACGGACAAAACCTCTGAAATCATCCCACTTAAACGATTCGACATGTCGTTGGACTCAGTTGACATTTGTCTTGTCACAGAAATGTCGGCATACTGCGGACCGACATTTGAAATGTCAAGCAATGAAATTTCAAATGACTATGCATAATAGGATTATATCTATAGACATGAGCACTGAATGCGTAGTTCCGATAGTGTTAAGGATGCGTGGAAGGTTCCAGCACATGATGAAGAGCTCAAATCTCCACGCCAAGCCAGACATAAACCAGAAGATTCGTATCGGAGCATATGACGATGACCTTTACGCGACTCTCCATGATTTAGTCTCTGGAGAGATCCATCTGATGGAGTCAGCAATAGACCTTGAGGGTTCAGGCCGCCGCCATCGTTTTAGTCTCAAAAGATTCAAATCGATTATGGAATTCTATCCAGATGATTTTAATGACCCGAATCAATATGCAGAGTGGCTTAAAAATCAGTTCTATCCATTAATGCTTCAACTTCGTGTTAGTCGTGGTTTGGCTTTGGCAACTCTGCGTGAGAACCTAGGTCACTTATCAGGATGGATGGAAGACTATGCAGTTGACCGCATTATCATTCGTCGCTTTCGCAAATATGTCAATCTCAAGACCGGTAAGTTATGGCACCAACTGGAAAAAGATGGAGCAAAGCCAGTGGATGACAAGCCGCGACTAACTGAAGCAGATGTAATGAAGTTGCTCAATACGACTGAGAAGTTGCTTATCAATCCAGAACTTCTAGTCAGTTGTAACATGAAGTATCTCAAGAAGAAAAGTGAGGCGAAAGCACGAAATCGTATCGCAACTAGAGACATCGCCCTCAATCTCCATGCGGCCTTACGCATGGGTCTTCTGACTACTAAGCGCCCAAATGAGATTGCAGCCATTCGTCGTGCCGATATCAATAGTAAGAGGGTAATAGTACATCACTCCAAGATTTACCGTAGAGGAGAGGAGACAAATTATAAAATGTGGCCAGAGTATTGGCTTTCGTTTGAAGCACTGCTGAAGTCACACGAGAGAGACACTCTTTTCTCGCTAGGTCAGTCCTCGTTGACAAGTTGGTTCAAGTCTTTGATGGTTCATTGTGGACTGGAGCACCACTGGTTCAATTTGCATCGTCTGCGTTCCTTCTCTGGTGATGTACTGGCGATGGCTGGAGCAGATTCCCTTGAGATGAAAGCTCATGGTGGTTGGAAGAACGCGGACTCTGTTGACACATATATCAGTGACATAGGTCGTAATGCGAATTTAAAACGTGCTTCAGAGAAGAAGTACAACTATTTGCAGACTAAAGGACTCGTGAAGGCTAAACCCATTACTGAGGCTGAACTCTACATTGACCTTCTCCTCGACCTAAATGCCAGTGCTCACAAAGACGATGGCATGTGGATGACTTTGGTCGATACTGATGATGAAACCGTTGAAGAGTTTCTTCAACGCACAGGTTCTAGTCAAATGTTCGGCCTTGATGACAGCGGTCAGGAAAATAATGTAAATTCAGATGTTTCAGCCATACTATCTATGAAAAAAGTGGACGTTCCGAGACTGAGTGCTGGAGTGAATGAAATAATTACAGATCGAAGGAAACACGAAGCCAGTCGCGTCCAAGACAATATCAAACATGACCAAATGGTGGACGAGACGAGATTTGAACTCGCGGCCTCTACCATGCCAAGGTAGCGATCTTCCAACTGATCTACACGCCCATAGGTTGCTTCAAGCAAACCGTCCACCTGCGGGACCGTCATAAGGATTTTCAATTGCTCAATAGGATATTTGGACTAAAAACGCCGTATTGACGGCCTAATCCGCTTTTTCTTTATTATGTGTTGATTGCATAAAATAGAGTTAGCATGAGGAATAATAATTTAGAACAGGAATTGCAAGAATGTTTGGATGCTGGGCATTCTGTTTGGGTGATTGGGGATATCCACGGATTTTCAGTAACCTTTGAGAATTTAGTTGACATCTTGCAATTA
>Ga0308019_10001618_pt1 | contig 13296 bp, 14 predicted proteins | sample Neamet284_FD_203135 | JGI IMG/M metagenome (GOLD analysis project Ga0308019, IMG submission 203135) | Marine microbial communities from water near the shore, Antarctic Ocean - #284 | ecosystem: Environmental > Aquatic > Marine > Unclassified | place: Southern Ocean | collected 2014-10-01 | reverse complement strand
ACAATTTTCTCAAGACAATGTGAATCTATTGTAAAAAAAAATGATATTGTATTTGGAATTTCCACATCTGGAAACTCCATTAATGTGATTAATGGATTCAATACTGCAAAAAATTATGGTGGTTTTACAATTGGTTTACTGGGTTCAGATGGAGGCGAATTAAATAAAATCTCTGATCTATCTATTATTGTTCCATCAACAAGTACACCTAGAATTCAAGAATCACAAAGGATAATTTTGCATATAATTTGTGAAATAGTGGAAGAATATTTTAGTAATAAGCGATAATTTTTTTATATCTTATTTTAACTGATAATCTATTTTGGATTAAATAAATTGTAATTAATTTTAAAAACTTTAAATTTTCTTTCTTTTTCTTTCATCTCATACTCATACACTAATTCTAAAAACTCATATTCTTTATCATAAATTTCAAGTAAATATTTTTGTAAACCTCTATTATGATCACTATTATCATCAACTACAATATGAGTTAAAGATTCATTATTTTGTACAATAAAATCATTTAAAGAATTTTGTATTGGTGATATCAATTCAACTTTTTTCGATATTTTATCATGTAAGATTGGCCATTGATTTGGAAGTTGGTCTACATACAGATACCTTCCAAGTGTGGGATGATAGTTAATTCCTTCAGAGAATTCTAATATTTCTTGACTAATTTTCAAATATTCTTTTTCATTATCTATGTCCATTCTCCAATCATCTTTTTTGTATTCATAAAATAAAATAGAACTGAATAAAATCACTATGAAGATTACAACTAAAATATAGTTTTGAGCTTTGATTTTTGACACATAATGCTGAATTGCTAAACCAGATAATAGACACAAAATTGGAAAAAGAAAATAAAGATATCTTGTATCTAATGCAGGCACACTATAAGCATATAACATTGGTAATGCCATTATTATTGAAAATATTATGACAAAATTATTTTCTTTTTTACGATTTTTAAAATATTGTATTATTCCAAAAGGGACAAAAAATATTAAATTTGGAATCATTATCCAAGATAAATATTTAAAAAATATTTCAAAACTTTGAAAAATTTTTGAATAATCCTGACCACTGGCAATCGATGTTGTTTCAACTAAAGATGTTGCAGTTCGAATAAAAATCCCATCAGTTCCTACTGTATCAATTCGAAAAATTACCATTGGTAATAAAATTATAAAAAATAATCCTATGGATGGGAAAATGGTATAAATGGATTCTTTTGTTATTTTATTTCGAATTAAATAAATGACTATTATTGCAAAAAAGAAGAAAATACCTTCGCCACGAACAATTGTACAAAACGCTGCTAACACAAATGCAATTAAGACAAATTTTCTATCATTTTTTAATAAAAATAATAATGCTGTTACTCCTAGTAAAATGTATAAGGGATCTGTTGAACCGAATAGAGAATTTACAAGTATTCTAGGATCTAAAATAAAAAAAGCTGATGCAATAAAAGCATATTTTTGTTTAACAAATTTGGTACAAATATAATAAATTGGAATTACTGTTATTATTGAAATGATACTTGCTATTATTTTTTGCATTTGCATATATGCAAATGCATCATCTAATTTTATTATTGAAAACCAAAATGAAAGAAATATTGGCCAACCATTATTAGTTGGCATCCAAGAATTGGGTAAATGACCTAGTGCTATTATGTCTGATGCATAAAGAAAATAATTTCTGGCATCTACAATCACTGGTAATTCATAAGGAAAATATACTAATCTTAAGATTACTCCAACTCCAATTAAAAACCCTAGAAAAATAAAATCTTTTGATTTTTTAGTAGTATTCCATAATATTATTGAATTCATCTACGTTCTCGTACAACATTAACTAATGAAAATAACATAATTGATGTCATTGTTAATATCATTCCAAAAATAATTGAGCCTACTCCAATTAACGAAATATTTGTTATTATTCTTCCTGTACTTGTAAATTCTTGAATTGTCCAAATTGCAAAAAATAATCCCATTAATAAAAATCCTATTCCTGGAATTCCATAAAATTTCAGTGGATGTTCTATTGAAATAAATTTCATTGTACTTAGAATTACTGATGTGCCATGTGCAATCGGATTATGTGTTGAAGTTTCTCCCTCATACAATATTGTTATAGGTATTTCTTTTATCTTTAATTTTTGTTTATCTGCTTTTATCAAAATTTCAGTTGAAACCCCCATTCCACTTTCTGATGGGTTAATTTGAGCCAGCACTTTAGTATTATATGCTCTGAATCCACTTTGTGAATCTGTTATTTTTTTACCTGTTTGAGAATTTACAAGATTTGTTATAACTTTGATCCCTAATTTTCTATATTTTGGCATATCTGCTTTTCCATCTCCAGTGAATCTTGAACCAATTACAATATCTGACATTTTATTTTGTATAGGTTCAATGATTTTTTCTATGTCTGAAATTCTATGCTGTCCATCAGAATCAAATGTAACTAAAATATCAAATTTATCTTCTCTAGCTTTTTTAAAAATACTACCTATGGCTGCACCATATCCTAAATTTTTTTTATGATTAATCATTATTGCACCCATTTTTTCTGCAATTATTCCGGTACTATCAGATGAACCATCATTACATACGATAACTGAATATGATTTATTTAATAACTGAGCAATAATTTTGCCTATATTTTTTTCTTCATTAAATGCTGGAAGTCCTACTGCAATTTTTATTTCTTTATTTAATTCAACATTTTCATCCATGCTCATATTTTTGATATTTTTCTAAAGTTTAAATCTGTTTAATTATTCATTCTTGAAATATATCTTTCAAATGATGTAAATTCAAATTTCTTTATTAATTCATCCATTTTTGGAAGGGCTTTGTGTATATTGTGATATGTTATGAATTTTTCTTTAATTGGTAAATCTATTTTTGGCATATGTTCTGGTGTTAATTCCCATGAATGAATATACATAATTGCAGGTTTATTTTTTTTATTATATTGATTAATAGAGTTTTGAACAATTTTTGTTGGCAATGTTCTAAGATAGAATCCTCCTCCTACAGGAATATTCTTACCTAAAATTTTTGTTTTCATTAATGGAAACTCCCATATTTCTGATTTTGAATCATGTTTTTCTAATGAAGATGATGAAATTTTATATGGATATTTTTCTGCTTTTGATAATCCATACATTTTTGTTTTAACTGGAACTATACTGCTATCATAAGAATATCCAAATTCCTTTAAACAATCTATTGCCCATGATGTTGATGCATCAAGTGAAAATGTAGGTGCTCTAAATCCTTTTACATCTTTACCTACTATATTTCTAAATTTTTCTAATTCAATTTCAAATTTTTCTTTAGTTTTTATTTCATGCAATTTTTTATGAGTCATTGTATGAAATCCAATCTCATGTCCATTTTCTTTAATTTGATCAATCAATTCTGGAATTTCTTCTAAAATTTCACCTACAACAAAAAATGTAGCGTACGTTTTATTTTCATTTAACCAGTCTAATATTTTTCTTATGCCTCTAGAAACTTTCATTTCTTTATTTGTATTTTTAACAAATGGTTTGACTAATTCGGGATGAAACCATTCTTCAAAATCTATTCCTAAAATATTCATAATAACTCTATTTTTTTACAGGATAAATTTTTTATTAATGTTTATACCTAAAAAGATTTTATTTTTTCAAAATTTTTTATTGAAAAAATTATATCTGGATCTGGAAATTCTTCAGCAGAATATGTCAAGACTTTTTTAAATAATGTTTTTTTTAAAATTTTAATTGATGTAATTAAAATTATTGTTCCTATTTTTGAATTAAATAATTTCAAAATACCTCCAACAATATTTCCTTTTATACTAAAACTACGAAAAATTACATCACGTGTTAAATTCTCTCTATATTTTACTTGAAAAATAGGCATAAGTTTAAAGAAATTATGTAATTTTACAGCATTGATATTTTTAGGATCTCTTGATGCCGTAATAAATGGATATTTTCGTTTTTTACTTTCTTTAATTATATCTTTTAGTAACAAGGCACCAATTGCTTTATTCCTAAATTTTTCTTGAACTATCAATGTATTTACATGCAATTTACCACCAATTCCACTTGCACCTATAATTTCACCATTATGTTCTGCTATAACTAAAAAATCACAAGATTCTAGATTACTCATTTCATCCAATAATCCTGATTTTTTTAATCGTTTTTTTATGTCAAAATTAACATTAACTATTTTCATTATACTCTCTTAATCTATATCCGTCAACATTAAAATCTATTTTTGATAATAGTTTCTATTACACTCATTGCAACTGCATAATCTTTTTCATGAGAAATAGAAACAAGAATATTTGGTTCCACATTATTTTTAATAATTACTTCTAATCCTTTTTTATTATTTTTTATTTCAATTTGATTTAGTTTAATCTTTTTTTGTGTTGCTTTAATTATTGCTTCTTTTGCAGCAAATTTACCTGCAAAATGTGTATACGGATCTTTATATTTTAAACAATATTTAATCTCTTTAATTGTAAAAATTGTTTCATAGAATTTTTGATTCAAATCATATTTTTTATTTCTAAATCTACTAACTTTTACTATGTCTATACCTATTTTCATTATTCTTTTTCCTTAAATAAGAAGATTTATCAATGCTCCTACTTATTGTGATAAAGATGACTAATGAAGATAAAATAAAACAAATTTTTATTAAAATTTTTCCAGAAATTGTAGATGATTTTGATTTAAATAGAGAACAAGAAGATTATGAAAATTGGGATTCATTTGCCCATGTAAATTTAGTTTCTGAAATTGAAGATCAATTTAATGTTGAATTAGAAACTGATGAAATCATATCCATTTCTTCAGCAAAGTCAGCTTTAGAATTAATTAAGAAAAAAAACAATGATATTTGATTTTCTTCTCGACTCTGCAAAAGAATTTCCTACAAAGACTGCTTTAATTTTTGAAAATTCACAAATTAATTATTTTGATTTAAATCAAAAAGCATTATCTTTAGCCCGCACATTAAAAAAAAATAAACCATGTGTCGTTTCTCTGTTATTATCTAATAGTATTGATTTCTGTATTTCTTTTTTTGGTATACTGTATTCCGGAAATATTTGTCATGTCATTCCTACTTCTATATCTGATTCTAATTTAACAAATCAACTTAAATTAACAAATCCTTCAATTATCTTGAGTAATTCTATATTTGAAAAAAAATTATCGCGAATAAATCTAAATGAAAAATACTCCTTTTTGGACATTACCAAATTTGATTTTAAACATAATTCTGTTCTTGATTGTGAGTTTGATACATCTAGTGACTCTTCATTAATTGCTTTGATCTTATTTTCTGCAGGTACTACATCTGTTCCAAAGGCTGTTCAATTATCTCATAATAATATAGAAAATACCGTCAATAGAGTTACAAATTATCTAAACATAACTTCTAATGATATCGATGTAATATCATTACCTTTATCACATTCATTTGGATTGGGTTGTTTAAATTGTATAATTAAATCTGGTGGTACAGCTATTTTACATAAAAATACAATTAATATGCCTAATGTAATTTCATCAATTAAAAATTATCAAGCAACTTCATTTGCATCAACTCCTACTACATTCCAACAAATTATTGATAAGCATAAATCATTATTTCAAAATTCAATTGATTCTGTTCGTTATCTTTTAACAAATAGTTCACCTATGCCAAATGAATTAACAAATAATCTTTTGAATATTTTAAATGATAAAAAATTATATACATACTATGGATTAACTGAAGCTTCTCGTTCAACCTTTCACTTATTTAAAAAAAATGATAAAAAAATTAATTCTGTTGGTAAACCATTACCTGAAGTTAAAATTAAAATTTTTACAGATTCTCATGAATGTTTACCTTTAGAACGTGGTGAAATTTACATTCAAGGTCCACATGTAAGTCCTGGATATCTTCAAAATGTATCTAATAAAAAAACTCTTGATTCTGATTGGTTACATACTGGTGATATTGGCTATTTTGATAATGATGGATATTTATTTTTGATTGGCAGAAAAGATGATTTGATAAATATTGGTGGTGAGAAAGTTTTTCCTAAAGAAATTGAGGATATCATAGGATCCATGAAAGAAATAGATGAAGTAGCTGTGAAAGGTATTCCTGATAAATTATTGGGTCAGATTGTTCAAGCTTATGTTGTAACAAAGCAGGAAATGTTAGTAAAAGATCAAGATATTGTTTTATTTTGTAAGGGAAAACTTGAAAATTATAAAATTCCTAGAATTTTCACTTATTTATCAAAATTACCTAAAAATGAACAGGGGAAGATCCTTCGTAGTAATCTGTAATAACCCATATTAATGATTTAAGAAACTTTTCAATAAATGGCTGACATAATTGAATTATTACTAACAAAGGAACCTTTTACAGAATCTCCTGATTCTGATAGATTATTTCTAGATGCTATGTCCCAATCATTGATTTTTCATTATGATAATTCAGATATTTTTAAAGAATTTTGTATTAAAAAAAACTTTAATCCATACCATGATTTTACTATCGATGAAATCCCATTTATTCCATCTACTATATTTAAAAAATTGAAATTATCTTCAGTACATAAAGATGATATAATTAAAACAGTACATTCTAGCTCTACAACTGGAAAAACTCCTAGTACAATTTTAATTGATAAAATAACTTCTGAAAGACAACAAAAAATTTTAATTTCAATTCTATCTAACTTTATAGGTAAAGACAGAAAGTCTTTTTTAATTCTTGAATCAAAAGATAATGTAAGTACTGGTAATGAAATGTCATCAAGATCATCTGCTGTAAGGGGATTAACGCCTTTTATGAAAACTATAAACTTTATTTTAAAAAATGATTTAACTTTAAATTTTGAAATACTAAATAAATTTAAATTTGAAAATACAAAAAGTAATGCTATTTTTGGATTTACATGGATTCTTTATTTATTTATTGAAAAATATCAAAATGATAAAAATGTTAAAGATCTTTTTTCAAAATTAAATAAACCTCTAATTTTACATTCAGGAGGTTGGAAAAAATTACAAAATATTAAAATATCTAAAACTGAATTCAATCAAAAAGTCTCAGATTTTTTTCAAACTGATACAAACAATGTAATTGATTTTTATGGATTAGTGGAACAACTCGGTACAATTTATCCTGATTGCAAATATGGGTTTAAACATGTTCCTCGTTATTCTCATATTATAATACGTGATATTCACACATTAGAGCCTGTAAAAAATGGAAATAGAGGATTCATTCAAATTCTAACACCTATCCCTCATAGCTACCCTGGTGTTTCAATATTGACTGATGATATTGGTGAAATAGTAGGCGTTGATTCTTGTAAATGTGGACGAAAAGGAATTTGTTTTAAGTTTTTAGAGAGAATTAAAACAGCTGATTTAGCTGGTTGTGGTGATACTTTTGAAATGTAAATTAATTTTTCATAATGGACAGAAAATTGATGACTTTATTGAATCTCCTGAAAACCTGATCACAGATTTACAAAATAGAATTGAATGGTTACATTCAATTTCAATAAATGATATACTCGATTTCATTGAAGCATTTGGTAATTTAATAAAAGATAATTCAACTTTTACTTTTGCATCAACATCAAAACATCTTTCTGATTTTTTTAAAAGAGATAATTTGCAAAGAGAATTAGATCTTTCTTTACGGGGTAATTATTTAATATTAGATAAATTTGTAAAACTTGAAAAAGGTGGTAACAAATTATATCATACTCAACCTAGAGGTGTAGCAGTTCATTGGATAGCTGGAAATGTTGATGAATTAGGTATTTTTTCAATTATTCAAGCATTGATAACAAAAAATGTTTCTTTAATTAAAGCTCCCTCAAATTATGAAAATTTAGTAGATTTAGTTAATTTGTTAAAAAGAACAAAAACAGAAAAATTATCTGGAGAAGATTTAGTTAAAACAATTTCAATCATTTATTTAGAACGAGATGATGAAAAGAACCAAAAATTAATTTCAGAAGGTGCTGATGTGAGAATAATTTGGGGTGGACTTGATGCTGTCTCATCAATTATTTCTATTCCAAAAAAACCTTTTTGTGAGGATATTGTTTTTGGACCAAAATATTCTTATGTAATTTTAGATGAAGAAGCAACTTCTAAATCTGATTTAGCTTTAAAATTAGCATTTGATATTTCAATGTTTGATCAAAATGCATGTTCATCTCCACATACCATTTTTATTGAAACTAAAAATAAAGAAATTTTAAATTCATTTGGAGAAAAACTTTCTATTGCAATGGATAAAGTAAATAAATTAATTCCAAAAAAATCTATTTCTGAATCAAAAGCTATGGAAATTCATGAAATTCGTTCTGAAAATGAATTTTCTGGAACTGTTTTTTCTTCAAAAGATACTAGTTGGACCGTAGTAATTTCTGAAAATGATAAATTAGAAAAACCATGTTTTTCAAGAGTCGTATTTGTTAAATCTATTTCAAATGCCACAAATTTATCAACATTCAACAATAAAAAAATTCAAACAATTGGAATTGTAATGAATAGAGAAAAGCGTTTAAAATTAATTGATACACTTTCTCTTCACGGAGGAGATCGTTCTCCAACCATGGGTGATATGAGTACTTATGAAAATCCATGGGATGGAATGTTTGTAATGGATAGATTAGTTAGATGGGTGACAACTTATGACTAAAAATTATTTTAATCTAAAATAATTAATACCTAATATTTAATTTGAATATAATATGGTAGATGATCTTTTGATGGGAAATAAATTATATTTAGAACCTATGAAAGAAAAAACATACCCACTTCTAGTAAATTGGTTATCTGATTCAAATATTATTAAATTTCTTGACTCATCGGAATGTTATTTATCTCTAGAACAAATAAAAGAAATTTATTCTATTGATGATCAAAAAAATAAATTATTTACAATAGTTGAAAAAAATCTAGATCAATCCATTGGAATATGTGGATTACAAAAAATTGATTGGAATAAAAAAAATGCATTTTTAAGAATAATTATCGGTAATACAAATTTTTGGGATGGTAAAACTGCTTTAGAATCTGAAAAACTTTTATTAAAATTTGCATTTACTGTATTGGAATTAAATAAAGTCTATAGTATAATAAATGTCAATAATGTTGGTCAATCTATGCTTGTTCAGAGATTAGGTATGCAAAAAGATGGTATTTCAAGAAATCATTATATTCAACATGGAAAGTATGTTGATGCAAATTTATATTCAATTTTATCAAATGAATTTAAAGATTATTAAAAATTAATTTAATTTTTTTCTTGCACTAATTGAAAGTTTTTTTAATATTAAATTAAATACTTTACTAAAAAAATTATTTGCAACATCTGCTGGAATCCAAATTTCATCTGAAAAGTTTTGTATCATTTCTTCATCTGATATTATTTTTATTTTTTCTAATTCTAAATATTTTTCTTCAATTTGTCTTTTATTTTTTCTAATTTCCAATTCTGCTTTAATTTTTACCCACAAAAACCCCTTAAAAAAATAAGATACCCATACTAAAATATCTGCTAAAAAAAGTTGATAGGCAATTTTTTTTTGAGTTTCTTTAGAATAATGCGTTAAAATACAATATTTTCTATTTCTTTCTAACCAAAAAAATTTTTTACTACTCCACTGAAAATTATAACTTTCTTTATGGAAAACTGTAATTGTTGGAACATAAAATGAATTAATTTTTTGCATAGATGCTCTCCAACTAAGATCTAAATCATCATGATATAGAAATAAAAATGAATCAAACATGCCAATTTTTTGAAATATTTTTTTTGTAGTAAAAATACATGTTCCCGATGAATATGTGATTTTTTCTACATTTTTTGTATTCTTTGTTTCTATATTGCCTTTATCCCTAGCAAATCCAAATCCGAATAAATGGATCATATTTCCTGTACTCAAAATAGTTTTTTTATCTTCCAACGAAATTATTTTTGGTTGATAAATTCCGTCCCCATTTTCTTTTTGTGCATTTAAAAACTCATTTATCCAATTTGGAGTTACTGTTGTATCTGGATTAATTATTATGATAAATTCTCCATTTGCATTTCTTACTCCTATGTTGTTCCCCTCACAAAATCCAACATTCTTTGAATTTTTAATTAATTTTATTTCTTCAAATTTTTCTTTACAAAGTAAATGACTTTTATCTTTAGAATCATTGTCAACAACAATTATTTCAAAATTTTTAAAATTTGATTTTAAAATTGATTCAACACAATTTATTAATAATTCCCCTGCATTATAATTTAAAATTATGATGCTTACCTCTGGTATTTCTTTATTTTTCAATTTCATCTAAAAATATTTGTTCCTATAATTAACCATTTCTAAGAAAATAGAAGTAAAATTTTAATTATTTTTAAAACATATTTATTTTATGATAATCATAAATTTTTATGTCATTTAATTTTAAAAAATTAAATATTCCTGATGTTCTTTTGATAGAACCTAAATCCTTTAATGATGATCGAGGATATTTTTTTGAAAATTATAATGAATCTGATTTTAATGATAACGGTATTAAGACTAAATTTATTCAGGATAATTTCTCTTACTCAAAAAAAAATGTCTTACGTGGTTTACATTTTCAAAAAAATCCTAAAGCTCAGGTAAAACTTGTATCTGTTTTAAAAGGTGAAATTTTTGACGTTGCTGTTGATTTGAGAAAAAATTCTTTAAGTTATATGAAATGGACTTCGGAAATACTTTCTGAAAAAAATCATAGATCTCTATATATTCCTGAAGGTTTTGCTCATGGATTTTATGTATTGAGTGATACTGCTTATGTTCTGTATAAAGTTAGTTCAAATTATTATCCTGAATTTGATAGTGGCATAATTTGGAATGATGCTGAATTAAATATTTCTTGGCCAACATCTGATCCGATTTTATCTATAAAAGATCAAAATCTCCTACCTTCAAAAAATAAAGACTATGATTTTAATTCTTAGTATTTTTAATTAACTAAAGTTAAATAATTAACTTCAGGTTTGTTAATATGAAAATTTTAGTTTGTGGTGGTTCAGGTTTTATTGGTAGTACATTTATTCAAAATTTTTTAAAAAATAATCTTGAATCTGATATATCTAATTTAGATAATCTTTCCATTGGCTCTAATCAAGAAAATTTAAAAAATTTACAGAATAATTCACATTACAAATTTATCCATAATGATATACGAAATCAGGCTGTAGTTTTAGATTTAATTAAAAATTATGATGTTATTGTAAATTTTGCTGCAGAATCTCATGTAGATCGGAGTATTGCTAATCCAAAACCTTTTGTTGAAACAAACATTTTAGGTACTTATTCATTATTAGAGGCAGTAAGAAAATACGATAAATTTTTTGTTCATGTTTCTACTGATGAGGTATATGGTGATGCAAAAGATCAAGAATCTTTTGATGAATTATCTCAAATTAATCCTAGTAATCCGTATTCTGCAACAAAGGCTGCTGCAGATCATTTAGTGGCATCATATCATAGAACCTATGGAATTAAATGTATTACAACTAGGTGTTCAAATAATTTTGGCCCGATGCAATTTCCAGAAAAATTAATTCCTAAAACAATTATTCGTACAATAAAGAATCTTAAAGTTCCAATTTATGGTGATGGCCAACAAATACGAAGTTGGATTTATGTTCATGATCATACTGATGCAATTCAATCATTAATTCTAAAAGGTAAACCTGGTGATGTTTATAATATTACATCATATGAAGAAATTTCTAATAAAACTATTGTTGAAAAGATTTTAGATATTATGGATATTTCTCATGAAATGATTGAATTTGTTCCTGATAGACCTGGACATGATAAACGCTATTCCATAGATTCATCAAAACTTGAAAAACAAATTGATTGGAAACCAAAACATGATTTTGATGATGCTTTACAAGAAACTGTAAATTGGTATTTAAAAAATAAAGATTGGTGGATGCCGTTAGTGGATGATAAAGTACTTCATCCTCAACCTTGGACACTTGATTGGTCAAAATGAAATATCTTGTGACTGGTTCAGGTGGTTTGATAGGAAATCAGTTAGTTTATGATCTTGAAAAATCTGGAGAAATAGTATATTCCTGTTATAATGATATAAAACCAGTTTATGGTATTCCAATTAAGCTTAATTTATTAAATTTTGAAAATATTTCTAAAATTTTTAAAAAAATTCAACCAGATATCATAATTCATTCTGCAGCACTTACTGATGTTGAAAAATGTGAAGTAGACTTAGAATTAGCAAATTCACTTAATGTTAAAGCAACTGAAGTAATTGCTAAAGAAGTAGAAAAAATTAGTAGTTACTTGATGTATATTTCAACTGATTATGTTTTTGATGGTAAAACTGGATTGTATGAGGAAACTGATTCAACAAACCCATTAAATAATTATGGAAAAACTAAATTACTTGGAGAAAAATTTATCGAAGATGAAACTTCTAAATGGTCAATAATTAGAACAAGTACTCCATTTGGAGTACATCCTTTTAAAAAAACTTTTCCAGTTTGGGTTTATGAAAATTTAAAAATTAATAAAAAAATCAATATACTTGAAGATCAATTTACTTCTCCAACTTATGTTCCAAATCTAAGTAAAATGATTCTTGAAATAACTTCACGTAGTTTGGAGGGATTTTTTCATTTATCTGGTTCAACTAAAATATCTCGATTTGAATTTGCTAAGATGATTGCAACAAAATTAAATCTAGATTTATCTTTACTTAATCCAGTAAAAATTGATACTATGCCTTGGAAAGCAAATAGGCCTCTTGATTCTTCTTTGAATATATCTAAAATTAACGCCATTTTGAAAACAAAACCCTATACCATTAAGCAAAGTCTAGATGATTATGCGCTCCAATTTGTAGATTCTTTTTCTTTATAAATAAGAAATTTTATCAATTTTTATAATAAAATGAAAGGGATTATTTTACATGGAGGCCATGGTACAAGATTAAGACCTCTTACTCATACTGGACCTAAACAACTTCTTAAAATTGCTAATAAGCCTATGTCCCAGTATGTTTTAGAAGATCTTCGTGATGCAGGTATTACCGATATAGCGATTATAATTGGTGATGTTTATCCTGAAAAAGTTAAGGAGTTTTATGGCAACGGAGAAAAATTTGATGTTAATCTAACTTATGTTTATCAAGATAGTCCAAAAGGAATTGCACATGGA
>Ga0308019_10001616_pt1 | contig 13313 bp, 12 predicted proteins | sample Neamet284_FD_203135 | JGI IMG/M metagenome (GOLD analysis project Ga0308019, IMG submission 203135) | Marine microbial communities from water near the shore, Antarctic Ocean - #284 | ecosystem: Environmental > Aquatic > Marine > Unclassified | place: Southern Ocean | collected 2014-10-01 | reverse complement strand
GTTATTCAAGCACCATTTAGTTAAAGTATAAAATGGAAATATTTTTGCTAATGTTGAATTGTTGTATGTTTTTCCTATGTACAATAACCCCTTTGTATTTTCTCCCGAAGGGTAGCTGTGGTATAGCGGTTCATTAACTACACGAATTTCACCATATTTTAAAATATTCAGCACCCAAGCAGCATCAAAACCAGTCCAAAATTCCCAAATTGTACTTTTTTTCAATTCAGTAGTTCTGTATAATGAATAAAACATTTCCCATTGCCATTCTTTTAACATTTTTTTAATTCTCTCCTCATACCTTCCTAATATTGGAATTGTATCGTATGGTCTAAATGCCAAACCTAATTTTTTAAGAATTTTTTTCTCTTTTTTAAACGGGTCTGTATATTGTTCATCTATTACAATTTTACTAATGCATCCTACTGTGTTAGGATTGGAATCTAAAGTCTCTGCACACTTTTCTAAAAATGTTGGCGATAAATAATTATCCACTGCTACAAATAAGAAATAATCTCCAATAGCATTTTCTAATAATATTTTAAAATTATTTATTGCTCCCATATTTTTTTTTTGAAAAATACACTTTATTCTCTCATCTTTTTTTTCATACTCTTTACAGATTGCTGCTGTACCGTCTGTCGAAGCATTATCCGAAATTATTAGTTCAAAATCTACTCTGGTTTGTTTTAATATGGACTCCACACATTTTTTAAGAAATTTTTCTCCATTATACACTGGAATTGCTATGGTAATTTTTGGATGACCTTTCATCTTTTTTGAATAATGATTTAATACATCTTAAATCTTATCTATTCGAAAATTAATTTTTTATTTTGATAAAAACTCTATGAATTATATTAATATCCATACAATATTTTACTATATTATGAAAAAATTATTAATTATTGGTGGTAGTGGGTTGGTAGGTAGTACATTAATTGAATACGCTAAAACTGATTATGATATTCATTTTACAATAAATACAAATGAATCATCTTTTGATGATATACCTTTTACCAAAATTGATCTAATGAAAAATAAATCTGAAATTTTAAATTTAATAAATGATTTCAAACCTGATGTTGTGGTTCATACTGCAGCACATTCAAGTGTAGATTTATGTGAAACTGATCACAAATTAGCTAATTTTCTTCATATTGATGTTACAAAAGATATAACAAAATTATGTCATCAAATTAATGCTAAATTAATTTATTTTTCAACTGATGCAGTGTTTAATGGAAAAATGAATAAGAAATATGTTGAGAATGATACACCACACCCAATTAATTATTATGGAAAAACAAAATTAGATGCAGAAAAAATTATACTAAATCAATCAACTAAAAATGTTATTTTAAGACCATCTGTTATTTATGGTTGGCATAAAAAATCTAGATTTACTAATTGGATAATTGAATCTTTAAAAAATAAAATTACTGTTGATCCACATGTGGATCAATATAATACTCCAACGTTAGTTGATGATCTCGTAAAGTCTATTCTTTTAATTATTGAACAAGATATTTCTGGTTTATTTCATTCAACTGGAAAAACATGTGTAAATAGATATGAATTAGCTAATATTATTGCCGATATTTTTGGATTTGATAATAAGTTAATAAAACCTGTAACTTCAAATGAAAAAAAACAAGATGCACCTAGACCAAAAAAAACTTGTTTGGATTCTTCAAAATTAGAAAAATTAATTAATTATGAATTTAAAAATATATCTGAAGGAATTAAATTTGTATATGATAAGTCTTTAAAATCACATTAACTTTAGTTACGTTTTATGAAAAATTACCCTTAACATACCTACATTGAATAAAATACAAATACTTTAAAACTAATTCAAGAAACATTTAATTTCTTAAATCATAACAAGTAGTATAATGGTTTTAGAGAAAATTTTTAGTAAAAAATATAGATTTGCAATTATTTTGAGAGATGGTCATGAGCCTGAGGGAACAATGTTTTATACTGAAAAAGATGATTCATTCCAACTTGGAACTATAAAACATGAATCAGGGTATATTGAACCACCACATATTCATAAAAAGAAGGAAAAAATTATTTTAGATGTAGTTGAATCACTTCATATTGTATATGGAAAAGTCGCAGTAGATTTTTTTGAAGATGGAGAACTATTTTCTTCAACAATATTGAATCCAGGAGATACAGCATTACTAATTGAAGGAATACATAGAATTAGAGTATTGGAAGCATTCAAAGGTGTTAAAGTAAAACAAGGTCCGTATCAAAGTATTGAAGATGATAAAGAATATGTTAAAGTAAATGAATAAAGAATATGTTAAAGTAAATGAATAAAGTAAAGAGTACGTAAGAAATAAGATGAAAATTTTAGTTTTAGGCGGAAATGGATTAATTGGACAAAAAATTGTTGAAAAACTGAAAAATCAGTTTGATATTATTTCAACACACAATAAAAAATTACCCTCAAAAAATGTTCAGTCAGTTAAAATTTCATTGCCAGATGATTTTATTTTATTAAAAAATTTGATAGAAAAAGAAAAACCAAATATAATTATCAACACTATGGCTTATTCCAATCTAGATTTTTGTGAAGAGAATAGAGATGAAGTATTTTCTCTTCATGTAGACATGACTAATAAAATCTCAACGATTTGTTCAAAAATTAATTCAAAAATAATTTTTATTTCTACCGATTATGTTTTTGATGGAAATCAGGAGAAAAAATATACTGAAGATGACGAACCAAATCCAATAAATTATTATGGAGAAACTAAATTATTGGCAGAAAGAATTGTACTAAAAGATCCTAAAAATGTGGTACTAAGAACATCATTAGTTTATGGATATGGTGAACGTGTAAGATTTATGAAATATGTGATTGAGAATTTACAAAATCAAAAGAAAATTTTTGCGTATAATGATATTTTTAACAGTGCTACAAATATAGATGAATTTGTTGAATCTGTTGAGAAAGTAATTGAGAATGATGCATCGGGAATTTTTCACATGGTTGGATCTTCATGTATTACAAGATATGATTTTGCAAAAAAAATAGCAAAAATATTTGGTTTTGATGAATCATTAGTAAGTTTTATTTCTATAAAAGAATCAGGACTAATAGCAAAAAGACCTGTAAGTCCATGTTTAGATAATTCCAAATGTAGTGAAATTTTAGGATATAATTTTAGTGATATAGATAAGGGGATTTTAAAAATACTAAATAATTTTAAAAATATATCTGTGAATGAGAATAATTAAAATAGATTTTTTTAGATAGATTAAATAATTTACAAAATTTTAGTCTTTGGATATTTTATATTTTTTCCATCTTTCTGAGTCCAAACTCATATCCATTGTAACTCTTGGTCCAGAATAATCATTAATTGTCATTGATTTTATTTCAGGAGTTGTAATTTTTGCTAATTCAAACATTGAAATTCGTTTATCTCCAACTATGTGAATAATTCCTTTTATGTCTGAATTAAGGACATCTTTAATTCCATTTGCCACGTCTTCTGCAAAAAGATACGTACCAAATCTATCTGAAAATGCTTTAGGATATGGCCATTTTTTCTTTGCAGTAAAATTTGTTCTAACTATTAAATAATTTAACATTTTTTTAACTTCTTGTTCCCCTAACAGTTTTGTTAACGCGTAGAAATTTTCTGGATATGGGATGGATGACTCGCTATACATTCCTACATTACCCTCAAAAACACATGCAGTACTTAGATAAATCAATTTTCCATTAGAATTTGTTTGTATTATTGCATCAACTAAATTTTTTGTTCCTTCGACATTTGTTTTCCATGTCAATTCTTTCTCTTCTTCACATTTTCTAACACTTGTAATGGCTGCAGCATGAATTACAATATTGATTTTATTTTTTTTAAAAAAATCTATAACTTTTTCTTTATTCGTAATGTCTAATTCATTATGGCTTGGAGTTAATGCATTAGGAAATTTTTTCTTTAATTCAGAACCAAGAGCGCCTAAAGAACCAGTAATTAAAATTTTCACATTTGATTCCTTCATGCTGACATCTTTTCTTATTTCGTCGTTAAAACTTTTGTCTATCTATTTTACCACGAAGAATATTGGCTACTCTATCTGAAGTTTTATTATCCCCTAATGATTCTATCCATTCCAACTTATTTTTTGACATTGTAATTAGTTTTATAGATTCTATGAGATTTTTAGGATCTAAACCTGAAAGTATGTTGCCTCCGGCTTCAAGGTATTCTGGACGCTCTGTACTCTCTCTAATCGTTACACATGGAATCCCAAAAAATAATGCTTCTTCTGGAACCGTTCCTGAATCTGTAATTAGACAAAAAGCATTTTTTTCTAATTTAGTAAAGTCAAAAAATCCAAGTGGTTTGATACATTCTATTCCTTCTGGAATTTTTTTCTTAATTTTGCTTAGGGTTCTTGGATGTATTGGATAAATTACTCTTTTTTTAAATTTCAAATGAATTTTTTCTAATCCCGCAAATATTTTTGCTAAACTTTCAGGATCATCCACATTTTCGCTTCTATGTGCTGTTATCAAAAAATAACCCTTTGGTTTTAATTTCATTTTTTCCAATATTGAGCTTCCTTCAATTTTTTTCATGTAAAAATTAATTACTTCTATTATTGGATTTCCAATAACATAGATTTTACTTGGATGAATATTTTCTCTGATTAGGTTTTCTCTTGAATAATTAGTATATGGTAAAAGAACCGATGATAAGTGATCGATCAAAACACGATTTTTTTCTTCTGGCATTCTAAAATCATATGCTCTCATTCCAGCTTCTAGATGAACAATTTTTACACCATGATGTGATGCTGGAATTGCTGCTAATCCACTATTTGTATCCCCTAAAATAAGTAAAATATCTGGTTTTTCTTTTAATATTATTTTTTCACTTTTTTCTATGATTTCTGCAATCTCTTTCCCATAACTTCCTGTATTTACTTTGAGATTATAATCTGGTTTTCTAATTTTTAAATCCGAAAAGAATATTTCATTTAACTCTGAAGTAAAATTTTGATTTGTATTTACCATGATATGTTCAAAATTGGTTTCTAGTTTAGAAAAAATTCTACTTAATCTAATTATTTCCGGTCTAGTCCCAAAAATAGACATTATCTTCATTACTTTTGGTTGGTAATCTAGACAAATTAAAACTTTCAATAATTTTTACAGCCTAAAAATAGTAATATTTTTTGAAATGATACTTTTATGTTTATGACGACTAATTTATTAATTCCATATTTTAAATTCACTTGATTTGGATTATTCTAGTGTATTAAATAACAAAAATATTTTGATTACTGGAGGTACTGGTAGCTTTGGTCACCAAATGATTAAAGAACTAATGCCATACAATCCTAAGATTATTAGAATTTTTAGTCGAGATGAAGATAAGCAGCATTCTATGAAAATGGATTTTGCTAAAGAACCTATTTTTAAAAAGATAGAATTTATGATTGGAGATGTTAGAGAATATGATAGACTTTTTGCCGTTACCAAAGATATCGATATAGTATTTCATGCTGCTGCATTAAAACAAGTACCTACAGTTGAATCTCATCCATATGAAGCTGTAAAAACAAACATTATTGGTGCATACAACGTTGTCAAAGCTTCTGTAGCAAGAAATGTTAAAAATGTAGTTGCAATTAGTACTGATAAAGCTGTAAAACCTGTAAGTGCTATGGGTATGACAAAAGCTTTACAAGAAAAAATTATTCTTTCTGATGACTTAACTAAAGATAAAACAAAATTTTGTTGTGTTAGATATGGAAATGTTCTTGGAAGTAGAGGTAGTGTAATTCCATTATGGAATTCTAAAATTGAACAAAATAAACCTCTTCCAGTTACTCACCCTGATATGACTCGATTCTTACTGACATTAAGCCAAGCAATTGATTTAGTATTTTATTCATTAAAACATGGAAAAGGAGGAGAAATTTTTGTTAAAAAAGCACCCAGTGCAACAATGGTTAATTTAGCAAAAGCATATGCTGAATTAAAAACTGGAAAAAAAGATTATCCTCTTGAGTATGTGGGGATTAGAGCGGGTGAAAAAATTCATGAAGTACTTGTTTCACATGAAGAAATGAGACGTTCTCAAGAGAAAAAAGATCATTTTGTTATACAGGGTGAAAGCGATTTTGATGTTATTTCTTTAAAGAAATCTTTGAAAACAATTGAATATGATTCAGGAAATGCTTCCCATTTATCTGTAAATGAGTTAAAAGAAATTATGAAAAAACTTAAGTGGGTTTTATAATTTTTTTTAAATAAAATTTTAGAATACTAAGTTTTACTCATTTTCATTGATTATATGCTTTCTGAAATTAGTTGAACATATCAGATGAGTCAAGTCTATGGATTTACAAATTGTTATATTGTTTTTGAATATCTAGAATTACATTGTTAGACATTGAAACAATGGATGGGATTGATACTCAAGGGATGTATAAAATATATGATAAATGGCCTGAAATTGCACGAGAATCATATGACTCTAATTTAGAATTAATTGATTTTAAAAATATTGATTACATAGTTTTTGCTGGAATGGGTGGATCTGGTGCAATAGGGGATTTGTTTTCAGCAATTTTGTCAAAAACTAATATGCATGTTTCTGTTGTTAAAGGATATCTTTTACCCAAAACTGTTGATAAAAATACTTTAGTCATTACAACAAGTGTTTCAGGTAATACGATAGAAACTTTGACAATTCTTAATTCAGCTAAACACCTCAACTGTCATGTCGTTGCATTTTCTTCAGGAGGAAAAATGGAAGATTATTGTAGAAAAAATAAAATAAATTTTAATAAAATTAATTTAATTCATTCACCACGAACTTCATTTCTAAAATTTTCAATCTCAATGCTGCGTATATTAAGTTCAATATTACCTATAGACAAAAATGACATACTTGAAACAATCGCTGAACTCAACAAACTTCGAAATAATATATCTTCACAAAACCTTTCAGATTCCAATTCTGCACTTAATTTGGCTAATTTTATTTCAGGCATTCCTTTAATTTATTATCCTTATGGCCTTCAATCATCTGCAACTAGGTTCAAATCATCGATACAAGAGAATGCAAAATCACATGCTATTATTGAAGATATAGTAGAGGCATCACATAATGGAATAGTGGCATGGGAAAAACCATCAAATATTCAACCCATTTTATTACGAGGATATGATGATTACATAAAAACTAAAGACAGATTTGAAATTATTAAAGAATTTTTTGATAAAAATAACATCGAATACAACGAAATTATTTCTGTTCCAGGAAATATTTTAACTAAAATTGTAACATTGACCTATTTGCTTGACTATACATCTCTCTATAAGTCAATTATCTCTGGAATCGATCCATCTCCTGTATCTTCTATAAATTTTATAAAAGATAGGATCTGAAGATTTTTGTTCTTCATAATTTATAATAAAATACATGTCTGATTTAGTTTCAGTAATTATTCCAGTATACAATTCTGAAAAATTCCTAAAGGAATCTATCGAATCTATAATTAACCAAAAATATTCAAACATTGAAATTATCTGTATTGATGATGGATCTACTGATAATTCTCTTAACATTCTAAAATCATATTCTAATCAAATTAGTATAATATCTCAAAAAAATCATGGATTGACTTCTGCACTAAATACTGGTATAAAACAAATGCAAGGTAAATGGTTTAAATGGTTTTCACCAGATGATGTGATGTATTCACATGCAATAGAAACTTTGGTAGATACTGCAAAAAAATACCCTAATACAATAGTTTATTCAAATTGGGACATAATTGATGAAAAAAGTATTAAACTTAGAAATTTTAGTGAATCAAATTATAATGAATTATCTAATTTTGAATACAATATTAGATTATTAGATGGACAACAGATTAATGTAAACACTTCTCTAATACCTTCATCTCTATTTGATAAATGTAATATGAGAGAACTTGATGATCCTGTAGCTGTTGATTATGACTTTTTCCTTCATGCTGCTTTATTATACAACACAAAATTTTATTTAATTGAAAAAGCATTAATAAAATATAGAATTCATAAAAAACAACTTTCACATAAAAATATCGCAAAAACATTAGATTATGTATCTAAGATAAAATATGAGATTTTTCAACATTTTGATGAATCATCTCAAAATAAATTCATTAGTGAACTAAAAATTTATCAAAACTCAAAATCTATAACAAAAAAGACAATGAAATTTGGCATGAAATTACTCTCATCCATGCCTACATGGATTTCTGATAGAATTTTTAATTTTTATCTCAATAAAATTCGTCAAAGAAGATAATACTTTTTATTCTTAAAAATTAATCTGAAAAATATGGAATTACCAAAAGTTTCAATAATTATCATAACCTATAATGGAAAACAGTTACTTGAAAAATGTTTAGAATCTTTGTTTAAAATAAATTACAATAATTTTGAAGTAATTATAGTTGATAATAATTCCACTGACTCTACAATAGAGTTTATCACAAAAAACTACCCTTCTATAATAATTATAAAACTTGATTCTAACAAAGGATTTGCAGAGCCAAATAATATTGGAACAAAAACTGCAAAAGGAGAATATTTTTTATTTCTAAATAATGACACTGTTGTTACTCCTAATTTTATTTCAAGCATGATTAAAGTTATGGAACTGGATAGAACAATTGGAATATGTCAAAGTCTTTTGTTAAAGCCAGATGAAAGTATAGATTCTAGTGGAGATTTTATCGATAAATTAGGTGTCGTATATAATTCAAAAACAAAAATTAAACAAATAAGAAATATTTCTAGTGCCAGGGGTGCATCTATGTTAATCCAAAAAAAAATATTTGATGATATAGGGGGATTTGATAAAAAATTCTTCTTTTCATTTGAAGATGTTGATGTTGGTTGGAGAACTTGGATCTTAGGTTATAGAGTTGTAATTGTTCCTGATTCTATAGTTTATCACAGTCCAGGTACCACAACTTCAAAATTAAAATCTGAATCTGCATTTCATGGTTTAAAAAACCAATTATCTATGAAAATAACAAATTTTGAACCAAAATTCATGTTTAGAAGTTTATTTTTATTTTTTATTGTGTATGGTTCACGTGAAATAAAAATTTGGTTTGATTATAAATTTAAAAATAATACAAATATGACATCTACAAAATATGAAGAAAAAATAGCTAAAAATCCTAGTATACAAACTATAATTAAAAGTATTTTTTGGATTTTTAAAAATATTGGCTACTTACATAGAAAACATAAACAAGTAAATAAAAATCGAGTTACAGGCACTCCTTATCTTGAAAAAATTAAAATCTTAAGTAATGAAAAACAATAGATTGTATAAAATTTGAGTACTTTTATATTTATTATTTAATTAGTATCTGTAAAAATTACTTTAGATATTTTTAAAATTATTTGTCTCGTAGAGTTTTTCATTAAATTTTTTCTAGAAAATTATTCATATTTTTATTATTTAATTTTTAATATTAATTATTTTAAATTTTTTCCTGTTTGATCTTTTATTCTTTTTATGCCCATTTCAATATCTGTTTTTGCCTCAAATTTTAAAATTCTTTTTGTTTTTAAAATATCTGCCCATATACATTTTTCATCTGGTTCTTCTTTAACAGTTTTAATTAAAATTTCCGCCCCAAATTGTTTCTCGATATTTTTAATTATTTTTTTAGTACTACATTTTTTTCCTGATGCTATATTAAAAATATTAAAACCTTTTTTTTTATATTTTATGGCTGATACTATTCCTTCTACTGCATCATCTATAAACAAATAATCTCTAATTTGATTTCCATTATGAGTAATTGTTATTGGTTTTTTGTTTTTAATTGATTTAAGTATATTTGAAATTATTCCACCTTTTTTATCGTACCCATAAATATTTCCTAATCGTAAAATTGTTACATCTAAATCATATGTCTCCGAATAAATTTTGTATAATTGCTCTGTCAATAATTTTATTTTTCCATATGTAGTTTTAGGTACTGGGTTATCTGTTTCTTTTGACGGTTTTTTTAAATTTTCTTCATATACATTTACAGATGAAATTAAAATTACTCTCACATTTTTCTTCTTTACACATGATTCAAGTAAATTAATTCCACCTTTCATATTAAGTTCTATAAAATTTAAAATATCATCATTATACTGTCCAATTAAATTAATTATTATATCATTATCTGTAATTTGTTTTTCAAAAGATTTTTTGTTTAGAATATTGCCTTGAAATTTATTATTATTATTTTCATTTTCTTTTAAATGAGTCATTATTTTTAACTTAGACTTGTTATTTGATATTTTTTTTACTAACGATCTTCCAATAAATCCTGTACCGCCAAAAATTATAATATTGTTCATTAATACATCAACTTTTTTTGTATTGGAATTTTATCTAATTCTAATCTCTCAAGAATTTTTACAATTTTTTTAGCTGAATCCCCATTTCCATAATAACTTTTATTTTTTTTAATTTTGTTTAGATATTTTTTATCCTTAATAGATTTCTCGATTGCTTTTTTTATTTCCTTTTTATCATATTTTACATTGATTACACTACTTGATGACAATCTTCCTAATTGTCTTGTGCCTATATTTATTGAAGGTATGTGTAAAAATGGAGCTTCAATGATACCACTACTTGAATTTCCTACTAGTACTGATGAATATTTTAGTAAATTGATATATTTTTCATATGGTAAATTTGGGTAATTATGAATTTTAGAATCTTTTATAATTTTTGAAATTATCTTTGAACCTGCATCTGCATTACCATGTATTATTACTGTTTGAATTTTTAATTCCTTAATTGCTTTTAATGTTTCTAAAAAATATTTATCTATTTTTTTAATTTCTGTTGTCACTGTATGTTGCATCATTATTACAAATGGTTTATTCAGATCAAGTTTAAATTCTCTCTCTAATTCTTTTTTAGGTATTGTCTTAATTTTTTTGATACCGTCTAAAGTTGGACTTCCAACTGTAAATATGAATTTAGGATTTTCTCCCATTTTGATTAGTCTTTTAGTTGCAATATTATTTGAAGTCAAGTGAACGTGAGCAAATTTAGATATTGAATGTCTTATTGGTTCATCAATTGTTCCAGTAACTTCACCTGCTTCTAGATGCACTATGATGTGATTTGTATGAGCTCCAATTATTGCTGCTGCAAAATTAGCTGCTATGTCAAATCCTGATAAAATCATATCTGGTTTTAATTTTTCAATAATATTTGAAAGGTGGATGACAGATTTTCCAAAAGATCGTGTCATTTCAAATCCTGTATCTCTATCATTTTTTGAAAACATTTTAAATTTTGAAGTTATTTTAAAACCATCATTTTTAATTTCATTGATCGTATAACCATAATCTTTGAGTAAATGACTTCCTGTCACAATTAAGTAATAGTCTAATTTTGATGATTTTCTAATTAATTCGATGATTGGTCTTAATTTTGAGTAATCTGCACGTCTTTCAGTAATAATTAAAATTTTCTTCTTCATGATACATCATTGTTCAAAATTTGTCTATCTTTTTTAATATTTTTTTTAGCCTGTTTTCCTATTATGTTAAAATATTCTTTTGCAAGGATTTGACCTGTACCTGGTCTTTTAACCCATATATTTTCAGTTGTAAATAATTCATTTTTTTTAATATTTTTTGTTGAAACAATACATGAATATGCAAATTTAATGGTTGGTTGCTCTTCTTTTAAAATATTTTTTTGTCCGCCTAAAGCTTGATGAATTGAATTACTTCCAGTAATCAATTCTTTTAATTCATTGGGTGTGATGGATACTTCGATATCTGGACCTACCCATGTTTTTTTTGAAGTAAAATGTTTCTCAATTATGGATGCACCCAATGAAATTGCTGCCAGTGATGTATAATTTCCAATAGAATGATCACTTAATCCTACTACTATGTTTGGAAAATTCTTTTTTAGATCATCTATTGCACCTAATCGTACTTTATTGTATGGTGTTGGATACATTGATGTAGTGTGTAATAATGAATAATCAACTTTAGATTTTTCTAAAATTTTAACACTCCTTGAAATACTTTTGATATCATTCATTCCAGTACTAAGTATAATTGGCTTTCCAAACGATGCAATATGTTCTATGAGTGGATAATTATTACATTCTCCTGATCCAATTTTATATGCTGAAACATCCATTTCTTCAAGTCTATTTGCTGCAGCTCTAGAAAACGGCGTAGAAAGATAAATCATTCCTAACTCTTCAGTATATTCCTTCAATTTCATATCTTCACTTTCAGACAGAGAACATCTTTTCATTATTTCCCAAATTGATTCTTTTGCATTGGCAGGAATCACTTCATTAGGAATCATTTCATCTTCTATTATGTGACATTGAAATTTTACACATTCTGCTCCAGCAGTATGTGCATCTTTAATCATTTTTTTTGCTTTTGTAACACTACCTTCATGATTAATTCCAATTTCTGGAATTATAAATGGAGGATAATCTAGACCTATTTTTCTTCCATTAATTTCAAATATTTTTTTCAATGCCATAGTTGTAAAAAATTTAAACGATAATAAAATTATGGTTTAATTATTCCAATACCAACTTCAAATTTTTCATGCCAAATACCATCATCATCTTGTTCAAAGAGATCAGTATTGTACCATTTATCCATCATACTCCAAAATTCTTTTACAGATACACCTGTAAATTCTAAATATTTGTCAACGATTCCTTGGTCTAATTTATGATCAAATTCTTTTACAAAAGGAATCATTTCTTCTCGTGTTTTCCTGCCTGATCTAATCCATCTAGATGCCATTTCAGTTGCAGATGAATGTCCAAATTTTGGATATTTCAAATATTGACCCAACAAATATCCAATTGAGTCTATTTGATTATAGTTTTCAAGAGTACCCTCTCTTACGTATTCATGATCTAAGTGTCTAAATCCATATTTTTTTGCAACTTCATAATTGTGATGAGAATCCCATGGAACAAAATAACCTAGATAAATAGGATCTAAATTATTTTTTTTACATTCTTCAATGGATGGTACTTTTGCAGCATTTAGTTCCTTTTCTGTAATATCTCCATCTTCTAACCATTTATCCCAGATTGGTTTAACAACATCATTCAATGGTTGTAACATTGCAGATGGTGTTTCTTTGCTATATTTTCCACCATATGTATAATTAACATCCTCTCCATAAATTAAAAATTTTAAACCAAGCTGCATAGTCATTCTATAAGGAAAAGCATAGAGTAAC
>Ga0308019_10001614_pt1 | contig 13321 bp, 8 predicted proteins | sample Neamet284_FD_203135 | JGI IMG/M metagenome (GOLD analysis project Ga0308019, IMG submission 203135) | Marine microbial communities from water near the shore, Antarctic Ocean - #284 | ecosystem: Environmental > Aquatic > Marine > Unclassified | place: Southern Ocean | collected 2014-10-01 | reverse complement strand
TGCAAAAAGCCTGTGATGGATTTGATATTCTCAATGACCCCGAAGGCGATGTTGCACAATTGGCGCTCTGTATGCTTGAACGTCCAATTGCTTTGCTCGGGCCAACAGAATTACAACCTGCGTTAAATCGTTTCAAAAACCAACTCAATGAAAACTCGGCCCGCTTCGCCCGAATTGGAATCATTCCAGAAATGAACCACAATGAAAGTGTGGCTTGGGGGGGTGTTGGTTCAGATCAAGATGCTTCTGCTATCGAGCATGTGTTGTTGCTCCTTACTTGGCAAGGAATGCATCGTCAAGTCAACAAGAGAATGGATTGGATGGTCGCTCATGCTGCTACTGATTATGCTTGGAAGATTGCTGGCGAGGGTAACTCTCTGCTCGAATCGCTACTCCATCTGTGTATATTGATGGATTGGATTTCTCTTGCATTGGCTTTCTTACTCGGAAAAGACCCTGCTGCAATTGGACCGATATCGGCGCTCAAAGCACATCTCGAATCTGTTCAGTGAATCAATACACATTCCCGACGATAAGACGCGGGTCTGGAAAATCGAGCAGTGCTTGAAGTCGCTCTTCTTGAGTGACAACACCTGGTAAATCAAATCCTACAGGTTTGTTCATTGAAAGTTGTAAATGAAGGTGTGGAGGCCACCCGCCGTTTTCATCTTCGGTTCCGATGAAGGCAATTCGATGACCTGCGGGGAATGTTTGACCATGTTCCAAACCCTCAAGGCTATCGAGACCAAGATGACCATGCAAGACCCAAATTGTTTGAGTCGGGCCCCTTAGAGATGAGCCGACTGCGACTGGAAGTGAAACGGAATGCTCGGTAATAATCGTCGGTCCGTACGAGCCATCCTCTGTATTGATTCCAAACGAGTGTATCTTCCCTTCTGCAAATGCGAAGACTTCAGTGCCAGCCGGCGCCCCTATATCGAGTCCAACATGATGATTACGTTCCCCGCTAAATAGGGGCATAGTATACATCCCAGGTCGTCGCTCATCGTATTTACCAATGGTATATTCATATGGGTGTTCAAAATCGCGTTGTGGACCTCGAGAAAAGTCAAACACCCAATACTCGTCCGGTAATTTCACAACCGGATGAAAGTTAAACGGTGAGGTGACCATACCCCCGTGACTGAACACTTTCATTTGATTGTTAGCCGAACAATGAAAACCTAAGTGAAGAAGTTGAAGTTATGTTTCTCACAGCGGCCCTTCTGCTGATGGTGACATTCGTCCCAGGATATGCACTTTGCAAAGTATTGGATGCAAGCGCTGACCGGATGAGGAAAATAGCATTATCACCGGCATTAGGATTGCTCCTTGTTTACGGTCTTGCAGGCTTGTTAGTGTTGTGTGGACAATGGACTTGGCCACTGATGTCAGCATTGCTCTTACTTCTCAACGTCATAGCATTAACTCGCATCAAACGCCGACCTGAAGCTGGTAAGGTGTTGACTTCATGGCAAAAATTAGAACGTGCCATGCATGGTGAAGTCTACGGAACTCCAGAAGAAAGCATCGGTGATGAAGTGACTGCTCAGCGATGGTTGCAAAACCAGCGAAAGCCTTGGATGATCGCTCTCGCCGCTGGTGTCGTAATGAGTTGTCTCACATTACCAATGTTACAAGAAATTCCATTTGGTGTCGACTGGATTGGCTTTTCAACCCTCACGAACCAAATTGCAACTGTTGGTGATCTTTCACTACCTGGCACGAACAGTGGTTTTTGGACCTACTCTCCTGCGTTTCCCTCTCTTGCTGCATGGATTCAAGAAACGCTCAACATCTCTCCTGCAACAGCAGTCTTTGAACTTGGACACTACAGTTTGTTCGTCCTTCTTCTAGGCGTAGGTGGAGCAATGGACCGCCATGGTGCTGGTGCTCAAGGGATTCTTGCCATGGGCCTGGGTGCTGGTCTTTTTGCAAAGACCTTTGATTCTGGCTATCCTTCAGTTGCCAGTCAACTTGGTTTAGTGGTTGGATTGCTGGTACTGCTGCGTCCTACATCTACTCGTGGAAAACATCACACTACTGGTTTCATTCTCGCTTTTTTCAGCGTAGTATTGATACATCCAACCGGGGCGATTTATCTTGGGATGCTCATGTTTTCCCATCTCATCATTGGTTTGAGCCTTGATGAAACACACGGTGCGAACATCAAGAAATTACTTTTGGCAAGTTCAATTCTTTTGACCATTGCTGGTGCGATTGCTCTGTTGATTTTGGCGCCACGAATGCTGGATGCTGCGGTGTTTGCAGAATACGGCTGGCAAGGCGGGCGTCCGATGTTCATGTATAATGGAATTCTATTGATACTGGGTTTAACCGCTGCATGGAAAATGCGACAAAGCATCGAAGGGCGATTACTTGCGGTATGGTTTACTGGTTTGTGGGTCTTGACCGGTATTCATTTGATCGACGGTTTAGAACAAATACCCGTACTTTCATTACTCTCTTATGTATTGTATTCAATGGGGTTGCATGCATTTCATATCCCTTTAGCAGCCCTTGTTGCTCTTTGGTGGAGTGATTCGACCTGCCTTACATCTTTGGATGAAAAACGAAGTTTGCTCACCATCGGCTGGGACCCGCATCCACACAGATATGTCGCCACCGGACTGTCAATTCTTCTTCTCTTCGCGACTCTTTTTGGTAACGCAGTCTTGTTTCAAGTTTCGCAACATGAAGAATTACATGCGATGACTGCGGGAGACCTCGAGCTACATGAAGCATTAGCTACATTACCCGAAGGAAGCATTGTCTACACCGAAAATGCACAATGGGGATATGTGTATAATGCACCATTGAATGTGGCAACAACCAGTGTACCAACACTCGGACTCATTCATGTAGAAAGCAGTATTCAGCCGGCTGCTACAACAGCAGTCTACTCTGACAACCCAACGGAAATTCAAACGCTCAACATCACCCATGCGCTCTCTTCACCGCTGGGCACTGTCGGTTGGACATTTGCCCAGTCAACCTATTGGGTGCCCCTTTTCGAGTGGCAAGGCAGTGTACTATGGGAGTTTGATGCTTCGGGCTCAGCGACCTCCTCTCATTTTTTGAAATTGGACGCTACGACATGTCGTGATGATTGCTCAATGCGAACCGACCCTTGGAGTGGGCACAGATTCCGCGATACACTTGAACTAGGAAATCAACGTGCCTTTATTCCAGAAGGCAGTGATTCAAGCGTTTCATTTTCATCTTTTGAAGGATTTGTTGGTAACGGGAGTGCGTGTCTGGTGTTCGAAGCACGAGGTAACCTCGGTGAAGTTCAGTTAACATTCCAATCCCAATCAAAGGAGACATCTCACACATCAACATATTCAGCGGGATGGCATTCTCTATGTTTTGACCAACAAAACATCGAACCGTCCACACAGTTGAACATCGATTGGAGTGACGATGGAAGTGGAAGCCGATGGCTCAATCCCCTCGGACTTTCAGGACGAGGAGATGTACTTTTGGATTCGACTGGATTAAGCCTTCATTGGTTTGAAATACAACATTCTGAACCAAGTTAAGCGAAGTCATCAAAGCCAAACATAGGCTGGAAGAGATATGAAGCGGGTCATGATTTTGCTTCCTACCCTCGATGAGGCGGGAGGTTTGGCCAATATCCTACCACGCATACCTGTAGCACAACTCTCAGCGAAAGGTTGGGATTTTGAAATATTGGTTGTTGACGGTGGGAGTGAAGATGGCTCCGGTGAGATCGCAAAATCCTTTGGTTGTAATTTTATGCTTCAACAAGGCAAAGGCAAAGGGGCTGCAATGCGGCTCGGATTTCTTCAATTTCTCAAATCCAAATGCGATGCTTTAGTGATGTTCGACCCTGATGGCACTTATCATCCTGAAGAGATTCTCAAACTCCTACCAAAACTCGATCATGCTGATGTGGTCGTCGGCGACCGATTACGTGGTGCAATGGACCCAGACGCAATGACTCGAACGAACTATTTTGGAAACCATATGTTGACATGGCTCGCTGTAGCCCTTTACGGTGTTCCTATGAATGACTTATGTTCAGGCTATTGGGCCTTTTCACGACGAACAATTTCTATGTTTAAATTGAATTCAATGCGTTTTGAAATCGAAGCAGAAATGTATACCTCTTGTACGGTTGAACATCTTGACATCGCTCATGTTCCGATTAGCTACAGTAAACGAATAGGTGAAGCAAAATTAGGTTCGGTCAAAGATGGATGGAATATTTTCAGAAAATTACTGGTCCGACGGATATTCTCTACCCCACTCGAAGCCCGTAATGGTGAAGGGAATTTGACGATTAAATAATACAACAAGCCTCAAAGCATTCGGTCGAGAGCCGGCTCTATGCGCCGAAGACCAACCGTCGTGCTCGGCGCATCTGGCTTGGTTGGCCAACGTATGCAACAACGCCTCTACAACCATCCTTGGTTTGAATTGAAGGCGATTGGCGGTAAGAAGGAAAGTGCAGGGTTCACACTTGAACACTTTTCATGGCGACTCGACGATACGCGCCCGCCTTTACCATCGCTCCCTGTATTCGACATCTCGAGTGATTCTTTTGTCAAGGATTTACTGGAATTAGAAATCGAAGTGGCTTTTTCGTGTCTACCAAGTGACCCTGCAGGCCGTATTGAAAGCGTATTGGCACAAGCAGGAATCGCAGTGTTTTCCAATGCCAGTTTCAATCGGGGGAAAGAGGGAATTCCACTGGTCATTCCCGACATCAATGCTGAACATTTTGCTGCTTTTTCAACCACTGAAGGCCCCATTGCATGTGGCACAAATTGTACATTGGTTCCGATGGCAGTCCCTCTCGCAGCGCTTCGGAAATTTGGAATATGTACGGTTCGGATGCGCAGTGAACAAGCGCTTTCAGGTGCTGGCTGGGAACTGTTATTCGATGAAGATGCAAACAATGGGGTACTCGATACAGTGATTCCCGGAGAAGCAGAAAAGGTCGCCGAAGAATTACTTCATGTCTTTGGCACACGGAATGGAACAACTGTTGAACCTGCAGAAATTGGACTTGACATCAAATGTCAGCGAGTAGCCCGTAGAGATGGGCATCAAGTTTTTGTCGAAGCAACTTTTACTCAGCCGTTGTCACTTGAGTCAGTGCTTCAAGCCTTTACATTACATCAATTCCCTGAGACGGTCACCCGTTGCCCCAGTGCTCCAGAGCATCCCTTGCATGTCGTGGAACACATCGATGTAGAACTGCATCTTTGGAGTGATGGTAATGTATTTTCAATCCAACCAAGACCGAGCGAAGATTTGCAAACTGGGATGTCGATCGTCGTAGGTGATGTGAAAATCATCGATGAATTCACTCTTTCTTATTCCGCCTATTCACACAATACCATTCGTGGTGCTGCTGGTGGAACAATGCTGTTGGCAGAACAAGCCATTGTCGAAGGACGCATCCCCTAGGCTTCACGAAACAACAGCAGGCATAAAGGCGACGACTACAACCTCGGTTCGGTGCGGGCATGGGTATTACAGCAATGATTCCGGACATGACCATCGGTCAACTTGCTCATGAGGCTGAGTCACGATGGGGTGAAATCTGGGATGGAAATGCTTCTCGAATGATGATTTTGCTGATCTGCCCTCGTAAAGAGAGAAAACTTTTGGAATTGCATGGCGATATGGTTGAACATGGTCAGCCAGTCATCACTGTATTTCACCGGCCACGCCAGGAAGCGGCTTTGCTTGAACAACAAGGTTTCAATCCTCGAGATGCCTCGTTCCAATTTGTCGATTTGGCAAGCTCTGATTTGGGACCATGGATGCAACATCTCATTTCCAACGAGAAATGGATGCGCGGTTCAATCGAAATTGCTTCAGTTCCTTTTACGATGGATATGCCATCTCAACGACCGTTTGAAACTGAACGGGTTCTTTGTTTTCGCCATCCGTCATTACCTGCACTTGAACGGTATCACCTACCGTTCCCTCCAGCATCGATTCCGGGGAAATGTTTTGTCAGCCTACCACGAAGGCAAGCGGCGGAATTCGCCCGCCAACAAGCTGAAGTTTTGGGCGTTGGGCGTCTAGAAAAGAAGGCTAAAATCACTGAAGCATCTCCGAGTGAAATGGATGTTACTGCTCCGCCTGCCGTTGCAAAAGCAAGTCCAAACATGGATGATATGATGACTGATTTCTCCTCCAATATGCTTGACGGCATGACCAATGAAGTTCAATCTGATGATTCATCTCAGGTTGCATTACCAATGGGATCCGACGAATCTAAACTGGAGAATTCATCACCAGAACAAGCCATTGTACCTTTACCACCTGGTGCTGAACCAACGAAACTGAATCAAGAATCTGAATCTGCGGTACTTACTCCTACACCTCCTACACCTCCTGCATCACCTGCTACAACTCCTGCCCCTTCGAACAATGTGCCAATTCCTGAACCTGAGCCAGAGCCAGAACCTGAAATGTCTAATATCGAACGTGAATTCCGTGAACTCGTCACTGGCCTCTTGGCTGATGGGGTCGCTCCGGCGGATATGATGGATGACCCTCGTTGGGAAGATATGAACGAACGAGCTGCTGCTGAAGGATTTGAAACATGGCCAGTGTTCTTACAATTAGCAGCGATGTAATGAGAAGGTTCAAATTGATTCGACCAAAGGAAGGAATGGAGGCAAGCGTATGGGGTTCTGTATTAGTTGCGGTCAACAACACCAAGATGGGATTCGATTCTGTCGATTCTGTGGCAATCAACAGCCTGGTGAACAATTACTTGCTCGACTTCGACAAGAAGCTGAACATATTCATTATCTACGCCTCCAAGCACAGGCTCTTGCACAACAACAGCAACAGCAACAGCAGCAATATTCACAAAACCAATACAATCAACAGCCGCGTTGGTGATTGCAATGAGACCCAAGCATTTGGCAATAGAGTTGTCGAAATTACAACCTCATCCTTGCACTTCGGTTGAACTTGAACAATACGTGACTGAAGGTGATTTAGCCGCATATTGGATTCTCGGAATCGACCAAGTCGATGGAGTGGAGGGAAAACGTATCCTCGACCTTGGTGCTGGAAACGGAATTCTGGGACTTGGATGTTTACTTCTTGGTGCACAGCATGTCACTTTAGTAGAAGCTGACCCACAAGTTGTTGAGAGAGCAAAAGCCAATGCAGAAGCTCTTTCACTTCGTTGTCAAGGCACCACTGAAGTCATTCAAGAACATATTTCGCAGGAAACTGAACAACCCGAAATTATCCCCGACATTGTAGTTATGAATCCTCCATGGGGTGTACAAACTGCCAAAGCAGACCGTCCTCTTTTGGAATACGCTTTTTCACTTGGAGCACCCGTAGTTCATGTTCTTCACAGCGCTAAATCAAAGCACTTACAAGCACTTGGACGAGATCATGGGTATGAATCTGAAGCCATGCTCGAAACTGAATTCCGCCTTCCCCCAACCTACCTTCATCACACCAAGAAAAAAGCGACGACAACCATACGCTGTTGGCGCTTTCACCGACCTGGCGATGCAAAGTTAATCGAAGATGAGGAATGAAGACTCAATTTTCTCCATATGAGGGGTTGAAAAGGGGTAAGCACACCGGTTCAAACAAGCAACACAGCATGCGTCCTATGTCAGGCCATGTTTGCTACAGGAATGAAAAATATGACGCCGAGCCTCGTCACCCCCGGAACACGCGTATCAACCTCTGCAGAATGCGAGGCTGGAGTAGGAACCATCGAAAGAGATGGAGATATTTTAGCAACGACTACTGGAATGTTTTCAATCGAGGCTGGAACGGCTACTGTTTCTGCAGCACGAGAAATCGTCACGCCAGAAATTGGCGACACTGTTCTGTGTGAAATTGTCAAACTCAATGAAAAGAACGGTGAAGCACAAGTCATTTGTGTCGAAGGGAAACCTGGTAGCGTTCTTCCTGAACATCTCTATGGTCAATTCCATGTGACTGGACTTGTCGACCGGTTCATGCATCAAACTGCAGATGCTGTCCGTCGACGTGACGTATGTCGTGCTGAAGTCAAAGAAAACAGTCCTGTTCTTCGAATCAGTTTCCGAGACCGCGATGACTGTGGCGTTCTTCATGCCATTTGCCCACCGTGTGGCGACATCCTTGTTCCAGATCTCGATGGAGATTGGAATGTCCGTTGCCCAACCTGTAATTATCAATCCTACCGAGCACTTGCCGATAATTACGGCGCTGGCTGGGCTGAACTTGACAAAGGCGCAAGCGCACTCAACAGTTCTGGAAAGCGTTGGGGAGCAGCTGCTGAAGCCATGTTTGCCAAAGGCCCATCCGGCCGAGCTACATTTATCGCCGCAGATGTTCGAGAGGACGGTCGTGAGCGAACATATTTCCGATTTGAAGGCGAATCAAGTGGCCAAGGTGGCCGACCACGAAACGCACCAGGTTGCCGTTTGTTCATTGGCGGACTTCCACGTGAAGTTGGAACTGAAGAACTTCGTGCATTGTTCACCGAACACGGTGATATGACCGATTGTATCGTTCTCACCGATGATAATGGAGTCAACCGAGGCTTTGGATTCGTCACCTATGCGAATAAAGCTCACGCTGATGCTGCTGCTGCAAAACTCAATGGCCACAAAATCAATGGTCGGAAAATTGGCGTCAGAGATGCCGACAGTGATGATAAGAAGGGAAAGAAAGAGAAGCGACAAGACCCTGAGGGACTCAAACTCTACATTGGAAATCTACCATTCAAGGCTACCGAGAAAAACATCACAGCGATGTTTGATGGGATTGCAACCGTTAACGGTCTCGTGATCGCAACCAGCGGTGATGGAAAACCCAAAGGCTTTGCATTTGCTTTCATCAAAGAAATGGACAAGGGCGAAGAAATCGTTTCGAAACTCAACGGTTCGGAATTACTTGGACGGCGTATCAAAGTCGATGTATCACAAGGTGGTAAGAAAGGTGGAGACAGTGGTGCAAAGAATGAAGGCGCCAACAAATCCGATGGTAAAACCTCTCGTGAACTTCAAGCCCTCCGTGAAGAGGAAGAAGATTCAAACAAGCGTCCTCGTCGCCGTCAAGAGAAGAAGGATTGAAGGCAACCGACTCGAGGTTAGCCATCATGGTCGAACAGAATTCACCCAAATGGCTGGTTCTCGACGGCTATGAAGATGAACCTGCAGCCTTTGGTGTTCCACCGTATGTTGGATTCCATATTCGCTATCTTTGCGGAGTTTTAGAACGGACAAACATCGATTACGATTACCTAACCATCGACCAATGGCGAGAGTTGGTACGGACCAATGGAGAGGGGTGGGCACGAAACCGACTTTCAACCATCGAAGGCTTAGCATGTATCGCTGGGGCTGTAGTACCTGGAAGATATCTGCGTGGTACGCCACTTTCCCTCAAAGAAACTCGTAACATCATTCAGGAACTACCCGTACATGTACCCGCTCTTTTTGGCGGATGGGCAATACGTGGATGGAGACAACAAGGTTGGACACCGCTCCGCAAGAATTTGTTTTTGGCAGTTCAAGATACGGATGCGACCTTACACACCTATCTGCAAACTGGGGAATGGAAGCATACTCGACGAAATGCTGAACAATGGACCCAGTGGGCTCAGGCCGGTGCTTCGAGTAAAGCTGTCACCGACCACCCGGACCTAGGAACAGAAGAAAAGAGAGGGCCACTCACCTATGAGGTCGAAGTCTACCAAGGATGTGTTCGCTACAAACGAGGCTGTAAATTTTGTATTGAACCAAAAAAAGGGATTCCTATTTGGCGTACACCTGAAGACATCATCGAAGAAGTTCGTCGAGCACATGATGCTGGAGTTCAACACGTTCGCCTCGGTGGAATGACCGACACCTACACCTACATGGCTGAAGGAGTTCAAGAACTCGAATATCCAGTGCCGAATCCTGAACCTATCGCTCAACTCTTGCATGGTTTACGAAACGATGACCGCCTTGGCATCCTTCATACTGATAACGGAAATCCATCGATCATTGCTGAGAACCTCGAAGAATCGGAAGCGATCACCAAAACTCTTGTCGAAACTTTGTCTGACGGTGCTGTGCTTTCTTTTGGCCTTGAATCCGCAGACCCAAGCGTTCACGAGGCAAATTGGCTCAACTGCGACCCTGCTCAATTGAAATCTGCTATACGCCTCATCAACAAATACGGCAGAGAAAGAGGAGAACGGGGACTGCCCAAACTCTTACCTGGTCTTAATTTCATTGCTGGGTTGAATGGTGAATCTGAAGCGACCTACCAAATGAACCTCGACCTTCTCCATGAAATCCGTCGTGAAGGGCTTCTACTGCGTCGAATAAACATCAGACAAGTTGAAGGTGAGGGCTTTCAAGATATTCCTCAAAAGCAATTTAATATGTTCAAGACCAATGTTCGAGACACAATCGACGGACCACTCCTCGAAGAATTATTCCCCATGGGTGGTCTACTATCCGATGTGCATTGGGAAACGCATGATGGCCGTACTCGACTTATTGCCCACCAAAATGAAACGCATACTGCGGAGTCATGTAGAGGGAAAGCCGGCATTACATTTGGCCGACAAATCGGTGCATATCCAATCCTCATCGGCGTTGAATATCATATTCCACTCGAATCACAGTCTGATGTCATCATTACTGGACATGGCGCACGTTCAATCACCGGTGTTGAAATCAACCTCGATCACGAGCGAATGACCCAAAAACAACTCGAGGCAATCCCTGGCATCGGCGAAAAGACCGCATGGAAGCTCATTAGTCAGCGAGCAAAACGCAAGGGTAAGGTTCGAGATGAACCTGCATACGAAGATGCTGAATCTTGGTTCAAGGCGACGTCGGTCGATTGGAATGATAATCACTCTGTATATTTCAAGTCTTGAGTCCTGATTATGCAAGATGAGTTAACCTCCACTCGTATCGAGTAATCTTCGACAATTATTCTTGTCTTTTAGATAACTCGGCATTCACTCAAAAATTAGGTTCGGGGTTCATGCTTTAAGTCGGGGTTGAATAGGGGATTCATGCGTGTTAAGCAAGCAACCTCAGTAGCCGTTTTTTTGATGTTCCTTCTCCTTGGGCAAGCGATGACTGCACACCTAAATCAAATACCATCGAGTAATGATGATTCATCCTTGGAACCTTCTGGAATTGTGATGGCTTCAAATACGACTGACAGTGATGGCGATGGAGTTTTCGACGTTGATGATTTCTGCCCAAATGGTAACATAAACTGGACTTCTGCTGCCACCACAGATCACGATTCCGATGGATGTCAAGACTCCAATGAAGATTCCGATGACGATAACGATGGTATTGCCGACTACTCCGATGCCTGTTCACTTGGATCGCTCGGATGGACCTCTACAATTACAACCGATTGGGATTCGGATGGCTGCGAAGATGCTATCGAAGACACGGACGATGACAACGATGGTGTCACAGACCTCTCAGACCAATGTGCACTCGGACCTGTAGGCTGGTTTTCTATCCCTTCAACTGATTCAGACAGCGACGGGTGTGTTGATACTGGCCAAGAATACAATGAAAACTGCGGTAATGACACGAACCTCACGCATAATATTGTCAACATCTGGGGCAACACTGGAGGAATCCAAACATATACTGATGTAAACGGCACTACAAATGAAAGTCATTCCTTTATTCTAGGAGACACTGTCTTATGGACTGCTTTTACCAACTGCACAGTTTTAGGAGTGGATTATTTCCTTACTGTGGAGATGAAAAACCTCGATGCCTCAAACGTTGTAGGAGTGAATACGAAGAATTGGACTGGAGATGATCAGAATTGGAAACACTCCTCTGCAAACGCCGGAATGTGGACATATTACCTCCCACTGGGAGACTTTTACCTTGAATCAAACCTTTACCAAAATGGAAGTAACCAATCTTACTTTACCACGGTGAACTATTTTTCAATCTCAACCTCAGATTCGAACAACACTGGCGACAATAACAATACTGGCGATAACAATACTGGTGGTAACAATTCTGGTTCGATGAATGATTCTCATTGCATAAATGTACGAAATTTAACGATGAGTTCAACTTACTTTGTTGAAATAGATTTGGTAAATATCTGTAGCGATGCAATACAATATCCTGGTGCAAATGCGAGTGCAGACCATTCCGGTGTTTCTGGCTTTCCGAATGAAACAAATTGGTTTTACATGATTGGAGGTAATGACACATACAATCTTAGTTGGCAATTGTCCTTTGATCAATCGGTACTGAACGGAACCACGATTACTCTTGACTTCGAGTCAGTAGTACTCAATTGTGGTCCGAACAATTCATGGTCGCACGAATGCCCAAACTCCACTCTATCCCACCAATTCATATATCCCAGCAGCAATTCTGGTGGCAACAACACTGGTAACAATACTGGTGGTAACAACACTGGTAACAATACTGGTGGCAACAATACTGGTGGTAACAACACTGGCGGAAACAATACTGGTGGTAACAATACTGGCGGTAACGACACTGCCGGACCTGGAGAAAACTCTACTGAGAATGGAACAGAGAATGGAGAAAACATTGTTGAAACATTGGAATGCACATTTGGTGAAATCAATATTGAAGAAGGGGCTGAAGTAATCTTCTATCTTTCTTGGACCGACGTATCAGATGTACACCATTGTGGAACACTGCAGTTCGAATTGTATTCTGATGATGCACCTCTTCATACTCAAAATTTCCGTGACCATGTTGAAGCTGGAAATTATAATGCAACCATTTTCCACCGAGTTATTGATACATTCATGATTCAAAGTGGGGACTTCCAATACGGAACTGGAATTGGTGGTTATGCCTACTCATGGCACGGTTATTGTGGTGGACAACAAATGAATCAGGTAGATTGTGAACGAGAGCAGTATTCATTGCCTGATGAATCAAATTCAAATTATGCACATATACCAGGCACTCTTTCGATGGCGAAAACCTCACAAGCAAACACTGGTGGAAGTCAGTTCTTCATTGTCGATGCTGATTCAACGCCATCACATCTCAATGGCGTTCATACAGTATTTGGCCAAGCCATTGCTGGAACCATTGATGGAGTAGAGGTTACAGGAATCGAAGTTGTCGACGCCATCAGTCAAGTCGAAGTCGGAGGGGCATGGGGGAGTTCACCAACTCATGATGTCACCATCATCAATGCAGAGAATGTCGAGCCTTACCAACCCGGTAACGCTACGTTCGATGACAATGAAACGATTGTAGAAGATGCCACCCCAATCCCTTCGATTGGAATGGTTGGAACGGTTGTTGCTATCAGTGCAGGATTC
>Ga0308019_10001612_pt1 | contig 13330 bp, 27 predicted proteins | sample Neamet284_FD_203135 | JGI IMG/M metagenome (GOLD analysis project Ga0308019, IMG submission 203135) | Marine microbial communities from water near the shore, Antarctic Ocean - #284 | ecosystem: Environmental > Aquatic > Marine > Unclassified | place: Southern Ocean | collected 2014-10-01 | reverse complement strand
CTTTTTTCGTGTCTTGCTCTTGAAAGCTATTACTGGTTTTTTTAAAACAGTCTTCACCTCTATTTTTTCATTTCTCACTGGAACAAAATTGACGGGTTTTATTGTAAGAAATACAATTAAGCTCGGTGGATTAATCAGTGGACTGTTTAATGGTATAGCATCTATTTTTACATCTATAGGTAATAAGATAAGAGGCTCCGCAGTTCTTGGAAAGCTGAAGCCCTTACTCAAAATCTTAATGGGAGCCTTAAAACAATTTTTAAAATTCGTCGCTTGGCCTTTAAGTCTTGTGATAGCTGCTGGTCTCTTGATCAATGAAACTCTTAATAGTTTTATGAATACTCAAGGTAACTTTATGCAGAAGCTTATCGTAGGTTTGAAAAACGGAATAGGAGTTATAATAAATTTCTTTGTAGGTTCTCTCCTCGATTTTGTTAAAGATACTTTGGCTTGGGTTATTGGATTCTTCTCCACAGATTTAAAGAAAAAACTGAATGATTTCTCTTTTACAGATTTGATTAGTGATATGTTTGCATCCTTCGATGATTCTATGTTGTGGTTTGGGGGAATGATGCAAGCTATTGGTGCTGGATTTAAGGGAGCTATAAAAGCTGGGATGCCAGGTGGACAGACTCCTACAGAAGGTTTCAATCAGGCCTATAACGCGTCCATGGCTGGATCAGCTGACGCGACAGCTGCAGCTTCATATTTTTATACTCCAGAAAGCGTAAGTACGGAGAAAGAAATCGATTTATTTACTCCAAAAAGTGGTGAGAAGGTAATGACGGCATCTACTGATGCTAAAGAATCAAGTAAGTCTTCTACTGTAATGAATGGTGGTAATAGTAGTGTGGTAAACGCTCCAGTTATTAATAATAATATTATACCGAGTCCTATCGTAAACACTAACCCACTAAATCTGGCTGGTGCTTATTCAAGTGTTCCTTTGAACTACTAAGTGTAAAAACTGGCCCCTCTGTCCCGCCGTTATTACCGATATCTCCTGCCGCTTAGATATCTTTCCTCATTGAATGTCTAGAATCCCCATCCTAAACCTGTCCCTCTAACTCATAGATTGAATTAGTTCATACTCTGACACGAAGAGTATTCCCATATACTTTAGATTAAAGTGTTATAGTATTTATAACTCTTTCCCCTATTCAGCAGCTAATTTTTCAAAATAACTCATAGTGGTGTCACTAGAATCATTTGAATTACTAACAGGTGCTGGACTATCTGACCACGGAGTAGAACTCGCTGTGGCAGAAGAAGCTGATGTGTTATCATCTGCGATTGTTTCCGCTGTCGCTGTAGACATCTCAACACCACCTAATCCTAAAGCTCTATTGAGTTTAGTTTTTAGGTCTTCATAAGACATGAACTGATCTGGTGCGATCAACTCTGCTAGTGAATGTTGTTTGTTGTAGATACCTTCCATAACAGAATCATCTTCTGAGATAGGAGCTGGATTAGAGAACTCTGATTTATCATAGTTCCAATATCCGTCAACTTTCCTTACTTTAAGTTTGAAGTCAGCACCTTCCCACATATCAAATGGGTTCACTGGTTTTTCATCCTCAAATTGAGGCTGCATCACATCTTTGACTTTCTCAAAGATTTTTTTACCGAAACGATAAAGCATTACTTTACCTTCGTATTCAGGATGAGCTGGATCAGAGATAACTAGAACATTCGCTACATAATGTAGTCTTCGTTTTTGTTTTCTCGCTTGATCTTTCTGAGCGTCATCACCACTATTCCATAGAGTACCGTTATACTCTGAAACAGGACAATTATTACCCAAAGTCGTTAGTGACTTTTCTATGAACCATCCACCAGGACCTTGAAACCCATGATCCCAATATTGGACCCACGGAAGTTCTTCTCCATTAGCAGCTGGTAAGAAACGAAGTACTGCATACCCATTACTAGATTTGTCTAGTTCAGGTTTCCAGAATCGATCATCACCGTATCCTTTTTTCGAATCAGAGGATTCTGATTCTAGTGCGGTTTGTAGTTTATCGAAGCCACCGCGACTTCTCTTTAATTCATTAAATGACATTTTATCTCCTTGTATTTTAATTATTATATTTTATTTTATCCACTTTATTCATTATGTAAAACTATTATATTCTAACGGTTTTTTAATTCCGTCATAGTATATAGTATAACTGACATCTTTAAATCTGTCAATCACTTTTTTTATCTGTGCTTCTTGTGTCCCTAAAAGTGAATTAGGATTATTAGTACCAACCCTCAATCGAGAGTTCTCACTCTCTCTTGTGTAGGCGTTAGTACCAGCATAGATGTTCTGATAAGTTTCTTCTTGAAAGTTCCATATTGAATCGAAACCGACAAGACATATCTCATCAAAACCCATGAGAGAAGCCTGCGTCATCGCTTGACTTCCAGAAAAGAAGTTGACACTAAACATAGGGTCATCTACCGTTCCTTTCATATTCTGTATTTGCCAATTAGGTTCTACCCCAATGACATGAACTTCGAATAAATCTAATAGATCATCCTCGAGTCCAAATATCCAAACATGGTTTTTGTTGTTTGGATTTGATTCTTTGATACTATAACTAGGATCAAAGTTCATTAATATTAATTCTTTGTAATCGTGTGGAATACATTCATAGTCTGGAAAGATACATTTATTATGTAACGGATATCCTGACTGACATATTTCTTTGAGTACTTTTGAGTCACCCGATACTAAGTAGTCTGGTGAGTAATCTCTATACAACGCGTTACAACCGAATGTTGTTCCATCTAATGTATCTAAGTCTAATCCTTTTCTTGAAGGACCGTTTCCTATGATGTAGGCTGTACCCATATTCCTCTCATCAATGTTTTAAGTTTCTTGTGTTCAAATTCTATGAACGGTTTTAATTTTAGTAATCTGTTTTTCTCTTTCGGCCAGATGAACTTCTCTTGGATTGTTTCATCGTATCTATTAAAGATACCGAACAAAGAATCAAATTCGATTATCGTCTCAGCTGTGATCTTCTTACCTAAGAATTCTTTTAGTATCACAGGATGTTGACCATCAACTGAATCTAAAAGTGTTTCTAAAGTATCATACTTGTCATACAAATATCTAAAGTCTTCTGTGATAGTATAAGTCAATTTTTGTTTTCTTTTCTTAAAAGCTTTGTAGTTGTCTACACATTCGTTATCTAATAAGGTACGAACATAGTATTTTTTTATAGATAGATTCGATACTAGAAAGTCTCGTAAATCTTCTCTATGTTCTCTAGCTAGTTTCGCGAAGTGATACTTGTCACTTCTCTTTAGAAACGCTGGTAACTTAACTGGGACTTTACCATTATACTTAAAGAAGTCATAAGCCTCTGTATTAAAATGATTATTAACAGCTAGGTATAAACAGTAAGCGTCGAATCCTTCTCTACTCGTCATTAATATCTAGGCTTTCTTCCCATTTCATTACGATTCAAATGATTCATTCGGTCTCTACGAACAGCCTCTTTCATCTTTCTTTGTTTCTTCTCGGCTGGTTTCTCATAGTACTGTCGTTCTCTGACTTCAGCTACGATACCTTTTCTCTCACATTTCTTTTTAAATTGTCTGAGTAGAACATCGAACGGTGGTGGACCATCATGTCTATTAGGTTTATTAAAGTTTTTGTTGTTGTCGTAAGACTTTTGTTTTTGGGGTTTCATAATTTATATTGGTAGTTTAGCTTGTGACTCATCTTTAAGAAATCTTAGACTAACGGCTTCTGCCTTAATCTTTTCTTTAAGTGGTGGTGTGATTAGTCCTTTAACTGAATCGGGTTCTAGGTGATTCTCTTGACAAAAATGTACTATAGCATCTATGTAAGATAATCGTTTATTTATTACTAGTTCTTCTACAGAGTTAGTAAACTTCTTTTTAGTTAAAATCATACTTCTATTATAACAGGGATTCCTCAGCTGTCAAGTTTTACTTGGGTAGAGTGACTGATATCTTTCAAAGCTCTGAGTATACCATATTGTTTTTCATCAATACCATAGTGGTTATGAGAGATAAAAAATAATATATACAATAACAATGCTCTCTTCATTCTGGTGGATTGTTGTGTCCTAACATTGTATCTTCTATTGGTTCCCAATTCTCTATTGCCTTTCTGATAGCACCTTCGGCTAATACAGAACAATGTAATTTGATTGGGGGTAGTTCTAATGCTTCGGCTATATCTTTGTCTTTGATTAGTCCGGCTTGTTCGATAGTTTTACCTTTTAACATTTCAACAAACATTGATGATGATGCTATAGCAGAACCACAACCGTATGTTTTAAACTTAACATCTTCTATGATATTACCTTTTAGTTTTAGTTGTAATCTCATGACATCACCACAAGCAGGAGCTCCAACCATTCCAGTTAGAACATCTTTATCTTTTGGGTCCCATCGACCAACTGAATGAGCGGATGGATTCTTCAAAACATCTTCGAATCGATCTACTACTTTTTTAGAATAAGCCATTTGTTTTATAGGTTTGAGTTATGTAAGGTTATAAGTGTTATAAATATATGTGTAAGACTTAATAATCTTACTCTTATATAACTATTTATAACAAAGGATACTCTAATGAATGTAAAACAATCATGGAGTAGACACGGCGAAGAAGTAAAAGAATCAACTTCTAGAACCCTTGAAATAGCTTTTATAATATTCGGGTGTTTATCACCTGTATTTATTATACTAGCCACTTCAGACGGTTTTGTATTTTGAAACATAATAGAACTTAGGCACTACTCCTAAAACCCGTATTCAGTTTTATACTGACTACGAAGACTCAGCAACTGGTCAATCCAGTTGTCTGGGTTTTCTACGAATAATTGGGCTTGTTGTGTTTCCTGTACAGATACGATAGTTACAATTCTTTCAATCTTAACTCCATACCTTTCTTCGAACATCTTAGCGTACGCTGTCTCTTGCATGAAGTAACCTTTGATCTTACTGGTAGTCTTCGCTTTAGTACTTGTCTTAAAATCGATTACAGACACCTTCCCAGCGAACTCTGCGATACAGTCTACTCGTCCAGCTATACATAGATCATCAGAATATAATGATCCTTCTAACATATAGATGTCTCCGATCTTATCGACAATTTCTTTTGTTTGATTAAACATCATCTGATCTAGTGGTGTTGAGTTAGATAATTTATCTGTGATGTCTATGTTGTTAATGTAGTCTTCTTGAAGATTATGATATCTAGTACCACGAGCCGCCGCTTGTCCCGAGATTTTATCGGCCTGTTCGTTTCCTACATGAGCTCTCCACTTAGCGACCCACTTGGCACTGTGCATTCCTGTAACTGTTGTGACTGACGGATACTTGTTTCCATCGGGTGTCACATAATATCTTTTTCCGTTAACTGTTTCGGTGGGTAGTGTTACGGACTTGTACCCTTTCAAATGATTGAATTTCATAATTTATTTCCTTTCCTTTCTTGACGATTCTTTCTTGGCTTGAATAGCACCGTGTTTTTTAATGATCGCTCGTGTCTTTAATTCTTTAGATGTAGCTCTGTGATGTTCGGCCGCTACTGTACCAGCTGGATGAGCCTCTCCAACTTTTTGTAGGACTTCTTTGAATCCATGATTGTCCACATTTGTAGTACCACTACCTCTTACAATACTAGGTACTGAAGTGTAGTGTTGTTGAATCTGAGGATTATCTTTTAGATAGACTTCTTTGTCAACCATCTTAAACATCTTATCGAAGGTCTCTCCAGTTTCTTTATTTATAAATTCGTATATGGGCATTCTTATTCTTCTAAGTATTGTACGGAACCTGTATCATCAACGGTCACATACTTCTCATTCGTTCCATGTAACTTCGGTTTGATTGGTCTTGAGTCTAACATCTGAGGAACATCGTCCATCTTCTGTTTCATCTTTTGTTCAGTTTCACTATTAACTCTACTGAGTTCTCCAGTAATCTCTTGAATGAATTGTTTCTCTTTAATAACTTCTTCACTGGTAGACGATTTGTCTTTGAGTAGTTCAGCTATACGAATGTGAGCTTGAGCTAATTGTTGTTGTAGTTCTCTAATGTTATTTTTAAGAACTGTTATTTCTTGTCCTATATCCATTTTGTTCTCTTGTTCATGAAGGTACGGACTACTCCGAGTTCTTCTGTTTTAAAATCTTCTAATTCTTTTGGTCCATATAATGTTCCAAATCTAACACACTTGTTCGCGGTGTTACAATGAGTAATCCAATCTTCGTCTGTCATTAGTGTCTTGTGTTGGTTATCATCTGTAAACTGATAGATGGCTTGACCGATTCGTGTAAAGAATACTTCTACAGGATTTGGATCATAGTATCCTCGTTGTTTTCCTCTGTGTGTATTTAACTTCACATCTTCGAACTCTAAGTTCTCAATTAGTCTGTCTTCAATTTCCTGTTCATTCGTCATCATTATTTTTCCTTTGTCTAAATTGTATTAGATTATCTTTTGGCACCTGTGGCACCTGTTTATTTTCACTATCGTCTTCTAGGGTTACATCGAATACTGGTAGATCGGATAAATCCATATCATCAGTATTATCACAACCTGTTAAATGTATCGGTAGCATATCACTATGTAAAAGTTCACCAGGAATACTTCCCGTATCAGAGTGAATCATTAAGTCATCAAGAGCCATACTGTTTTTAATATAACTGTCTAACATTAAAGCAAACTGAGTAGCTGTCTTATATATGTCTTGTTCTTCAAACGATTTCTCTTGTACTGCTGATAGAGGGGATTCTCCAAAAATCAATTCGACTTCTCCTTTAGCTGTTAGTCTAATGAAAGCGTCTCCGTGAGTTCCTTCTATAGAGAATTTATTCTCCATCCTTGATCTCCTTCTCTCTTCTCATGTGGGCTATAAAACGATTATAACCTGTATCATTAAAGAAGGGTACATCGTTTCCTTTCGGATCAGTGTAAGTTTCTTTTCTGAGATATTGTAACATATACTGGGAACCTTCTTTCTCACCATTTCTGTATGAGAAATATACTGCACCGATGATAACACCGATGTAGGTAATTCCTTGTAATATTATAAATGAGTTCATAGTGTATATACTATAACAAAAGTGTACTAGTGGTTACAAGTGTTATCTTGTAATCTTTTGTAGTCTGTCTATTTGTGATTGTATTATGGCTTTTCTGTTTGGCCAGTAGATGTATTCTTTATCTTCGTTCTTCATTAAGTTCTGTAATAATGGTAGAATGAGTTTTTCACATTCTATCAATCGATCTTTGAAAGCGGTTTCTTTATCTGTATCGATTGACGAAAGGTTTGTTTTGTGGTCTTCCAATTCACCTAATGAATTGGATACTAGTTTTGTTAGTAAGTCTAACTTGATATCTAGTTCTTCTATAGCAGCGGAACTAGCTTGTCCTGCTGAGGACTTGGCTACCGCTTTGAGTTGTTCTGCAACTTCTTTACCAACCGTGGCGTCTTCACCTGTCTTGGTTTTAAGTTCTTCTTGATCTACTGCTGTAAACCCGAAGTCGTTATAGTCACTCATGTTTCTTTGGGCACCCATTCAATTTTGATTCCTCTACGATCTATTTCGTTTCGGACTTTTTGTTTGATCTTTGGTTTGATGGTCGAACTGTTAAACTCTTTAAAGAGATTCTCCTGTGACATTGTTTTAATGTAGAAGTGTTCTGTTTTGATTTTACCTGTGACTCTATCTTTTGTCTGTGTTGATTGTTTTAATTTTATTGGCATTGTATTTATTGTATTGTATTTAAAATAAGAAAGAGGGAACTTAATCCCTCTGTTCTATAAGCTTATGAATCAGAGGTATCTGTTTCTTCTGTAGTTTCGGCAACTGGTGACGGTACAGCACTTGGTGCGGTAACCTCATCGGGTTGTTGTTCCTTCACTTCAGCAAGAAATGTTTCTCTAAGTCTTCCAACTCCAGCTAGTTCTTCACCCTTGAATGCACCTCTCGCTGAGCATACATCAATGATTGAAACAACACCTGCTAGGTCTTGGATTGTTACTATCTTAGTTTCCATTATTTTTCTCCTGTTAATAATATTGGTTTCATAATATAAAAGTTGAGTAGACCGATTAAAATCTACTCGACTTATATTAATTATCTCACGACTTTCTATTTCTGTCAAGTCGTTTTTGTGTCCTCCGTTGAAGTTGTTGATGTAAAGTTCTCTTTCTCATGATTACTAATTATCACCTCCTATCAATTTCTATTTACGAATCTCATAATATAAAACCTTGTCGGGTAAGTTCTCACTCACACTCATAGTCTATGTTGGAAATCGGGACACTGTTGTGGCTTTGGCTGGTACAGCACTATCGGTCTGTTTAGTGATAGGTGTATCAATATGATTACCTTCCGCTATATACCCAGCTTCTAATCCTAGTCCTTCCCATTTGGAAGTACTTGAATTCCACAAAAATTCTATTTGTTTGTTGAGCATAGGATCATGAAGATTCATAAACCCTAGTATAGGGTCATACCGTCTTATCTCACCTACGCGTCTTTTATTAGACTCTGTGGTGTAATAGATGGTTCGTTCTTCTTCGGTTAATCCTAGTTTATTACTCATGTAAGTATTTATTACTTTGACTTACTTTCTTTTTGCCAAATCTTAGGAAAAGCTTCCGCTACTATCGCGGCTGTTACTCCTTTGTATGGAAGAGACTTACCTATGATAGCTTGTAAGAGTTTAGCTTCATCAATGTGAAGTGAACTCATAAGTCCAAGATAGATTTCTTCTCTCTTTGATTGTTTCATGTTCGGTCCACCTTTAATGAGGTAGATGAACTGTTTGTATACTCTGATGAGTCTGTCATCTGCTGTATCAATAGTAGCCGCTGAACTATAACTTCTACCTTCAGGTAAAGGTCCAGTAGGTACTAACCACTCGATGTTCTTCGCGTAAGCTCCTCTGAGTACAGACATAAAGTCAAGTCGTTTCTCATATCTCTGTAAGAGTTCGATCTTATCTTTTTTTGATTTTAGTTTTGAAATTGTTGAGAGTATCTCAACTACTGATGCGTCTTGTGTAAGACGACTATAGTCTATTGCCATTATTTAATCCACCTTTAATATTATCATATTATTATTTATACGACCAGTAACCTTACTAGCCTTAGAGTTTATTTCACTCATACACTTATTTAGTACAATCGTACCACCCTCTAAAATCCGTTCAATGACTTCTTCAGTCTTGACACCTAGTTTCTTACTACTCGATGTTTTCGGATGATAGTTTTGAAGTGTTGTTCCTTTAACAGAAAGACCACTCCGATCTTCTTGATCATACTTAATGATCTCATTTGTTTTACTATTAAATAACCATAACTGTTTAGCTCCGATAATCTTTGAGGGATCAATCGACTTGACTTGATTCACTGGGTCGTGATCTAAGTAACTTAACTTCTCAACTAATTTAGTAGCTGAATGTTGTTTAGGTTTTCTTGGTTTTCTAATTGGTTTGTTGTTCTCTGTATATCTGTTAGTATCTGATATGATTTTCTTGACAAAAGTTAAGAAGGCTTTCTTCTCACCTTTATTCATGTGACTGTAACCTTCTTTTAGTTGATCGTCTTTACCTTCCATGGCTTCTGTTATTTCGTCTACCATGTCTTGATACTGGTCTGGAATTCTACTAGCCACCGCTGACGATGTTTTGTTTGTAGTTAGGTAGTTATACATATCAAACTTCTCACAGTCCCACATATCGATAGCGTAGTCAACATCACCTAAGAGTTCCATGACTTTATTATCCATGTTCTCTTGAACGGTTAATCTCTTCTTAACTATTTTAGTTGGGTCTAAGTTTTCCGTTAACATATCAATAGCTTTCTTATTATACATTCTTAATTCTTTGTGTAGATGTTTCTGCCATCCCGCGGTACCCTCGTTAGGATAATCGTTATGGTCTGGAAAAACCAGTCCGTTCTCTATACCTCGAATAAGGTAAGCGACAGTTTTCTGAACATTCATCTTCTTAAATTTAGAAGCGTTCTTATATCCATGTTCTTTTGCGTATTGTAATACTACGAGATCAGTTTGTTTTCTGTCCCACATATAATTGTACCAACCGAAAAATGAGTTTAATGATTTACCTTTTTTCTCGAAGTAGTCCACACCCATTGGTTCGGGACCGTAATGCATTTCATCAATAGTTAATCTTGATTTCTTTGTTGATCTTACTTTGTTCTTTCTTTTTTTATTCGCCATTGTATTATATAGTCTTATTTATTTTCCAATATGTTTAATTTCATTATTAGGTATTACTTGATACCCACCTTTGTTGTATCCTATAGCAACTGTAAAGTTCTTTGATACATCTTTCTTATATGACTCATCGGCTACTGGAGTGTATTTAGACTCACCAGTGTATGAAGGATATTTCTTATCGAAGTCTTTCATCGCTTGAAGTCTTTGTATTGTTTCTGTACTTGGTTTGTATTTACCCATCGTATGAGGAACTACTCGTTTTGTTTTGGTAGCTGACCATAAATGGTTTTTTCTTTTCTTTCCTGTCGGACCGTATCTCATCGATGATCCTAAATTAATCATCCCCATTATGAAGACCGTGGGTCCCATTCTGATTCTATTTTAGCCCACTCTTTTGGAGTCGCTCCTGTTTGAATAAACTCTCGTTCATCTTCGGACAACTCTGAGAACAAGTTTTGAATCAGTGGTCTTGTTTGTTTCTGAGATTCATCAAAGAAGATATCGATCTTCTCCTGTGTTGTGTTTAATTCCATTGAACTGGTGTTACCTGTTAACATGGATTCTCTTTGTAATGTTATCATATAATTTATTTACCTCTTTATTATTAACTCTATGTCCATAGTATAACAAAAGTGTACAGGTGGTTTCAAGTCGCCATACACTTTCGCCATTTGGATTGGTTCATGTTATTCGGATAAGTTGTATAGAGTTTATCTCTACATATTTCGAATTGGTGTCTCTTCTTAATTTTCTCTTCTGTTAAGGGTAAGACTATTGGGGTTAGTACTTTGTTTTCTTCTATACCTTCTTGGGGTCTGAATGTTTTATCAAACATAAAAACCACTGATAGTAGAACCACAAGTCCAACTAATTTATTTTTCATTATAATATACTCCCGAATAAAGTTCTGAGTAGAAAAGCTAATCCGACTCCGTTCAAAACCATCAAGGCTCTGTCATTCCATAAGATCGATACCCACAACCATAGAGAAACTCCACAGGTTGATAATACTAGATCATACATCTGATACCCTTCGATTCCTCTAACAGACATACCGACCATCAAGAAACAGGATGCTACCCATTTAATATACCAGTCTAATGTGTATTTCGGTGTTTTCGATTTTATTATATATTCTTCCATTCTCATTTTAGATGTACGGGTCATATCCCCATTGTAGTAGTGATTGTCTTGATTTAAGTCGTTTATCATATTCGCCTGGACAATTCTTTGATATCGCGTTCATAAAACGAGGTCCGAAATTGTTATGTCTTCTTATTTGATACTTATCGATATCGGGAATCCTACGACCCATGTAATATCTACAGTACCATTGAAACCAACCTAATGGGTCCTCGGGTGTTATCCACCCAGCGTTAGTCCAAGCTTCCATAGAAGTTCCAGCTCTAATCTTAAAACAATTAAGTTTAGTATCGAAACCGTCTTCTGATATCTTAGCTGATTCGAACCAGTCTTTAGGATACTCATTCATATTGTCTAGTACTTTAAAGTACCAGCCACCGAAGACTCCTAATTCTAACATCTCTTTAGGTGTTAGTTGTGGGTTAAATTCTTTTGTCATATTCTTTTGTCATATATATTAGTAGGGCGAGAGAGTAAGATCGGTACACTTTGGGACATTTCACTGGTTACAGAATATATCATTACGAAACCCTCATTACGAAATACCATTCGTGATCTTACTCCCTCTAAACTTTTATTCACCATCGCCACAATAGTTGTAATCGATTTTGTCTTTGGCTAGATCGGCTACATCTCCGTAGTCGATATCACTCGGACTTATGTTCTTAGCTTCTCTAAGAGTCATGTTGTCCACCTGTTGTTCTGTGTAGTTCTTATCCCAATCAGATAACTTACCGTTGATTCGAATCGCTTCGTTGACTTCTTCAGCCACCATCTCGGCCAAGTCTTCTAAGAGTTCTAACTCCTGTTCTTGGTTAACCGTATTAACTAGTTCTGATAATGAACTCATGATGTCACCTCACCTTTAGCTTGTTCTCTGAGACCTTTGATAAGTTCTCTAGCCATCTGCCATCCGTTAAGATCACCACCAGCTTCTATACCACAGTCCTTATCATTCACGACAAGTTTGTAATACTTAGAACCACTCATCAGTCCGTTAAGTTTTCCGTCTGTGACTTTACCAGTCAACCACCATTTGTTAGTAGTATTCACGACTGGAGTAACTCTCCAACCCATTTTGTAAAGACCAGCTCGAATCGCGTTCGCGGAGATTATTCCTTTGTTCCCTTCAGGAACTTTCATCATTGTGTTATAATTCATATTTTATTTTACCTCTTTATTATTAATCACTATATACATAGTATACCAAAAGTGTACACGCGGTTACAAGTTTAGTCAATCGGTTCGCTCTCCTACTCCCCAATCAATTACGACTGGAAATCTAGGAACCCCATCGGGGGTCTTTTCGAAGTATCGACAAGTTACCCATGTAGGTTTTACATCTTGTTCGAGTAGTTTTTTTAATGTTTCTTGATTACCTCTAACTCCACTACGGAAGTTTCTTCCATCACCAAGTTCTAGTTCAAAGTGTTTCGCGTATCCAGCCCAGTTACCTTGACCCTCTAATACTTCGACCACAATAAACTCTTCTGTTATAAATTCTTTTCGTTTAAGAAGATTCTTACTTCTCTTGTTTTCGTATGGTGTATCGTTACGGACCATCTGTCCTTCATAACCTAGTTCGGTGTAATCGGAATAACAATCGTCTAAGGCATCTTGATCAGAACAGTAAGTGGTCTTCACCGCTTCTACTGTAGCGACAAGATGTAATCCAACACCTTCGTTAGATTTGTAGTTGTTCATTAGATCATATGTGATAATATCAAATCTTTCCGTGAAGGGTAGATTGGGATTGTCAAGATCGAATAAATCGTAAATGTGGTATTGAACTTTGTCAACACATTCATTAGCTTCTTCTTCTGTCGGTTTGATTTTTCGAACTAGACTTGTGATCTTGTTAAAGTTAGCTTTCATTTCGTGATTGTATAGTTCACCGTCTAGAACGATGTTTGGATTGTCTTCAAAGAATGTCATCAAGTCTTTACTGATGTGGTCACAAC
>Ga0308019_10001611_pt1 | contig 13342 bp, 10 predicted proteins | sample Neamet284_FD_203135 | JGI IMG/M metagenome (GOLD analysis project Ga0308019, IMG submission 203135) | Marine microbial communities from water near the shore, Antarctic Ocean - #284 | ecosystem: Environmental > Aquatic > Marine > Unclassified | place: Southern Ocean | collected 2014-10-01 | reverse complement strand
TGAATTTGAAAAAGTATTAGATAGAAAATACTTTTCAGCTAAGATTCACCCATTAAGAGAAAAAGCTTTCAATGCTTTTTTAGATATTGGACTGCCTAATCGGAAATGGGAAGACTGGCGTTTTACTCAATTCAAAAATATATCTCAAAAATTTTATAAAATATCAGAGAAAAAACATAGCAAGATAACTACCTTTAATTTTGCAGAGCACAATATTTCTGATGTTGACACCATCACTTTTTACAATGGCCATTATAAAGAAGAGTTCTCTGATTCTATACCTGAAATTCAATTATTAAACGGGCTTGAATATTTAGAGCATTATAATTGGAAATATGATTACCCTTCAGATTGCCCATTTGAACTTCTTAACACCGCATTCATGGATAGTGGTTTAAACATTATTATCAAAAAAGGCCAATCCATTAAAAGACCAATCAGATTTCTAATTATCAGCTCGGGTCAAGATGAACTTATGGTATCACCTAAAATACATATTGATATTGAAAATAATAGCTCTGCTACTTTCATTGAACACCATGTTGGGAATTCTTCTGATTTTTTAATAAACACGTCAATACAGATTAAGCTTTTAGAAAATTCCATCCTTGATCATATTCGAATTCAATCTAATTCTAGTAAAACAACAAATATCAGCAACATAAAAGTTGATCAAAGTGAAGATAGTCATTATAATTTTTTTCAATTAGCCTTCGGTTCAGATTTATCAAGGCTTAACCTTGATGCTAGATTAAATGGAAAAGGTGCCGAATGCTCTTTAAATGGGTTATCATTATCAAATAAAACCCAACAGTTAGGCTCTCATATTATAACAAATCATTATTCTCCCAACTGCAATAGCTCACAAAATTTTAAAAACATTCTACAAGATAAATCATCTGCTATTTTTAATGGAAAAACAGTTGTTCATAAAGATGCTCAAAAAACAGATTCTAGACAATCAAATAAAAGTTTATTATTATCAGAGAATGCCTTAATGAACTCAAACCCACAACTTGAGATTTATGCAGATGATGTAAAATGTTCTCATGGATCGACTACAGGAGCACTAGATGATGATGCCTTATTTTACCTCAGATCTAGAGGTTTAAACTTTTTAAATGCACAAAATCTTTTAATTAGAGGTTTCGCGTCTGAACTATTTGATCTAATAAAGCATGATCCAACTCGAAATTTTATTTTGGGGAAATTTAATAATTGGCTCAATAAAAACGTTAAAATATGAATATTAAAAATATTCTAAATGACCTTCATAATCTTTTTTCTATATTTGAAGAACCGACAGATAAATTTATTCAGCTTATGGACATGGCAAAAGAATCTTCCTCTTTTCAGAGCGATGAACGGATAGAGAAAAACAAGATTAATGGTTGTACTTCACAGGCATGGGTTATTGTTTCAAAAAATAGTGATGAAACATATCTAATTCAAACGGATTCTGATGCCCAAATTGTAAAGGGGCTGTTGACAATTTTAGAAAAAATATTTAACAATCAACCAGCAAAACAAATTCTATCAATCAAAAGTGATGAGATTTTATCTACAATTGGTTTAAAGGGTGCGGTTTCTAGCCAAAGAACAAATGGCTTTTTTAGTGCTGTTGAAAAAATTCAAGGACTTGTTCGATGAATGATATTCCAAAAGAATCGATTCGATTATTACGTGATATTGATGCCTATATGGTTCCATCTGGTGATGAAGTAAAATTATTAGCAGGTAACTTAGTTAAAATCACTCAAGCACTCGGTGGGAATTATACCGTTATTATGAATGGTAATATGGTTCAAATCCGTGAAGAAAATGCAGATGCACTTGGTTTTAAAATTGAAGATACAAAAAAGAAACCTATTCCTAGTGGTGATATCGAACAACAAGTCTGGGATCAATTAAAAACTTGTTATGATCCTGAAATCCCAGTAAACATAGTAGAATTAGGTTTAATTTATGATTTAATCATTGAAGGTCCAGAACAAGACAAAAAAATTGAAATAAAAATGACTCTAACGGCTCCTGGCTGCGGAATGGGACCAGTCATTTCAGAGGAAGTTGATAGAAAAGTTAATGGAATAACTGGAGTTAATACAGTATCTGTTGATTTAGTTTGGGAACCCATGTGGAATAGAGATATGATGAGTGAAGAAGCAAAGCTTGAGCTGGGAATGCTTTAAATGAGTAATAGAATTAATAATATTAAATCGGATTTTCCAATTTTTAACCAATCGAACTTAGTATACCTAGATAGTGCTGCCACAACACAAAAACCGTACTCTGTTTTAAAAGCAACTGAATCGTTATATATAGAAGCAAATGCAAACGTTCATCGAGCTATTTATTCAATTGGAATTGAGGCAACCAATCGATTTGAAAAAGCTAGAGAAAAAGTAGCAAGATTTATTAATGCCCCCAGCTCTAAAGAAGTAGTTTTTACAGGTGGTGCAACAGAATCTCTAAATTTATTGGCAAGTTCTTTAGTTAGTAGATTAAAACCCGGGGATGAAATTTTATTATCTGAAATGGAGCATCATTCCAATATAGTTCCATGGCAAATGATGGCCGCAAAATTTGATATAAAGATTAAATATCTTCCGATTGATAAAAACGGTGAATTAGATTTATCCGAATCTGAAAAATATTTCACTAAGGATACTAAAGTGGTTTCAATTACACATATTTCAAATGTACTTGGTACCATTAATCCAATAGAAGAACTTGCAAAAAAAACGCACGAAGTTGGAGCTGTTTTTATTTCAGATGGTGCGCAAGGCGCGCCTCACATGAAAATAGATGTACAAAAGATAGGCTGTGATTTCTACGTATTCTCAGGTCATAAAATGCTGGGTCCTACGGGCTCTGGTGTTTTGTGGGGAAAAACAAAGTTACTTGAAGAGCTAGATCCTTTCATGGGTGGCGGAGAGATGATCAAATCAGTTTCATTTGAAAAATCTACCTGGAATGATATTCCCTATAAATTTGAAGCGGGAACCCCAAATATTGCACAGGCTGTAGGCTTAGGAGCGGCGGTAGATTACTTAGAATCTATTGGAATGGATAATATACAAAAACATGAAAAAACTCTTACCGACTATGCCCTTGAAAAAATCGGGAAGATTGAGGGGTTACGGATCCATGGATCTTCTGAGAACAGATCCGGTGTAATTAGCTTTAATATTAAGGGTATTCACCCTCAAGACTTAGCTCAATTTCTAGATCAAGATAATATTGCAATTCGTGTTGGTCACCATTGCGCACAGCCATTACTAAATATTTTGAATGAAACCTCTTCCGCAAGAGTTAGTCTTTATATTTATAATAATGAATCAGATATAGATAAGTTTTGTGAATCCATTACAAAAATAAAAGCCTATTTTTAAAATGGAGACTATTTTATTAGATGATTTTTTAGATAATGGAATAATCAGGGAAAAATCTTTTAGAAAGATGGTCACTGTGATTGATTATGACTTATATAAAAATAAAAAAGTTATCATCAAAGGTTGCGCCGGAGTAGTAGTTCCAACTTGGGCCTATTTAATTTTAGTATCTCATATTGCTCAAGTAGCCGATAAAATTTATTATGGAGAGCCTAGAAATGCCGTTAAAATTTTTGATAAAAAAGCAATCTAAGACTCTTTAGTAATTCACATTCATGAGCAAATATAATGGAAAATAAAAACCGCTTAAGTTGGGAAGAATACTTCATGAACATTGCAACTGAAGTTTCCTCAAGATCAACTTGTGATCGAAAGCATGTTGGTGCTGTAATTGTTCGAGAAAAGACAATTCTTTCTACAGGTTACAATGGTAGCATTAAAGGTCTTCCACATTGTGATAATTCCGGACATGAAATGGTAGACGGACATTGTGTAAGAACAACTCATGCAGAAGCAAACTCTATAGTTCAGGCCGCAAAAAATGGTGTTAGTATTAATAATTCTGAAATTTTTGTGACTGCTTCCCCATGTTATAATTGCTTTAAACTCATAGCAAATTCGGGCATTAAAAAAATATATTATAAAGAACTTTATCGAGATGAACGCATTTTAGAACGAGCAAAAGACTCTGCCATTGAGTTGATCCATATCAAATAAAAAACTTAACTTTGACTATGAACGTACAAACAGTAGAATATTCAGACAAGAATGCACCCTCTCTATTCACAAAATCACTACATAAAACGGGTTTTAGTGTTTTAACTGATCATCCAATAGATAAAGATTTAATTAATGAGGTTTATTCTGAATGGGGTATGTTTTTCTCCAATGAACTAAAAAAGAATTATCTTTTTAATAAAAAAACTCAAGATGGATATTTCCCACTCGGATCAGAAAACGCCAAGGGAAATCCAATTAAAGATCTTAAGGAATTTTTCCATTTTTACCCATGGGGTATATTTCCAGAAGAACTAAGTAATAAAACAAACCTTTTATTTGACCAACTCGTTCAATTAACCTCTACATTGTTAGATTGGATTGAAAAAGAAACACCTCAAAAAACAAAGCTATTGTTTTCTAGGCCTTTAACTGAAATGGTCGATGATAGTCCAAATAACCTTTTAAGAATTATACATTATCCGCCTCTAACGGGGAATGAGCCCTCAGGGGCTATAAGAGGAGCTGCTCATGAAGATATTAACCTAATTACTCTTATTGTTTCAGGCACAGAACCAGGTTTACAACTAAAAGATAAAACAGGGAAATGGAAAAATATATCCTGTGACCCAGGAGCGATTGCAATAAATACTGGAGATATGTTACAGGAGGTCTCCGATGGATATTTTCCATCAACAACTCATCAAGTTATTAATCCGACTAGAAATAAAAGTAGGTATTCAATGCCATTGTTTTTACATCCAAAAAATAAAGTAAGACTTTCTAAACGTTATAATGCTGAAGAATATTTGAACGAAAGATTAAAAGAAATTGGGCTAAAATAAATTGATAAGAGCATACTGGATCAACTTGCTTTATATTTAAATAGTGCTAACCATCCAAGTGATTTTTTTATAGTTTCAAAATTAACTGCTAAGACCTTTTGAAACCATTTCTGCGATATCCATTATATTTACATTCTCATCGTTGCCCGTTGTCTTCACACCATCTTCTAACATAATATTACAAAAATTACAGGCAGCCGCAACAGTTTTTGCTTTTGTTTCAACCGCTTGATTTACGCGATTTTGATTTATTCTCTCCCCAGTTTTAACTTCATACCACATATTTCCACCTCCGGCACCACAGCAAAAACTTTCAGATTTTGACTGTTTCATTTCTATCAATTCACCATCTCTTAAGATAGATTGGATCACATTTCGGGGAGCATCATATTCATCATTATGCCTTCCTAAATAACAAGGGTCATGGAACGTTACATCTTCATCCATCCAGGGCTTTGGTTTTATCTTTTCATCTCCAATAAGTTCATCTATAAATTGGGAATGATGAACAACATCAAGATCAATACCCAGCTCTGCATAGTCATTTTTTAGGGTTGTAAAACAATGGGGACATTGAGTAACAATTTTTTTAAACTTATATTGATCAAAAGTCTCTTTATTCTTCTCAGCCATTGATTGAAACAAATACTCATTTCCAATCCTGCGAGCCGAATCACCGGTGCAGGTCTCTTCATTACCAAGTGATGCAAAATCTACGCCTGCTTTATTCATTACATCTACGACTGCTTGAGAGATTTCGCGTCCTCTAGAATCATACGCTCCGCTACATCCAGCCCAATACAATACTTCAGCCTCTTTTTTCTCTCTCATTAGGGGAACATCTCTCCCCTCCATCCACTTCTCTCTATCTTTAGGAGACAAGCCCCAAGGATTACCATAGTTTTCGATTTTTTCAAATGTTTCCATTGCTTCTTGTGGAAACTTTGCCTCCATCATAACAAGGTCTTGCCTGACTCTTAGAATATCTACCATAGGCTCATTCCCAACAGGACAAACTTCAACACAATACCCACAGGTAGTACAACTCCACGCGGCTTCTTCAGTAAGCATCCAATCTGTTAGCGGAATATCTAACTCTTTGCCATTCGCTAGATCTGTTAGGTTTTCATTCACAAAGTAACGCTTATTAATCTCAAGTGCGGATGGTGATAATTCTTTCCCTGTTACATATGCAGGACATGCATCTTGGCACCGGTTGCACTGGATACAGGAGTAGCTATCTAGTAACTGTGTTTGCGGTAGATGATGAAGTCTTGAAGAACCAAATTGCTCTAACGTCTCATCTTCAAAATCAATTTTTTCTATAGCAGCCATTGACTTTCTTTCTTCTTTAGCCATTATATTTAATGGTCCCATAAAAAGATGAGCATGTTTAGACTTTGGGAAATAAGGTAGAAAAGCTAGAATCAATCCAAGTGCCATCCACCATGTTATATGCTCCATTATCACAATGGTATTTGGGTTCAAATTCATCCATAATTTGGCTACTAGGTTAGCACCTGGTTGAGACCAATCTGACTGAGAATGCGCTATCTCAAAAGATGCTGATAAAAACCTAGATCCAACATGAAATATTATAAAAGAGCCAACTAGTAAAGAATCAAACCGCATTCCACTCAAAGCAAGTTCAGAAAGCATAACAGGCTTTTCTATTTTTAAACGGTTGTCTTTTTGGATGAATCTTCTTACCAAAAAATAAGCGACACCAAAGATTACGATTAGACTAAAACTATCTACAAATAACCTATATAGATCGCCTAAAATATGATTTGGAAAAAATTGGAAACCAGGTATAAATCCGTACAAAACATCTACAACGTTAACGGCAAGGTATAATGTAAATCCCCACGCTACAAAAGCATGTACTAAACCAACAACAGGTCTTGTTTTGAATAATGTTTTTTGTGAAAAGAAAGCAAAGAAACCTGCTTTCCAATTTTTGGCAATTTTTCCCCAATTTAAAGGATTAGATCCAAGACCAATAACGTTAAACATTTTACTAAATGTCACAAAGGAGTATCCAAGACAACCAATAGTTAAAAGTAGAAAAATTATTTTTTCAATGAGAGTTAGCAATAAAGTCCTCTGGAGTTTTTAAAACTACGTAATATAAATTTATATGACGTGCAAGTAAGTTGCTATTAAAAAAATTAAAACAAAAATAATTTCTATTAGTTTAATTATGGTTAGATAATATTCTAAAGCTAAGAATTTTTAAGTGCTTCTGTGAGCTTCGGTATAATTTCTAATACATCTCCAATGACTGCATAATCAGCAATTTCAAAAATTGGAGCATCAGGATCTTTATTTATAGCTAGTATGCACTTTGATCCTTTCATACCCACTACATGCTGAATAGCACCAGAGACACCCAATGAGAAATATAATTTAGGAGACACATTACTCCCAGAACTCCCGACCTGACGGAATGAATCTATCCATCCGGAATCTACAACCGGTCTACTTGCGGAAACTTCAGCATTCATCACTTTGGCCAGTTCAAATGCCAGTGGAATATTTTCTTCTTTTTCAATACCTCTTCCTACTGAAATTAGTAATTCGGCTGATTCTAGATCAACATCTCCGGCATCCTCTTGAAAAGGTTCTTCTGATTTTGAGCGAATCATATTCGAGGAGAGATTAATGTCTAAGTGTCGAATTGAGGAACTACCTTTTTCTAAATTTTCATCACTAAATGCTGCCGATTGAAAACTTAAAATTACTTGATCGCTTTTCGATGAAATAGAGGCATTTAATTTTGCATTCAAAACCTGTTTGACAAATAATTGATCTGAAACAGAAATTAAATCCGAGATAAAAGGGATATCTAACCTTGCCGAAATTCGGGGGACAAAGTCTCTTGTCTGGTATGTATGTCCCAGTATAATATTTTTTGGTGATTCTAACTGAATCACCTGAGAAACAACTTCCGTGTAACCATCAGCACTATACAAATCTACTAATTCATTTTTTACTGTAAGTATTTCGTCTAATTGAATTCCTGATAACTCCTCTACAATCAAATCTGCATCTTTTCCTATTGCAAGAACAGATACTGTTCCTCCAAACTCTTTCGCTCCAACGATAGCTTCTTTACTTAAGCGGTGTAAAGAACCTCGCGTACTCTCTAAAATAACTAATGTATCCATATCTTAAATAACCTTTATTTCTTTTTTTAGAACATCGACCAAGCGAGAAACAATTGCATCAACGTCTCCCTCAATGACCTCTGTCTGTTTTGATGTTTTTGGTATAGATAATTCATTAACAGATTGGACATTCTGAATTTGTAACTGATCTGAATGTGGAATTATTTTAACTTCTTTTCTCTTAGCTCCCATTATTCCTTTTAAAGATGGATAACGAGGTGTATTCAATCCTGATTGAATACTTATCGACGCTGGAAGTGGTAATTCTACCCACTGAAACCACCCTGATTCCAGCTCTCTTTTTACTTTAATACTGTCTTCCTTTAAATCTGTTTCAATTACAAGGGTGGCAGTAGACATTCCAAGAATCTCACCAATTAGAACCCCCGTCTGCCCCATTCCAGTATCATCTGACTGTAAGCCTGATAAAATTAAATCAAAATTCTCAGATTTTAAAACGGATGAAAGTTGTTTACTTATTATTAAAGGGTCTTTTTCAATAAGATCATTCTCTTCAATATGTATTCCTCGGTCAGCGCCTTTTGCTAGGCCTTCTCTAATCACTTTTTGAACTCTAGAAGGTCCCATAGAAAGGATAACAACCTCGCCCTCACCTAGTTTTTCTTTTAGTAATAAGGCTTCTTCTAAAGCAAAATTATCAGGAGGGTTCATAACAAACGTTATGGACGATTCATCTATCCATTTGTTATCGGATGCTAGTGGTAATGGTGACTCTGCTCCGGGAACTTGTTTTATTAAAACTGCAATTTTCATATTTTTTTATATTTTTAAATATTTGATTAACTTTAAGTGCTTAATTTAAAACGAAGATGAAGGTACATCAAAGAAGATGAACGATTTTTGGACAAGAATGATTCTCGAGGTAGTTTTTATATCTGGTAGTATCATTACACTATATTGCCTTTACATACTTTGGGCCAAAAAAAGTTATAAAAATTCAAAAAAACCCTATGAATGAAAAACCTTTGATGATAGGCCAATCTTGGTTTAGTTTCTAGCTGATAGGTTTAAAAAGTTTAAAGCCTATAAATCAAAAAATAAATCGGAGTATTAATATGAAAAATTTGTTAAAATTTTCTTTAGTTTTCTTTTTTTCTGTACAGGGGGCATTTTCGCAATCAGTACAAGGAAATTGGCAAGCTGTTTCTGCAATCGTTGAGTATACATACGTAGCAAGGGATTCTGTAGGACCTGATGATGCAACATCTAGCTTAACTACATCTATGTCATGGCCTAGCTCTGCTAATCCCGCGATAACGTTTGACACGTTTACATTTGATGCTGGTGATACAATTAGTGTTCAGCTAGTACCCCTTGTAAATGAAACTTTATTAAATATGATTGGTGTTGACATGAATGTAGATTTTAATGACGAAGGTACATTCACTATCAATGACGGGAGTACCTATCCTACAACTGAAGAACAAAATTGTTCAACATACGCTGTAGTTCCAAATGTATCTGAAAATGGTACATGGGTATCAACGCCAGGTTCTAATCTTCCAGATGATCCTCTAACACACAAAATGGGGTGGGGGATTTCATTATCTTCTGTATTTGCTCAATTTAACGCCGCTGACCTTAGTGGTGAAGAAGGAGTTAACTATGGTGTTGGAACAGATATGCCAAATTGGGGTAGTATTGAAATCGGCTACACAGATGAAGCACATACAAACGCAACAACCTTAGAAACTTACTGGGAAGCTACAGATGGTTCAGCGAGTGGTCTTGGCGTTAATGATGAGGGTGTTTTAAACTCATTCTTAGGTGTCTCAGTTGCTCCAGCTGACACTGTTACTATTTCTAATATGGAAGCATATTTAATGTATTTGCATCCTGATACCATGTTGTGGTACAATTTAGGTTGGACCGGTGATGAAGACTTCATGCAATACCCAATGATTGGTGGACCAGGACAGACTATTGATATGGACGACCCTGATACTTATGAAACCGATCCCTTTACTGGAGAGATTTCTCCTGCAGGACTTGTAAGTGCAAAGCGCGTTTATCAGTTTGATCCAGTTGGTGCTGATGGAATACCATTTAATGGTGATGAAGGATTAGCTCCTACAGGTTACTTTTTAACGTATAATTTCCTTGAAGCTTCAGGTACCTTTGCACAAGTGTTTGAGGGTGTTCTAGGTGCTACAAATGATGTTTTAGTAGCGGCTACTGCCGCTTCAGATTCTGTAGCAATGATTTACTTAGAAGATGCTACTGCAGAGGCCATTGCTGCTTCAGTAGGTGCCTCTCTAAATGATGATTTTATAGAATGTTTTACAGCGACTGGTAGCCAAGAAGCATGTTTTGAAGTAATGGCAGCAGGTCCAACTATGACATTATTAGGTGTTCAACAAGCATGTCAGGGCGAATGTGGAGTAGATGATTCAGGTTATGACTTTCATCCTGACTCTGCAGTTGGAAGATTAGTTTTAGAAATAGATAATGTTTGTGTAATGGATGTTACGACCCAAACAGTACTAGTAAATTGGGTAAATACACAATTTGTTGAAATTGATGAAGATGCTCCGATATCATCAGAGTTTAAGTTACATGGTAACTATCCAAACCCATTCAACCCTTCTACTAAAATTAAGTTTTCAACAGAAATGCTTTCTAATGTAAGCTTAAATGTTTACTCCTTAATGGGAGAGAAAGTCTACTCTGCTGACCAAGGCATGATGAATGCTGGTACTTATGATGTATCTTGGTATGGTGTTGATAATGCTGGAAATAAAGTTTCATCCGGTGTTTACTTTTATGAAGTTCGATCCGACAATCGTACAGCAAGAGGTAAAATGCTCTTAATGAAGTAAGTTTTATTTCAACCTTAAATAAAAGCCTTGCTACTTGAGTGAGGCTTTTATTTTTTTATGATGGAAATATGAAAAAATACATTTTTACTCTTTTACTTATACAAAGTCTAGCTCTAGGTAATAATTTTAAAATTTCGGGTATAGTCTCTGACGCAACTAACAATAAGCCTCTCATTGGTGCAAATGTTATCATCGAGGGTTCGTCTCTTGGAGCCGCTACGGATGTAGATGGTAAGTATATCATTAAAAATATTGAACAGAAGACCTTTAAAGTGAGAGTCCAATATATCGGGTATAAAACGTTTAATAAAAAAATCACAATCGCAGGTAGTAATAGTGAGAAGTTAGATATTATACTACAGCCAGAAGTTCTTGAACTCGAAACCTACATTGTTACTGCTTCGAGAAGGAGAGAACGAATAGAAGATGCACCTGCTGCAATATCCGTTATTACAAAAAGTGAGATTCGTAGAGAAAGCAATACGAATCTTGGTGACTATATTAAAGGTACAAAGGGAATTGATTTTACCCAATCAGGTATCGATAGTTACAATATTACAGCTAGAGGCTTTAACTCATCATTTAGTTCAAGAATGCTCACATTAACAGACGGACGAATGGCAAATGTACCATCTCTAAGACTCACGGCATATAATGTCATACCCGTTTCATTTGAAGATGTCGAACAGATTGAGGTCGTCCTAGGACCTGCTTCTGCATTATATGGACCCAACGCTCATAGTGGCGTATTAAATATTGTTACCAGCTCACCTCTAAGGAGCCAAGGAACTAGTATAAATATGCAAGGTGGTTTACTTAATCAAGAAAATACTAATTTATTAAAAAAGCTAACGTTTCGAACTGCTCATAAATTTAAAAACTTTGGTTTTAAAGTATCAGGTGTCGCACTCTCAGGTCAGGACTGGACACATTTTAACCAAGATGAATATGAAGGTCATGACCCTGTTTTTATTGGTCGCCCAAACTTGGTACACAACCGTGTTGATAATGGCGGTATCCTTGGAGAAGCGGACAGCCCAATATTTTCAAATGAAATGATAAATTATGTTGAAGGTTCAGATAAAAGTTGGGTAGGGAAATACTGGGGTGATAAAATTTCTCAAAATGGAGAACTGGGTTCTCCTACGCTCACTCAAGAAATGATAGATCAAGCATTAAATGATCCATTTAATCGCTTTACTTTAGATAATGGAATAACATTATGGTTTGTTACTCAAGATAGACTGGGACAGCCTTATGCAGATGGTCAAGATAATAATGGTGACGGAGCAATCGACGAAAGAATTGATCTAGGTATAGATGATCTCTCCGAAGCGTGGCACGATGGAATTGATAATGATGGAGATGGTATAATTGATGAAGCTGATGAATTAGGATCTGCATGGCTGGACCGATTCGAGACCAATGCTTTAGGCGGGGTTAATACTTCTATTTTTTCTAGTCCTGATTCTGTTTGGAGTATTACTGATTATGATCATAAATCTGGGTTTGGTGATTACACATTCGACTCTGAAGGAAATATTGTTTTTGATACCAATAAAAATGGTGTTTACAATGATGATCTAGGTAGTAATGGGCTTGATGATGATGGGGATTGGGGTCTTTATATAGACTCACAAAATAATCCGTTCGATATCTCTGAAGAAGTATTTACGGATTTAAATGGTAGTGGTAGTTTTGAGTCTCTAGCATCGGAAGCATTTATAGACTCTGATGGAGATGGATTATGGAATAACTATGAACCTTTTACAGATTCAAATGGTAATAATTCTTGGGATGAAGGTGAATCTTTTACGGATTTAAATGGTAACGGAACATGGACTCCAGCTGAATTTTTATTAGACTACGGAATTGATAGAGATAATGGTACGGGAGATTATGGAGAAGGAAATGGAGTTTGGGATGGTGAATCTTTTACGGACTTAAATGGTAATAATATTTGGGAACAATTCACGTATAATGACCTAGATGGTAATGGATTACCAAGCCCTAATGAAATGGGTGTTGATGAAAAAGATGAACAAGACTTTTCTGTTAATTATGGAGGTCTTCCCAATAAATATAAAGATGCTAATGATGATGGGATTAACGATTACCCTGATTTTAATGTTAGAAACTTACGATATGATTTACGACTTGATTGGGAACCGAATGACGATGCAAGTATTAGTTTATCTCATGGTTATGCATGGGCTAGAAATATTAATATAACTGGAATTGCACGCTACCTTGCTGATGGGTGGGTTTATAGATATTATCAAGCTCGAGCTCGATATAAAAATTTGTTTTTCCAAACATACCTAAATGCTAGCTACTCTGGAGACAGTAAAAACCCAACCAGAAATTTAGCAACCGGA
>Ga0308019_10001609_pt1 | contig 13351 bp, 12 predicted proteins | sample Neamet284_FD_203135 | JGI IMG/M metagenome (GOLD analysis project Ga0308019, IMG submission 203135) | Marine microbial communities from water near the shore, Antarctic Ocean - #284 | ecosystem: Environmental > Aquatic > Marine > Unclassified | place: Southern Ocean | collected 2014-10-01 | reverse complement strand
CTATTATGAGGTGGGTTGACCGCTGTTCATGCAACCTCATGATACCCAACAAGGAATGCCACAACAGGGAATGCCACAACAAGGAATGCCACAACAAGGAATGCCACAACAAGGAATGCCACAACAAGGAATGCCACAACAGGGAATGCCACAACAAGGAATGCCACAACAAGGAATGCCACAACAGGGAATGCCACAACAGGGAATGGCATATGGAACGCCACAACAAGGAATGGCATATGGAACGCCACAACAGGGAATGCAACAAGGAATGGCATATGAAATGCCAGTCTCAGATGTAGATTGGATGACAACTCTGCTACTTGCAATTTTAGTCGGTGGATTAGGTGTTGACCACTTTTACTCTGGAAAAACCGGGACTGGAGTTTTGAAACTGCTTACTTTAGGCGGTTGCGGAATTTGGTCAATAATTGATGTCGTCATGCTTGTAACTGAATCATACAAAGACGGAAACGGTCTTCTCATTAAAAAACAGTGAATTATTTAGATTTCACCAGTAGGCATGACGCTTACAATACGTGTCCTTTCCCGCACAGCTCGATGTTTGAATCACTCATTCCCTTTGTTGCTGGCATTTATCGACTCAAATGATAACTCCTTAATGGAACTGATTTTCAATTCATTGCAACTGGCAATGTTCTTATCTGCGAGAGCGAGAGTTATTGTTTTGATTTCCTCTGTCGTTTTGACGTGGGCGTGAATTACTCTGAGAATTACCTCGCGATTGTTGGCCATGATTGTTATTTCGTGAGGATTTTTTGGCTCCTGACTTCTCCTTTATCTTACCAGGTTTTTGACCCGGCTTTGGAATGGCACCAATGAAGTGGAATGGATGCTTACTATCGACCGGTATTTCTTGGCCAATGAGTTGTTGGATTCCGACGAGATAACCACTTTCTGAGTCATCGCAAAAGGCGTACGCAATACCGCTGCGACCTGCACGTGCAGTTCGCCCAATTCGATGGACATAACTTTCAGGCTCGTTTGGTAAATCATAGTTGAATACATGGGTAATTCCTTCGACATCGATGCCGCGACTCGCAATATCAGTGGCAACAAGAATCGGAATCTTTCCATCTTTGAATCCTGCTAAAGCCTTGGTGCGAGCACCTTGACTTTTGTTTCCGTGAATTGCGGAAGCGATGATGTTACTTTGGTCGAGTTGTTTGACCAATCGATTCGCACCATGTTTTGTTCGTGTGAATACAATGCCTCGTTGAACACGTTCTTCTTTGATGAGTTGAACCAGTAGGCGTCGTTTATCGGCTTTTCTCAAAAACATTATTTTTTGTTGAATACGGTCGACAGTCATTTCTTTCGGACTGACATCGACCATGATTGCATTGTTGAGGAAAGTTCCTGCGAGCGTAGCAATTGATTTTGGCATAGTTGCACTAAACAATAAATTTTGTCGTTTCTTTGGTAAAAGTTTGATCACTTTTTCAATGTCTCTGATGAATCCCATATCGAGCATTCTATCCGCTTCATCAAGGACGAAAAATTCGACATTTCCAAGGTCAACATGGCCTTGACCAATGAGGTCTAAGAGGCGTCCTGGGGTAGCGACAAGAATGTCCAAGCCCTTTTTCAAATCACGCACTTGTGGATTTTGATTCACACCTCCAAAGATAACACGATGACGAATATCCATGTTTTCACTGTAAGCGGAAAAACGTTCATCGATTTGAGCGGCAAGTTCTCGAGTCGGTGAAAGAATGAGCGCTCGGATAAATCGCTTACCTTGAGGTTGCTTTCTGCTCATAATCTGAAGAACAGGTAATGCAAATGCTGCGGTTTTCCCTGTGCCAGTTTGTGCAACTCCCAATACATCTCGCCCTTCTAGCAAAGGCGGAATGGCTTGTATCTGAACTGGTGTTGGGGTCGTGTAGCCTTCTGATTTAACAGCGCGAAGTAAGGTGTTTGAAAGGCCAAGTGCTTGAAAGTCCGTCATTGAAAATCATCCTCTATTTGTTGCCCCAATACAAGGTTTGCAGGCGACTACAAGCATACCTCAATTCTCTTTGCCTAAATACTCGATTGATGAAAGGATACGCTATAGGCCGGTATTGCCTTTTATTTGATGAGCCGTTCAAAGGATTGGTTGGTTTCGTAGCCACTCCAAATCCGAGATGTACAGTTGTCGAATATCATCAAGACCGAGGACCAACATTGCCAATCGTTCAAGTCCCATTCCCCAAGCGAGAACAGGAGATGAAATTCCAAGCGGTTCTGTGACTTCAGGTCGGAAGATTCCGGCCCCACCTAATTCGAGCCATTTCCCACGCCATTTGACTTCAATCTCAAGGCTCGGCTCTGTATAAGGGAAATATGCTGGGCGTACTCGAACTTCAGGACAACCCATTTTGGCATAGAACGTTTTGAGTGTTGTAACAAGCATTTGCAAGTTTGCGCCTTCTTCCATTATGATGCCTTCAATTTGATGAAACTCAGGTAAGTGTGTACGGTCAATTGCTTCTTTTCTGAATACCCGGCCAACTGAAAATACCCGGCAAGCATCTTTCGGGTTTTCTGCAAGGTATTGGATGGTGTTAACTGTTGTATGTGTTCGCAACAAACCTTTCTTGGAAGTTTCTGCAGAAAATTTACCGCCCCAACCGACCGAACCGGTATCGCCACCATGTTCGTGAATTGCGCCCCATGCATCAGTGAGGTGTTCCGGAAGGTCGATTGATTCAGGATTCTCAAGATAGAACGTGTCTTGCATTTCTCGAGCAGGGTGATCTTGGGGGATAAACAATGCATCCATATTCCATCCTGCAGTTTGGACATAATCATCGACCAGCTCTGAAAACCCCATCTCCAAGAAGATACTCCGGACCCGTTCAATCAATGCCTGCATTGGATGGCTACGTCCTGTACGTGGTGTTGCTGATTCAAGTGTAACATCGAAGGGCCGGTAATCAGCATCTTTCCAAGCGTCTGATTGAAGTAGTTCCGTGGTGATTTCACTGATGGATTGTTTTTCGACCAACGTCTCAATATCGACTGCACGGCCTTGATGAGTCACCTTCCAAGTACGGGAGGTTGAGATGACCGACTCAATCAAACCTCGACGAGATTTGAAATGGTCCATAAGGGTGACATCGAGGGATTCTGTTGCGGCTGGTAAAGACTGAATAAATGCTGTACGGGCTTCGATATCAGCTGTCACACCGGACGGATTCGATGCGATAAAAATCCCTCCTTCAAGTTGAACTCCTAAGCGTTTCAAAAGCCCGACACCGGGTCCTGCTTCATGGCGTTCAAATTCGGATTGCAGTCCAGCCATATCCGGGGCATCGGAGTGGTTCATCCACTTCCAAATCCGAGCTTCGAGCAGTCCGTTTTCGTTCGCTTTAATACCCTCGTCTGCAAGTCGAATAATTGCAGAACTGGTTTCAGTTGATGAGACCAAGCCAGCATTCTTGAGTCCATGTCCCGCACCGGCTGCAATCGCTTGGTCTTCCCATTTGCACTCAGTTAGAATTTCAGCAAGTGTCCATTTATGGCCACCTTTCGTCCGCATGACGCGTAACATTCTGCGCTCAGGATTGAGCAAAGCGTCTGCGTCCATGTTGCTTCGTAATGTTTCATGCCCTTCAATTCTATGGAACAGAAAGGTGCATCCAAGGCTTTCTTTCGAGTTATGAGATTCGGCGATTATTCTTCTTCATCCCAAAGAACAATCGAACAAGCAGGGCATGAATATTCGACTGGGCGGTCAGTTTCAAGCGCTTCCAAATGCCCACATGGGCCGCAAAGGACAGTACATTTTTTGGGTTCGTCCAAGGTGACATCGACTCGATACATGACTCGACCAGCATCGGGGAGTTTGGTAGATTCAGGCATCCAATTTGCAATTTCTTCCGGTGTTAAACCATGGTCGGATTTCATGGTCATACCAAGTAAGAACAGGACTACACCACTCAAACCAATCGTTCCTGCCAATGACAAGATACCTGCAACGCTAAAAAATGCACCTGCAGTTAAACAAATGAGACCAGCGATGAGAAAGTTTTCACGAACTTTTTGCATGATTACACCTCATTTAAGCGCTTGAGCCAAGGCTTCGGCAACGCGTGGAATCTGTTCCAAAGGAACTGCACACAATCCTATACGTACACCACCTGTAAGTGGGACGAGGAAAACATTCTGTTGAGCACATTTCTCAGCAATAGTTTCAGGGTCATCATGTTCTAACCAAGCAAAAAATCCATCATGCGTTGGATTGAGTGGGACGTTGTGGGTCTTGCAACATTCCTTTAGGAGATTTCGACGGGTTACAAGGAGGGACTTCAATCGGTCTCGCTCTTTACCCCAAGCAGCTCCGCCTTCAGCCGATGAATGCATTTCACTGATGGTATACTGCGCTACTCGGGGTGCAGCAGACCATGTTTGCCGACCGGTGACTCCCATCACTGTTCCAATTTTGTCAGTGACTTCAGGGTCAGGATGAATACTCACTAAAGCACCGGTGCGCAATCCATAGATCGTATGTGATTTCGAGAGTGAAACAGCGAATGTAATCAGCATGTTTTCAGTCCAAGGCCAACCCTCTTCAATGGCTTCACGAATCGTTTGGCCCCAACCATGAGGGTCTTCCGCATACAAATGATACGCAGAATCCAGAAGCAATGTATGTCCGACATGTTCGTTTGAGGATGCACTTTCCATTACGGCTTCTAAAAACGCCATACGCCCTTCTGAGGTGAGTGATAAGCCAGTAGGGTTGTGGGCTGGGTCGTTAAGCCAAATCATTACTTTGTCTTGTGATGAACAAAGAGACGCGAGTTCGTTTTTGAAACCTTCAATATCGACAAATGGATGTTGTTCATCCTTCGTTGAAGGCAATAACGGATACGTTGCTATGCCAAGGTCACAACCTGACAAGAATCCATCGTAAGGGCCCCAGTGACGGTCACGGAGCAAAACCTTGTCCCCTCGATTGGAAAAATTTGCAGCTGCGAGATACAATGCACCAGAGCCACCTGGAGTGGCAGTAGCAGTCATTGAGATTCCCAATTTGTTCAAGGGTTCACGATGTTCTCCAAGTGCCAGCGATTTTGCCAAATCAAGAAATGCAGGGAGTCCTTTCAACGGTGCATAGGCAGCAATCTCGACTGCAGGCGCAACCCGAATGGCTTCATCGACCACTTGGTTAATGGCCAATGAACCGTCATTTTCAAGCAAAGCTCCGATGGTACCGTTGACAGCATCATCACCTTGTTCAATCGCCTTTTGATAACGCGCCCACCAAGTAAAAATGATATCATTACCCACTTTAGTTTGGGCATGGGTGTTGAGTAATCCCGCACCAGCATTCGGGTCCATACCTCTCCGAATGCGGCGTTGTTCTTTGACTTGTCTCTCTGTTTCGTTCAAATAATTGCACTTTGAATCAATGGGTGTCCTTCTTTTCTATCCGCTTCATTCATCAAGGATAAGTGTCTCGGGCAGATTATCGCCTGTGTAGCATAGCTGGTAGTGCATCGGATTTGTAATCCGAAGGCCGGGGGTTCGAGTCCCTCCGCAGGCTCCTTACTAGAGTCGCTGAGAAGCGATAAATCCGATAACCCCAGTAGGGGTGGTCATCCCATGCGTCCGTTTCACCATGCGTTTCCAGTCAGTGATTTGAACGCTACCGAATTGTTCTACGTCCAGACCTTAGGTTGCTCGATTGGACGACGAATTGAACACTCGGTCAATTTTCATGGTCATCAAATTGTAGCCCACCTCGTCGATTCGATGCCTGACCAAACCGATGACGAGGTGTTGATGGAAAACAAGTTCCACCGTTTTATTTTGGATTGGCTATGGAATATACTCAATGACTTACATGTCGCGATGACTTAGAGCGAAAGGGTGGATTTCCGTCTCCAACCCCACATACTCTATCCCGAAAAATTGGTGAACAAGCAACAATGTTTCTCAACGACCCATCAGGAATGCGATTGAATCCAAATCCTTCAAGAATGACGAGCGATTGTTTGCAACGGCAGATAGTGAAGAACATACAGCCGGTGACGAAGTGCTGTAAAGCGAATCCTCAAAGTCAAGGATTCAGTGGGTAGACCATGGTGGCCCAACGATTCGATGGCAAAGCCTGCGCGGCCGAAGTCGAAGAGGAACTCCTCATACGAATTGCAGCATGTAAAGAAAGGGGCATCAAACCGCATTTGGCAGTGGTGATCGTCGGTGATGACCCATCAAGCCATGTCTATGTCACATCAAAAGTTCGAGCATGTGAACGCCTCGGTATCAAGAGTACTCACATTGAATTGCCGGTTGATACGACTGAAGAGCAGGTACGTGAAGTGATTACTTCTTTGAATCAACAAAATGATCTTCATGGAATACTTGTTCAATCACCATTGCCGAATCACATGAATGAAGAAGCATTGACTGATTTGATTAACCCGGCAAAGGATGTCGATGGTTTTCATCCACAAAACCTTGGGCGATTGGTTCAAGGACGTTTGGACGGAATGCTACCGTGTACTCCCAGCGGTGTAATGCGCATGTTGACATGGGCTGGAATCGAGACGGAAGGAAAAACTGCAGTCGTTCTTGGGCGCTCTCGTATCGTCGGTATGCCACAATCACTCATGCTTGGTGCTAAAGGAGTTGATTCAACGGTAACCATTGCTCATTCACGTACCAAAAATACCGCTGCTTTGTGTGCAAGTGCGGATATTGTCATCGCCGCTGTTGGGCGACCAGAAATGGTCACTGAAGATTGGATTAAAGAAGGTGCAGTTGTTATCGATGTAGGAATCAACCGAGTTGAAGACAGAAGTCGAGAGCGTGGATGGCGCCTTGTAGGTGATGTGCACCCCGATGTTGCAAACAAAGCATCTTGGCTCTCTCCAGTCCCAGGTGGTGTAGGTCCGATGACCATCGCCATGCTCATGGAAAACACCGTACATGCTGCTGAGCGACCTGACGATGTTTAACAACACTCAAAGGTGGGTGGCTTTTAGGTACATATACCATGGACCAAAAAGCACCCAGAACCGCTACGGCTACTCTCGTCTTGGGGCTGATAACATGGGTTTTGTGTGTCGTAAGTATTGTCTTTAAACTCGGACTTTCAAATGGCTTTGGAATTGAAGAGATTCTCCTTCTTGTCATTGGTGGCATCTTTTTTATCATTTCTTTTTTGGCTTCACGGGAGCGTGAAGACATTCAGATGATTCAACCATCCTCTGTTGCGGATCAATTTGCTGCAATGGAATCTATGCCAACGAAATTTAGTTCATCATCGACAGATACGGACCGATTCGGATTTGAAACACAACCTCAAAGTGACTTGGGTTCACAAGTACTTTCGGTCTCTATATTAAGCCAAAATGAAGTGACGGAACCCGTAGAAATGAGCTCAGCGATTGCCGCCTTATCCTCTGGTGATTCGGGAAACTTTGGAGCCGATGCCGTTCGAAATAATCCCGCTCCACATGCGCAAACTGAACAATTTCGTGAAGTCTTCAAGTCATCAAGTGCAACAAAAGAGAACATCGAAAAAATCAAGGTCGTGAATATACCTTTGCCTGGAGAAACGAATGTAGATTCAACACCTGATTTGCCGTGGCTTGCACCGGCACATGAATTTCAATCGTCTGGCGTCGCTACAATACCTCTACCAGGCATCACTCAATCCCTACCGAAAATCGAAGCACCTCACGAAAAGATACCTGAGATGCCGGATTTGGATGATTTATTTGCTGAGGAATCGCAAGAAAAGGTACAAGCTTCCGTACTCCCCACGCTTCCAAATCTTGATGACTTATTCTGATGCAACTCCATAGTTCAATAGAGGTTGGACGCTTGGCTCATCATATGTGGACTGAGAAGTTTGACCTTCATAGCCATTCCACAAACAGTGATGGTCAACATTCTGTTGGTGATGTAGCTCAGATGATGTCTGACTCGGATGTTCGTTGTTGGTCTTTAACCGACCATGATACGATATCAGGATGGGAAACTGCGCGTACAGCCGCTGATGCCCACGGCCTTGTTTTTATTCCTGGAGTTGAATTAACATGTATGCCTGGATTGCAAGCTGACGCCAACATTCTTGAACAGCGAAATCAAGAACGGGCTTCAGATTCCTGGCATCTTTTGGCATATTTCCCGACAATCGAATTTCACAGTGAACAGCATAAACAATTCAAAGCTTGGCTTGCCCCTTTGGGTGAGGGTCGAATTCCACGGATGATGACAATGGTCGAAAAGTTGGCTGAACTTGGAATGCCCGTTGATTTTGATGCCGTTCTCGCTCGTGCAGGTGATTCCGTCGGCCGTCCGCATTTGGCAGATGAAATGATCAAATCGGGTTATGTAGAAACTCGGCAAGAAGCGTTCGATAAATGGATTGGTGATGGAAAGCCAGTTCACATCACACGACCCAAACCAAGTATTGTTGAATCATGCGCAGCCGTTCATGCAGCAGGAGGCATCACTTCGCTTGCCCACCCCTTGTATTACTGCGTTGATACGGATGCTTTGGTTCCCTTTTGTCTTGAATCAGGAGTCGACGCAATCGAATGTTTTCACCGGAGCCACAGTGATGCTTACCGCTTCCAATTGTGGTCAGCAGCCAAAGATTCTGGTCTTTCGGTGACCTGTGGTTCTGATTTTCATGGGATAATGTACAATCAAACGCCAGGTCGAATGGCAGTTCCAACAGCCACTCTTCCGCTTTCCGTCAAGAACTCGATGCCGTCTCTTGACGAGACAGAGCATCAATCATGAGAGCGACTTCGAATAAAATCACGACCGGCATCGCTACCAAGAAAAGTGAGAGTGGGTCAGGGGGGGAGAGAAATGCTCCCAGCAAAAAGGCGCCAAACCAGATATGCCTGCGATACGAACGTACCGTTGTGCGACGAACAATTTCCATTCTTAACACCAGCAAAGTAACCAGTGGTGCTTGGAACCCTATGGCCGATGCAATCGCAAGATTCGCAATAAAACCTATGTAACTTGTAAGCCTCCATTCTGTCGACAAACCTGCAGACTGTGCATCCGTAGTCAGATATTCAAGAAGCATTGGTATGAGCCAATTCCAGGCATAATATATTCCTCCTAACAAAAGTAGAATTGTAAAAAACAAGGTGACAAGAAAGGTCTTGTTTGGCCGAGGCGATTGAATTTCTAATTCTGCTAAACGTTGACGTAATGCTAAGTTTTTACTCGCCTGATAACTTCCTTCCAACAAAAATACAACCACCATACAGAGTAAGCCAACATGTGCTGCAAGTCTGACTTGTAACAAAATAAATTCGACTGGAGTGATGACAATAATATTGACATCAGTAGGTAATCGACTTGGGTCGATAAGCCAAGCAATGAAATTCTTAGTCAGAGGAAAAGTTGCCATAAAGCCAAGAGCAAAAACGAGTGCAAGCATTTTGACTCTTTTTCGAAGATACAACTGGAATGAAACGAGTATTTCTCCCCCGGGTGAATCAAGCAGTTCATCAACTGCATTGACCAATCCTTCCGCTTCTGCCATTGATGTGTGCACAGGGCTGACCCTCATAACACACACTCATTGGCCATGTCATTCTTGTTCCCACAGGTGAGAAGGTGTAGAATCGTAGATATTGCGACGGTATTTTTTCAATCGACGAATTCGATTGATGACAAAGGCAGTCATCCACAACGATGCTAATGACAGGAATATTGCTTGGCCCATCTTGTCTTCATGATAATCATTCAATATCCGAACTTGTATAACATCACCTGAATCAGCCTCACTTGGATTGTGCATCATGATGTAATGGAAGACACTTGGTGCATCGATGACCAGCTGGCGAGTCTCTCCTGGACCGATGGTGTATGTCTCACCAAGCGATTGTACAATCGACCAATCAATAGAACCATTTTCCATTGCGGATGGGGCGATATTGACCATGAGTACCACCACTTCTATTGTCAAAGAATCATCGAGATTTGATACATTGGAATGGACTTGTGTCCCAGGATCAATCTCTTGGATAATCTCAAAACGAGAATCCTCCGGTCCAAGTTGAAACGATACGCGTTCATCAATCGATTCAGTTTGTACTTGAACAGCCATAAGTATGGTTGTCAGCATGAGTAAGGTGACGATTCCTTCAACAAGCAGGTGTTGTCGAATCTTCTTGGTTGTTAATCCTTTGAAGAAACTGCCATGGTCGTTACGTAATCGCGGCTGAAGATGGTGAATAAACAGTGCACCTATACCCCCTATGAGCATTCCCAATGGAATATCGATAAACCAGTGAATACCAAGATACAAAATAGTGAACATGAATAAAATTGTATTGATTAAGACAAAGAGGTGATATCGATAGTGGCGCCATTCTTTCATGGTTCCACCGCTTTCCTTGACGTGCAAGTAGTTCAGAAGAAGAATACCAAACGGAATTGCAACATGCAGGGAGGGAACTGCATTGTCCAAGGGGTCGTGGGTTGCATAAAATACACTGTACCATCCTTCGTGGTAAAGTAAGGATTCCATACCTGGAATCCATGACGAGGTGACTTCAACATTGAAAAACAGGTAATAGGGGACTGCAAGTGCATAAATCAGTAAATAATTCAAAGTGACTTTATCGGTCATATCCCGGTCACCGGAGTAGGCAAAGTATACTGTAGTTACATAAATCAAAAACAAGTAAATAAAAAGATAATGGAAATTCAGGAACGTCGTGAGTGTATCATTGAGAAAAAACTCTTGAATGTGTAATGTAAGATTACCTTCAAGTGAATAGACCGCCTCTGTCCAATGGCCTGTTTTGAGTTTGATGGGTTCATTCAATGCGTCAGTTATTGCCTTCCATTTGATAATGACAATATAACCCATTGCATGCAAGTAATAACGCTGGTCATGAATGACCTGTCCCCATTTCTTAAACGGCGTACGCATCGATCTATCGTGAGAGGTAAAAAACCAGCAAATTATCGGCGTGAGGAGTAAAATGAGACCCATCATGATTTGGTAGGGGGTCATATTCAAGGGGGCAGTGCCAGTTCATATAAGACATTATGACTCGAAAGTAAAGTCAAGGACACTTCCACCATCTCCTCGAGTATTTCGCATTTAGATGGTAGACCTTAGAAAGGAGTTCTCTGTGGAGTTGATAGGTGAAGTTGATGTGGCAACAGGCACCAGAAAATTCACTTGAAAGTCTCAGGCATGGTATTCAGTCCAATGATGGAATTGAATTTGATGTGCGTATGACTCGAGATGGAGAATTAATCATTCATCATGATGCAAAAGTATCTGTACCCTCAGAGAAAATTCCGCGTGAAGATTCATGGGTGGAAAATCATACACTCGATGAATTAACATCACTCGGATTTATTTCTTTTCGCTCAATGTTAGAGGATACCCAACTCCAAACCGAATGGAGAGATAAGGGTAAAATGGGCTGTGTTGAATTCAAACGTCCGCATCCTCGTGCACTCTATGGAGGAGGAGTTTTCGGCAAAAAGCAACATATTTCACATATAGCAGAGATGATGAAACAAACAGAATCACTTCTCTCGGAGTTTGAGATTCCATCTGAAAATACGGTGTATTATTCCTTTCACACAGGTATGAAATCTTCTGTTCAATCATCAGGTACGGACCGTCCGTGGGCTACGTTGGCCCCTTATGTTCCACCTTTCGGGACTCATCACACCAAACGTATGAGGGGAATGGCCCAGTTTTTTACCACTTCAATTGCCCGATTGATTGAATCTAATCGTCGAGCAGGTGCCTCGATGACTCCATGTGCAATCGAGTATTTCATACCTCCAAACAGTCATATTCCACTTGGCTATGCCGGTGGATTATATGGTGCTAAAGCAGCACGATTAAGTGCCAAACAGCGAGGTTTTCCTATTTATGTTTGGCCGACACCATTTGATATCGAACATGATGTACTTGCTGGAGGCTTAACGGGTTTGACTGATTGTTCTGATCCCGAAGCCTCTTGGCTTCCTTCAGGTCATTTGCGCTGGACTCACCCTGCTACTCGACCGTTAGATGAAACACAACAACAAACCCTAGAGAAAGCGACCAAAGAAAACCACAAAAAAATCTTACGAGAACTCCAAAGTGAAACGATTCCATGGTCCGAATGTGATCGACAACGTCGCAGCGAGTTGGCCGAGATGTGGCGTAAGAAATGGAAATGGGAACAATCGACTTCAAGCATTCTTGAGCGTTCCCAAAAAGCATCACCACCATGGGAAGCGATTCGGCTTATCGGTCATCGCGGTTCAGGTAAGACTTCACGGCCAGTGTTCAAGTGAGTTTCACTTGACATGACGCAAAGTTTGTGCTTCAGCAATATATTTCGGACGGTAAATTGGTGTACCTTTACCATTGCGGAACACACTGCGTTCATCAACAATTTGAGCGCCGATTCCTGCAACGCGTGCCCATCCGAAGAAAGTGGTGTAATAGGTTGGGTCAGTCAAGCCGGCATTGTGCAATAAAGCACCACTGGCGATGTCGACGTTGGCGTTTGGGTTACGGATTTTTGGATTTTCTGACAATACACGAGGTACGACTTCACGAAGCGTTGTGATGATTTTGAAATTTTCATCTTCAGGACAGATTTCTGAACCCAATTTAAACTGGACAGTTGCACGAGGGTCCTCAGTCCGAAGAACAGCATGGCCAAAACCAAAAATTGGTCGATTCGCCTTCAATTCTGCTCGAACAAATGCTTCAACTTCAACAGGGTCACTCGTTCCAACTTTCAGGACAAATTCCAAACATGATTGGTTTGCCCGTCCATGAAGTGGCCCAGACAAGGCATTCATTGCACCTGCCATTGATGAATATACAGTGGCTTTACTCGATGCAGTCGCCTTGCCTACAAAGGTCGAGAGGTTACCGCCACCATGGTCCATATGAAGGACGAGGTAGGTCGAAATTATTTGGCTCATTTTCACCGGATCGGTATCATGCAAATCGAGTGTTCGGACAAAACGTTCAACCATCGAAAGCGATGTATCGTCAGCAGGAATATCTTGTTCTCGGCCTTCTCTTATTCGAAATATAAGGCCCATTAAACGGGGCATTCGAGCGATGAGGTTGAGTGCATCCTCTTTCCAATCATTGGTTGTTTCAAGCATTCCGAGTGTGTGGATGCCAACACTCAGCCAATCCATTGGGTGGCCGAATTTAGGTAGAGTTTTCAGAACCGATTCGAGGTCACCGGGTAGAGCAGCACGAGAGGCGAGGTCTTGACGAATGGCAACAGACTGTTCTGCGGTTGGCAGTTCCTTGTTGAACAGTAGATAAACGATATCTTCCGGCTCGAAAGTAGCCAATTCAGTAATTGGA
>Ga0308019_10001599_pt1 | contig 13410 bp, 11 predicted proteins | sample Neamet284_FD_203135 | JGI IMG/M metagenome (GOLD analysis project Ga0308019, IMG submission 203135) | Marine microbial communities from water near the shore, Antarctic Ocean - #284 | ecosystem: Environmental > Aquatic > Marine > Unclassified | place: Southern Ocean | collected 2014-10-01 | reverse complement strand
GCATAAAATGCCGCCATATTCACACGATCAACTCGTAAGAGTGACTTTACCGGAAGAAAGTCATCTTTTTCCAGAAATTAGCGGCAACCAACATCGATTTACAGTTAGATTCCTAGAATGGTGTGATATCAATCAACGGGCGATTCAGACTCATGATGATATTTTATTTAAAATTTCTATTTGCTAGTTTATTTTCATAAAGCAAATTGAATTAACTCTTTTAGCTCTTTAATAACTGGTGTATCTGCTTCTAATAAATCAATCTTTTCTAACTGATCTATTGAGTACCATCGAATTATCTGACCCTCATTACCTGTAACTAAGCCAGACCATGAGTTTACTAAGTAAAAATGAATTTTAACTCTAAATGCTGCGTAATTATGCTTAATTTCCATAAAAAATTTAGGTTCATAAATTTTAATATCAAGCTCTTCTTTTAATTCGCGAATTAAAGCAAATTCATTAGTCTCATTTTCTTCTTGTTTTCCACCAGGAAACTCCCATTGCAATGGAAAAGTTTTTAAATGTGATCGCTGAGAAAGTAATACTTGCTTCCTTTCATCAATCAGAATGCCTGCCGCAACTTCTATACTTCGCAATTCCAATCAACCTTGACCTAATCGGCCATGGCATTGTTTATATTTCTTACCGGAATCACATGGGCACGGATCATTTCTTCCTATTTTCTTATCTGATCTTACAAAAGGATCTCTACCTTGTTGCTGCAGACTATTACTTGCATTTGAATCAGTTAGGTTAGTAGCATCTGGATGATTAAATTCCATAGACTGTTCAGCTCTTCTTTGCGCCTCCATTCTTGATACATCTTCCTCACTTTGAATCCTAATTCTTGATAGCATGCTAATAGCATCATACTTAACTTGATCTAGCATTTCGCCAAACATTAGAAATGCTTCACGCTTATATTCTTGTTTGGGATTTTTCTGAGCATAGCCTCTAAGGCCGATTCCTTGCCGTAAGTAATCCATACCTGCCAAATGCTCTTTCCAATGAAGATCAAGTTGCTTAAGCATGATTTCTTTTTCTACCATTCTCATTAAATCAGAACCAACAGCCTCTTCTTTTTCTTGACTGGCAGATTGCATCTTATCCACGCAACGTTGACGTATCATTGAAGCATTTAATTTTGGATCATCTTTTATCCATTGAGGTATTTTAAGCGGCAATAGGAACTCTTTTTCTAAGGCTTGCATTAAACCTTCGGCGTCCCAGTTTTCCTCATGACCATCTTCTTGAATATATTTCTCAACTGTTAGCTCAATCACCTCTTCTCTTATAGCTACGATCGATGAGCCAATTTCATCTGCACTCATTAATTCATTTCTTTGGTGATAAACAACTTTTCTTTGATCATTTGATACATCATCATATTCAAGTAAGTTTTTTCGGATATCAAAATTATGTGATTCAACTTTACGCTGAGCTTTTTCAATTTGTCGGCTTAAAAGTTTACTTTCAATGGCTTCACTTTCCTTCATTCCAGCTCGAGATAGGAGAGATTTGGTCCTATCTGGATCACCAAATATACGCATTAGATTATCTTCCATCGACAAATAGAAACAACTAGAGCCGGGATCACCTTGCCTTCCAGATCGACCTCTAAGTTGATTATCAATCCTTCTGGATTCATGCCTTTCCGTGCCAATTATATGAAGTCCGCCAGCCTTAATTACTTGAACCTGCCTTTGCTTCCAATTAGTTTTTATTGATTCTTTATCTTCATCTTGCTCTTCAAGCTCGGCATTTAAATTTCCACCTAATACTATGTCTGTTCCACGTCCAGCCATATTTGTCGCAATAGTAATTGCACCTGGTCTACCAGCTTGCTGAACTACAATCGCCTCTCGCTCATGTTGCTTAGCATTCAATACTTCATGTTGAATGTTCTTTTTATTTAATATGGAAGATAACAATTCCGAGGTTTCGATCGAGGTTGTACCAACTAGAGCTGGTTGATTTCTTTTTCTACAGTCAATTATATCTTCAATAATGGCATTAAATTTACCTTCTTCAGTAAGATAAACTTTGTCTGGTTGATCATTTCGTACCATCTCTTTATGAGTAGGTATTACTATTACCTCAAGGCCGTATATTGATTGAAACTCATATGCCTCTGTATCAGCGGTTCCGGTCATACCAGATAAATTACTGTATAAGCGAAAATAATTTTGAAATGTTATAGAGGCTACGGTCTGATTTTCTTGTTTAACTAAAACATTTTCTTTTGCCTCAACAGCCTGGTGAAGTCCGTCAGACCATCTTCTTCCCGGCATCGTTCTGCCTGTAAACTCGTCAACGATAACAACTTCACCATCTTTAATAATATAATCGATATCTCGATTAAACATCACATGAGCTCTTAGAGCAGCATTTAAATGGTGTAATAAACGTATATTACCCGCATCATAAAGACTTTCATTTTCTTGCAAAAGGCCAGATTTGATCATCAACTCTTCAGTATGCTGATGACCCGCCTCAGATATATAAACTTGTTTAGATTTTTCATCCTTAGAATAGTCACCTTCACTATCTTCATTTTCTTGGAGAATTAATTTCGGGATCAATTTATTTATCTTTTGATAAAGATCTGTATTTTCTTCTATCGGGCCAGAGATGATTAAGGGCGTTCGAGCCTCATCGATCAAGATTGAATCAACTTCATCAACTATTGCGAAGTTCAATTCTTTCTGAACTTTTTCATCACTTGAAAAAGCGAGATTATCGCGAAGATAATCAAATCCTAATTCATTATTTGTGGTGTAGGTAATATCAGCTTCATACGCTGATTTTTTTTCATCATGACTTTGTTGGCTTGAAGTAACGCTGACGGTTAAATCTAAAAACTCATAAATAGGTCGCATCCAATCGGCATCTCTTTTTGCAAGATACTCATTGACAGTAACAACATGCACCCCTTTTCCGCTTAAAGCGTTTAAATAGGCCGGTAATGTGGCAACTAAAGTTTTTCCTTCGCCAGTTCTCATTTCCGCAATATCACCTTGATGCAATACCATGCCACCAATTAGCTGAACATCAAAAGGCCTCATTTTTAATGTTCTCTGAGAAACTTCACGGACAACAGCGAAAGATTCAATTAGTAAATCATCAAGAGTTTCGCCTTTATTCAGACGGTCCCTAAATTCCTTAGTCTTTAATTTAAGGAGGTCATCTGTCAGGGCTTGTAACTCTGACTCTAGTTTATTTATAGCACCCACTTTTTTAGATAGACGCTTCAATAGCCTTTGATTTCGACTGCCGAATAAATTAGTTAATATATTTGCCACACTTTTTCCTAATAAATAGAGTTTACTTCTTGATTAAGATTATTTTATTTTACTTGTAAATGTAATTTTTAAGAATATTATAAAATTAAATCTCATTAATTAATAATAGAGTATCGAATAGAATCTAAATAACACTCATGTCATTCAATAATTTAAAAAAAATTCTAACTTCTGAATCTCATAATAACCTAGATAGCATAGTTCAACGAGCTAAAAATATGGATGAATTATGTTTTACACTAAAAAAAACACTAAATGATGAGGCTGCAAAACATCTTATTGCTTGCAATATAAGAAGCTCAGGGAAATTGATTATTTTATGTAACTCCAATGCATGGGCGACGAAATTTCGCTATCAAAATGCATCATTTATTAGCGCGGCAAGAAAAAAATTTCCAAGTATCAGTGATTGTCAGATTAAAGTAGCTAATATATAAATTTTTAAATTCTTATATTCAGTTATATGCTGACGTAAGATAGGAAATAGGTGCTTTCTTTAAGCTACTGAAAGATACTTCTTCCCAAGCACTTTTATCTGCTAGAAGTGCCCGCATTAACTTATTATTTAAGCTATGGCCAGATTTCTTTGCAGAATATTTACCTATTAGGCTATGACCCAAAAGATAAGAATCACCAATTGCATCTAAAATTTTATGTATGACAAATTCATTTGAGTAACGTAACCCATCCTCATTCAAAATTCTAAAATCATCAAGGACGATAGCATTATCCATACTTCCACCAAGCGTTAAATTATTTTCTCTCAATTTTTCAATATCTTTTAAAAAACCAAAAGTCCTAGCGCGACTCACTTCTTTAAGAAATGATGTTGAGGAAAAATCAATGGATGCTTTTTGCTCAAGTTTATTAAACACAGGATGATTAAAACCAATTTCAAAATCGACCTTAAATCCTTTAAATGGAGTTAACTCGGCCCATTTATCATCTTCCTCAATTCGAATTTTTTTCTTAATTTTAATGAATTTTTTTGCTGCATCCTGCTCTTCAATACCCGCTGATTGAATAAGAAACACAAAAGGGCCAGCACTTCCATCCATTATTGGAACTTCAGGTGCAGATAGCTCAATGACAAGATTATCAATCCCCAAGCCTGCTAGCGCAGACATTAGGTGTTCCACAGTAGCAACTTTTATACCGTCTTTAATTAATGTTGTTCCAAGGGTGGTTTCGCCTACTAATTCTGCTTTTGCTGGAATATCGATATTTTTATCAATATCGACTCTTCGAAATACAATACCAGTATTAGGGCCGCTTGGCCTTAACGTCATAAAAACTTTCTTTCCAGTATGGAGACCCACACCAGTTGCCCTAATTGTAGTTTTAATGGTTCTCTGTCGAAACATACAGTTCTTCCTTTAGTGAATACCTTATATAAAACAACAATATAATTATATCAATTCATCAAGAATATACAAAAAAAATTACTATTTCAGAACTGTCTTTGAAACCAATCTTTTATTTTATCAAATTTCTCAGTTACATTATTTTTTATGGAGGACCTGCCGTAACTCTTTCTATCCATTGAATCTCTTCCATATATAAGTAAACCTACTCCAGTTGCATGAATTGGATTTCTAACTACATCAGATAATCCTTCAACATACTGAGGTGAGCCAAGACGAACTGGGATATGGAAAACCTCTTCAGCTAACTCCACCGCACCTTCCATTTTCGCGCTACCTCCAGTGATAACAATTCCCGCAGGAATTGATTCCTCAAAACCACTTCTTCTTAATTCGTTTCGTATCAAACTAAATAATTCTTCAAATCTTGGTTCCACTATTTCTGCTAATGTTTGTCTTGCGAGTCTTCTTGGCGGTCTATCACCAACACTTGGCACCTCAATCGTTTCATCTGGATTCGCTAATTGCGATAAGGCGCAAGCGTATTTAATTTTTATATCCTCTGCATACTGAGTTGGCGTCCTCATAGAGACAGCAATATCATTAGTCACTTGATCGCCAGCAATAGGGATTACTGCGGTATGCTGTATAGCACCTCCTTGAAAAATGGCTATATCCGTTGTTCCACCCCCAATATCAACCAAACATGAGCCAAGTTCCTTTTCGTCCTCTGTTAACACTGCATAACTTGAGGCAAGTTGCTCCAAAACTATATCATCTACTTCTAATCCGCATTTTTGTATACATTTAGTTATATTCTGAGCTGCACTTTCTGCGCAAGTCACCATATGAACTTTGGCTTCCATTCGAATACCAGACATACCGATTGGATCAAGAATACCTTCCTGGCTATCTATAAGAAATTCCTGCGGTAATATATGCAGTATTTTTTGATCTGCTGGTATAGCGACTGCTCGAGCTGCATCAATAACTCTATCTACATCATTTAAACTTACTTCTTTATCTTGTATGGCAACAATTCCATGAGAATTTAAACTTTTTATATGACTTCCAGCAATTCCTGCATATACGGAATGTATATCGCAACCAGCCATTAATTCTGCTTCTTCAATTGCTTTTTGAATAGAAAGGACGGTAGATTCGATATTGACGACTACACCTTTTTTTAAACCTCGTGAAGGGTGAGTGCCAATACCTACAACTTCAATTTGGTTGCTTTCATTAATTTCACCAACAATAGCTACAACCTTCGATGTACCTATATCCAAACCAACGATGAGGTTCTTTTCGCTTTTCTTGCTCACTTATATCCTTTTTAATATTAACTATTTGTGGATGAGTTTTTCCATACTATCGTAAAACCACTGTCATATCTCATATCTAAAGATTCTATGTCATCTGGTTGTTGAGAAATAATATTTCTTGCTACATCTAAGAATAAATTAACCCTCTCATCAAGTTTATCGCGACCAAAAGTTACATTAATTCCATTATATAATTTAATTTCCCAGGATCCACGAGGACTTACATAAACTCGCTTAACATTCATACCTAATGGAATTAATTGATCACGTATGTAGAAATATCTTCCTGCAACTTCCGTCGAGGTAACGTTGGGTCCATACAAATATGCCAAGTCAGGTATATGATTTTCATTATCTATTTGAATAAATAATACCCCTTTATCATTCAACAAACCTTGTTTCCCCCACCTAGCAACAGGAATATGCTCGAAAATATTTATTTCTAACTTTCCAGGCCATCTCTTTCCAATTAACACCTTATCTACCCATTTAATCTTAAGGATATCTCGCTGCATATCAGTAATATTTATATTCAAAAAACCCTTTTCCAAATGATCGCTAATTGCACCTTCGATTTGATTGGATTTAACTTGCTGAAAAGATCCTTCGATTGAAATAGATGTTATTGGTTGATTTATAATATTGGTCAATAGTTGATAACTAAAAAAAGAAACTATTAAAGCAACTGATATTTTAAAGTAATTGTATTTTTTTCTTTTTGACCATGACCAACTAAATTCATGTCTTTTTTTTCTTTTCTTAGCTTGATTAACAGACATTAAATTACACTTTAATTATCAAAACTGGTTTCTAGAATTCGCCAACATAAATCTGGAAAATTAATTCCCAATTGTTTTGCGGCCATAGGAACAAGACTTTTTTCGGTCATACCCGGTACTGTATTTATCTCTAATACTTTAGGTATTTCATTATCATATCTCATAAAATCAACTCTACCCCAGCCTATACATCCCAGTGCATCAAATGCTTTAAGTGCTATATCTGAATAAAGCTTTTCTAATTTATCATCATTTGATCCAGGGCAAATATACTGGGTTTCAACTGATTTATACTTTGCATTATAATCATAAAAAACTCGCGGTGTTTTAATACAAATACTAGGAAATGACTTATTATTAAGAATCGCTACAGTAACTTCATCGCCAATAATACATTCTTCCGCAAGAGCGAGATTATTAAAACTTAAAGCTAAACTTAATGCCTCTTCCATCTGATTAGGTTCAGAAATAATACTCATACCAATACTGGAGCCCTGGGAGACTGGCTTTAACACCATTGGTAAACCTAGGCAATCCATGGCATTGAGTGCGTCATCTTTATTGCGGATAATTTTAAAATCTGGGGTGGGGATATTATTGATTTGAAATAGTTGTTTACTCATTATTTTATTCATTGCAATCGCTGATGGTAAAATACCGCTTCCAGTATATGGGATACCAAGAAACTCTAATGCACCCTGTATAGAGCCATCTTCTCCACTCTGTCCATGAAGTGCAATCCAAGCGCGATCATAATTGGTTTCCAAGATCTTATAGAGAGGCTCAATCTTTGGATCCCATCCATAAGCTTCGACACCCATTGATTGAAGCGCTTTCAAGACCGCCATACCGCTATTTAATGAAATATCACGCTCTCTCGAATTTCCACCATATATAACTAAAACCCTCCCAAAATCTGAAGGTTTTTTTATATTTTTAACTGTAGTTATATTCATTTCTTTAATTCTATGAGTTTCCTATTATTCTTACTTCACATTTTAACTCTATACCATGCAAATTTTTTACTGTTGATCTTATATACTCAATTAATCGCTCAACGTCATTAGCGCAAGCACTATCATCAGTAATAATAAAATTGGCATGTTTTGAGGAAACATGTGCCCCTCCAATCCTGTAGCCTTTAAGATTCGATTTTTCAATTAATTTTGCAGCAAAATTTCCAGGCGGATTGCGAAAGACAGAACCACAACTTGGTTTACCTAATGGCTGTGATTTCTTGCGTTGTTCGAGCATTTCTTTTTGCCTTTCCATCGAAGGTATTATATTGGACTCAAATTTTAAAATAGCACTTACAAACCATTCGTTAATAGGGCCTTTAACATCACGATAATCAATTTGATATTCCTCTAAATTTCGATTCTTTATTTTTCCATTTCGATTAATCGTCCTAACAGAAACAACTCGCTCCCATGTTTCATTTCCATAAGCTCCAGCATTCATAGCTAATGCCCCTCCTAGAGAACCCGGAATTCCAGAGAAAAACTCAGATGGCCCTAGACCCCAGCGAATACATTTCTTCGCTAACATTGTGCATGGAACATTAGCTTCTACTTCTATAGTCAAATCATTTATTTTTGTGATTTCTCTTAAAATCTTTGATGAAGAAATAACAACTCCCGATAGACCCTCATCCCGAACAAGTATATTACTGCCCCTACCCAACCAAAATATTGATATATCATTATCTAAAAGAGATAAAAAGTGAACAAGATCAGTCACATCAGATGGCTTGTAAAAATATTGTGCAGCGCCTCCAACTCTCAATGAAGTATGCTTTTTCATTGGTTCGGAATTAATTATTTCACCCCGAATAGAATTAACTGGCATTAACAAAATTATTTACCTCATGATTGTTATTTTATTTCTAGAGCATCTGGCAGATCAGATACAAATTTTCCAATATCTCCAGCTCCCATACATAATAATATTTGATCATCCTCTAGTAGTTTATTTAGAATTATAGGCGCATCATCCAGAGATGATAATAAGTGGACATCTTTATTAGGTAGTTTTTTTAATCTATTAACGATATTTATACTGCTTATCCCTTTAATGGGAAGCTCGCCAGCTGGATATATTTCAGCTACAAGAACTTGGTCTACACCAGATAACGCGACAATAAATTCATTAAGTAATTCTTTTGTGCGACTATATCTGTGTGGCTGAAATATCAGAGTTACCTTCTTTTCTGGCCAGCTCGCTCTAACAGCATTCAGCGTAGCCTTTATCTCTGAGGGATGATGCCCATAATCATCAATTAAAGTAAATTGACCATCACTGCACTTCACATTATTTATAATCTGGAATCTACGATCAATACCAGCGAATTTTTCAAATGCCGCAATAATAGAATTCTCATCAACATCTAGCTCTAAAGCAACAGCTATAGCTGCTAGAGCATTTTGAATATTATGCTCACCAGGCAAGTTCATCTTGATTTTTAATTTACCTTTTTTTTGCTTTCTGGTGACTTCAAAAGTAGCCAGGCCTTTTGAAAATTTTATATTTGAGGCTCTGATATCAGCATTCTCAGATAACCCATAAGTTGTTACTGATCTTCGGATATTGGGTAGTATTTCGCATACACCGGGATCATCAATACACATAATTGCAAGCCCATAAAATGGAAGATTATGTAGAAAGTTAAGAAATCCTTGATTTAACTTATTTATGTCATGATCGTATGTTGACATATGATCTGCATCGATATTTGTAACAATAGAGATCATAGGTTTTAGGTGCATAAACGAAGCATCACTTTCATCTGCCTCAGCGACTAAATAATCGCTCAGACCAAGTTTTGCATGTGAATTTGAACTTTTGAGTCTACCACCAATTATATATGTAGGATCAAGCCCACCTTGAGCTAAAATACTCGCCACGAGGCTAGTTGTGGTAGTTTTGCCATGCGTTCCAGCAACAGCAACTGAGTAACAAAAGCGCATCAACTCCGCTAACATCTCAGCACGCGCTACAATTGGTAACATAAGTCTATGGGCTTCAGTAACTTCAATGTTTTTACTATCAATCGCACTTGAGACGACAATCGCATCAGCTTGATGGATGTTTTCTTTATGATGACCTATAAATACTTTTGCCCCCAGAGATTCTAATCTTTTAACTTGTTCGCTCTTGTTAAGGTCCGAACCTTGTACCTTATAACCAAGTCCAAGCATCACCTCAGCAATACCTGACATACCTGAACCACCTATACCAACAAAATGAACTCGCTTAAGTCGTCGCATTTTTCTAATCATAACTACTCACATAATTCAGACAAGCCTTTACAATATCGTTTGTGGCTTCAGGCTTAGCCATTGAAGTTGCTAAAAGCGCTCTTTGTCTTAGAGTGCTTCTATCTTCAACCCAGTCACGAATTACCAAGGTAAGCTTCCCATTTTCTAAGTCTTTTTCTTGAATGATTTCTGCAGCTCCAATTTTTTTCATTAAATTTGCGTTTGCATTTTGATGATCATCTATTGCCTTAGAAAATGGTATCAATATTGCTGGTAAACCGACGGTCATTAATTCTGTTACTGTCATTGCGCCAGACCTACAAATCACTATATCTGCCCAATCATAAGCATCAGCCATATCCTCAATAAATTCCACTAGATACAGTCCAACTGACACTCCCTCATAAGCACTTTGAGCCTCAACTAAAGTTTTTTCTCCAGCCTGATGCAATACCTCTAACTTTATTGATGAAGATAAATCTTTCAGTGCATTTGGTAATGTTTTATTTAAAACCAATGAGCCTTGACTACCCCCAAGAACAAGAATCCTTATAGGTCCTTCACGGTTTTTTAATCTGATATTAGGTGGCTCAAGTCTAGTTATATCCTGCCTCACAGGATTCCCTATTGTTTGTGCTTTTACATTCTTAGGAAAACTTTCTGAAAAAGCCTCCAAAACCAAAGATGCGATTCTCGCTAAAATTTTATTTGTGCCGCCAGCAATTGCATTTTGCTCATGAATAATTACCGGATAACGTAATATAAAAGCGGCCAGAGCCGGAGGACCACTAACAAAACCACCCATCCCCAAAACTACATCAGGTCGATGACGTAAAAGAATGACAAAAGACTGCATAAAACTCATTAATAGTTTGAATAACGAATAGATAAAAATTTTAAAGGTCTTTCCTCGAAGACCCCCTACATTTATGAACTCAATCTTAAATCCAGCTTCAGGGATAACTCTTGCTTCGATTCCATTCTTAGTGCCCAACCAAATCACTGAACAATTATGATTCTTCAAAGCTCTGGCAATTGCGAGACCCGGAAAAACATGTCCGCCAGTCCCTCCAGCCATTATTAAAATTTTAGGTTGTCTCATTAATTTTTTCTTTTCATATTTGACTTGGAATTAGATACATACCCAGAATCCAGCTCATGGTAAATCCTTAAAAGAATTCCTAATGTAATCATTGTCATGATTATACTACTCCTACCATAACTTATCAGCGGCAACGTGAGGCCTTTGGTTGGCAATAATCCCATATTTACCCCAAGATTAATTGCTACCTGAAAAGCTAACCAAGAACCAACACCTATGCAAAAATACGCTTCGAAAAAATTATCAGCTTTAGCTGATTTTATGGCAAGCTGAAATATTCTCCAAATTAAAGTTACAAATAATAAAATTAAAAATATCGATCCAATAAGACCAAATTCTTCCGAAAATACAGCAAAAATAAAATCCGTATGGGCTTCTGGTAAATAAAATAATTTCTGCACACTATTTCCTAATCCCACGCCCAGCCATTCTCCACGACCAATAGCAATGAGTGATTGTGCTAATTGATAACCCGCATTAAAAACAACATTTTCATCCCATGGATCAAGAAAACCAGTAAAACGTCTCAAACGAGTGGGAAATTGCATCACTAACAAGGCAAGTATGGAAGTTGATGAGAAGAGAAATATAAGAAAATCTCTAATCCTCGCACCTGCCACCAATAACATTGATAATACAGTCACCAATAAAACAGCTGTAGCACCAAAATCTGTTTCTAATAATAATAGCAATGATGCAATTCCTAATACCATCATTGGGCGAAGAAAACCCACAAAACCCTCTCTTAACTGCCTATTTCTTCTGACTAAATATCCTGCTACATAAATCATAATACAAAGACGAGCAGGATCAGAAACTTGAACATTCATAAACCCCAATTTTAACCATCTTGTTGAACCATTTGCTGTATGACCAAATCCAGGTATCAACACAATAATTAATAAAAATATACCAACTGCCAGCAAGATAGGTCCCATCTTCTCCCAGTATTCAATTGGCATAATTAAACAAATAAAAGCGCCTAGAGAGCCCAAAAAGATAGCAAATAATTGTCTATTTAAATAATAGAATGGCGTACCGAAGTCATTTTCAGATACGGCAGACGATGCCGATGATAGCGTTATCAAGCCGATCATAATTAGTATTAAAACTACAATTAATAATACTGAATCAATTTTAAGATCTTGGATTAAATTCTTTTGGAGAATATTCCTCATAACTCCCTCACAATTCGACAAAATTCTTCGCCACGATGGACGTAACTATCAAATTGATCAAAGCTCGCACAAGCCGGCGAAAGAAGAATCTTATCGCCCTTGATACTCTGCTTGTGAGCATAATGAATTGCGTCTTTTAAACTGCTTAAACAAATTGTTGGTATACGGCATTCAAATTCTTTTTTTATTAACTCAGAATCCTCCCCAAATAAAATTATTGCTTTTATCTTCTTGTGAATTGAATCAGCAAAGAATTTATAATTTCCTCCTTTTCCTTGGCCGCCTGCTAATAAAATTATCGGTCCTTCTAAAGAATTGACAGATGCAATTGCTGCACCAATATTAGTTCCTTTAGAGTCATTAATAAATTCAACCGAATTATATTCTCGAATAAGCTGCATGCGATGCGGTAAACCCGGAAATTCCTTTACCGCCTCTATCATTTGTTTTTTATTAATACCTATTTGTTCTGCAACAGCCATAGCTGCTAAAATATTTTCAAAATTATGGGAGCCGTGTATTCTGATTTCATGACTTATTAATAATTTTTCACTACCTTTAGCTAAATATTTACTAATACCATCGTCCAGCATTCCATAGTGATGCTCCTTAGCTTCGTCTAAACCAAAGTTAATGCTAGGATTTTTATTAATATATTTTAAAGACTCTTTTAATTTACGATTATAAACTGAGAATAACGCTTCTTTAAAGATTCTGTATTTTGCTTGGTGATAATTTATTTCACCATCATGCCAATCAAGATGATCATTAGAAATATTCAGAAGTAAAGCAACCTTTGCTGGTAATTGCTGACAGCGATGCAAATGAAAACTTGAGAGCTCAAGGAGATATAAATCGGCTTTATCATTTAAAAGATCTAATGCCGGCCGACCTAAGTTTGCTCCTGCCGAAGCTTTAATCTTAGCTTTCTTGCACATCAGAGATAAAAGCTCTGTGACCGTACTTTTTCCATTTGAACCAGTAATGACGACAAAATCACTCGTTACATTCTCAACAAAAAGATCAATATCAGAAATAATTTCAATATCTATTTGCCGGGCTTTTTGTATTAATGGTTCTTTATCACTCAGACCTGGCGA
>Ga0308019_10001594_pt1 | contig 13429 bp, 12 predicted proteins | sample Neamet284_FD_203135 | JGI IMG/M metagenome (GOLD analysis project Ga0308019, IMG submission 203135) | Marine microbial communities from water near the shore, Antarctic Ocean - #284 | ecosystem: Environmental > Aquatic > Marine > Unclassified | place: Southern Ocean | collected 2014-10-01 | reverse complement strand
AATTGATGGTATCGCCAAAATTATTGTTAGATAGTGAAAAATTATGATTGAAAATCTTGGAATTGGAATTGATATTTCTAGTATATCTGATTTTAAAAAAATCCCATTTGCTACAAAATCTGGATTTTACAAAGAAATTTTTCAACAATCTGAAATTGACTATTGTTTAAAATTTAAGGATCCTTCACCTCATTTTGCTGGAAAATTTGCTTTAAAAGAAGCTGTAAAAAAATCTATCAATGATGATATCTATATTTCTAAAATACAAACTTTTCATCTAAAATCTAAACCTATGATAAAATTATTAGATTCCAAAAATACCTATGATTTTCGTGCATCCATTAGTCATGAAAATGATTGTGCTATTGCTATCGTTATTTCTGAATTAATTAATTTTTAAAATTTTCTTTTTTACTTTTATACTTAATTTTTCTAGAATTGAATTAAACACATTATTTACATTTCCTTTAGCTACATTAATTGGAACAAAAATTTTGTCAGGAAATTCTTTTATTAATTTTTCATCTGAAATAATTTTTTTATTTTCTAATTCTAAGTATTTTTTTTCAATTTGCTTTTTATTTTTTCTAATATCTAATTCTGCTTTAATTTTTGCAACTAAAAATCCCTTTGAAATATAGAACATCCATACGAAACAATCAATTAATAACAAATTTAGCCTCATTTTTTTATATGTATCTTTAGAAAAATGTGTTAAAATACAATATTTTCTATTCCTTTCTAACCAGTAGAATTTTTTTGAACTCCATTTTAAAATATAGCTTTCAGCATGAAGTATTTTGATATCTGGAACAAAATATGAATTAATTCCTAATTGTGCTGCTCTCCAACCTAGATCTAAATCATCATGATAAAGAAATAGAAATGGATCAAGTAATCCAATTTTATCTAAAACTTTTGATGATGTAAAAAGACAAGTACCTGATGCATATCCTATTTTTTCTATTTTTTTAAATTGATTTTTATCCTTAACCCCTTTATCTCTTGCAAATCCAAATCCAAAAAGATGAATCATATTACCTGTACTTTGTAATACTTCTTTTTCATAAAGTGAAAGAATTTTTGGTTGATATAGGCCATCTCCATATTTTGAATGAGCAATTAAAAATTCATCTAACCAATTAGGTTCTACAATTGTATCTGGATTTAATATTACAACAAATTCTCCATTTGCTTTTCTTATGCCAATATTATTTCCTTCACAATATCCATAATTTTTTGAATTCTCAATTAACTGAATTTGCTCAAATTTTTCTTTACACTTTTTATGGCTATTATCTGTTGAAATATTATCAACTAATATTATTTCATAATTTTCATATTTTGTTTGAACAACTGAATTTATACAATTTAAAATTAAATCTCCTGCATTATAATTTAAAATAATTATACTAATCAGAGGTTTATTTTCCATATCTTCTTAAATCAATCCTTATTCCTATTAAAAATTCATCAATTACAAATAACTAAAATAATATTTTTGTACCTTCACCTAATAGAAGGATCTGTTCATTTTCAATCTTATTTTGTTTAATGCTAGAATTTGATGAAATTATACTATTTCTTAAATTTACATTTTTTTCAATTTCACAATTATTCATTATTATTGAATCTCTGATAATTCCTCCTGAAATAATACATTCATTTCCAATACTAGTATTAGGTCCAATTATTGCATTTCCAGAAATTTTACACTTATTTCCAATAATTACTGGTCCTTTAATTGTAACTTGATCTTCAATACATGTTTCATCTCCTACTGACACATTACCTTCAATTGATACTGTATGATCTTTTTTTCCTTTAAACTCTGGAATAATATTTTCTAAAATAACTTTATTTGCATTAATAATATCTTCTGGCGTACCTGTGTCTTTCCAATAATCTGTAATCATTTTGTAAGTAATAGAATGTTTTTCATTTAATAACATGTCCAATGCATCTGTAATCTCTAATTCATTTCTCCATGATGGTTTCAATCTTTTAATTACATCAAAAATAATTGGAGTTAAAAAATAGATTCCTGTAACTGCTAAATTTGTTGGAGGATTTTTTGGTTTTTCAATAATTTTTTTAATTTTACCATTCTCTATATCTGCAATTCCAAATCTACTTGGGTTTTCTACTTCACACAAAAGTATAGTTGCTGCATCATTAGATTCTTCAAATTCTTTTCCAATCTTATTAATTGATTTTTGAATTATGTTGTCTCCTAAGAAAACTAAAAATTTTTGATTATTAATAAAATCTTCACATAAACTAATTGCATGTGATATGCCTTTTGGAAAATCTTGTTGTATGTATGTAATATTTATTCCAAATTTTTCTCCATTTCCATAATATTCTTTAACTTTTTGTGAACCTATTCCTCCTACAATGATTGCAATTTCTTTAACTCCGGCTTCTTTCATGGATTCAATACAATATTGAGACATGGGTTTATTTGCGATTGGTAGCAATTGTTTGGGGCCAGTATGAGTTAGTGGTCTTAATCTAGTTCCATGTCCGGCATGAAGTAAAATACCCTTCAACATTTTATCACTTCTTGTTTCATCTGTTACTCCTAATTTTTCCAAGGGGTAGCATTAAAAGTATTTTTTTCAACATTTTTCCACCATTCTGGATTTTGTAAATACCAGTCAATAGTGTTTTGAATACCCTTATCAAAATTTATTTTTGATGACCAATTAAGAGAATTTCGTATTTTTGAAGAGTCTAAACTATATCTAAAATCATGCCCTGGTCTATCTTCAACAAATTCAATCAATTCTTCCGATTTATCCATTAGTGAAAGTATTTTTTTAATAATTGTAATGTTGTCTATTTCATTATTTGCTGAAATATTATATGATTCTCCAGATTTTCCATTTAATAAAACATCGAGAATTGCTTTACAGTGATCAGTAACATAAATCCAATCACGAATATTCTTTCCACTTCCATATAATGGAATTTTCTGATTTTTTTCTGCAAGTAAAATTGTTTTTGGAATTAATTTTTCTGGAAATTGTCTTGGACCATAATTATTTGTACATCTAGTAATCATACAATTTTGATCATAAGTTGTAATGAATGAATTTATCAAAAGTTCTCCAGCAGCTTTAGTAGCAGCGTAAGGGCTTGATGGATTAAATTTTGAATTTTCTTCTGCACTTCCATGTTCTAAACTTCCATATACTTCATCAGTAGATACGTGAAGAAATTTTTTCTTATTTTTTTTAATTGAATTTAGTAAAGTAGAAACGCCTAAAATATTTGATTCAACAAATGGATTAATATTTGCAATACTTCTATCTACATGAGATTCCGCTGCAAAATTTACTATCATATCACAATCCGAAACTAATTTATCAATTAATTTAATATTAGTAATATTTCCTTTAACAAATTGATAATTTTTTGAATTATCTATATCTGTAAGATTTTGAGAATTTGAACCATATAGCTGATCATCAACATTTGTAACTTGGAAGTCATCATAATTTTGAATTACATTTAAAATAAAATTACTGCCTATGAATCCTAATCCTCCTGTAACTAATAATTTCATTAAAAATTGTTACCTTATTTTCTTAATAAAACCTTGTAAAAATACTCCCAATATTTGTATCATATGAGAAACTTTTATTGTCAATTTTTCTAACTAAATTATGGAAGATATTACACATGTTAAGTTAGAAAAACATGATACAAAAGATATCAATGATCAACATGTTAATGGTTCACTAACAGTAATTTGGAGAGATTGGGATAAAATTATAGAGCCCGAGCCAAAAATGGTTTACATTTCATCTGTTAACCCTGGAGAAATTAAAGGCCCACATGTGCATCTAAAAAGAGATAGTTATTTTGTCTGTATTCATGGTAAAGTTGTATTTATTATTAAAAAAGGAATAGGTGAATATGAAGAAATTATTTCAAGTGAAGAAAATCCTATTTTAGTACATATTCCAAAAAATATATCTTCAGCACACATTAATTTAGATAATAAAGTGTCTAAAGTTATAGCGTTAGCCGATATAGCATGGAAACCAAATGATAATGAAATGGAAAATGTTTTGTTTGAAGATTATGATTGGAAAAAATGGATTTGAACTTAATTATTGTTTGACTAATAACTAATAATTTTCTTTAATAGTTTTTCTTTAGTGATTATATTTTTTAATTCTTTTTCAGTAAATAATTCTGCCATATCTGAAGAATACTCTTTAACTAATTTTGTTTTCTTAAATGGGATTTTCTTTTTTTCACCGCCAACTGTATCTAATCCTTGACCATCAAAATTATAAACAATATAATCCTCTTTTGACTCATAAGTATTTCGAAGCTCATGTTTACTAATTAAAACTTCATGATACTTTTCTCCAACTCTAACTGGTATTTTTATTGTACTTGCTTTTTTTTCTAATAGTTCTATTATTGCATTTTTCATATTTTGTACAGTAAACGCTTTTAATTTTGGAACAAATATTTCTCCACCTTTTCCATATTTTTCAGCCCTTAAAATTAAATTAATTGCTTGATTCATTGTAATGTTGAATCTAGTCATAGATGGATCTGTAATTGGAATTTTTTTATTTGATAAAATTTTATTTACAAAAACTGGAAGAATTGATCCTCTACTTCCTAATACATTTCCGTATCTTACACAAATAAATTTAGTTTTACGATCTCCCTTGTAAAAATTTGCAGAAATAAATAACCTTTCCATTAATAATTTTGATGCACCATAAGTTGTAGATGGTGACACTGCTTTATCCGTTCCAACAGCTACTATTGATTGAACTTTTTTATCTAAACATGCGTCAATTAAATTCTGTGCTCCATTTACATTTGTTTTAACAAATTCAAATGGGTTGTATTCTGCAACAGGAACTTGTTTTAAAGCTGCAGCATGAAAAACAATATCTATGCCCTCCACTGCTCTGTATAATCTATCTTTATCTCTAATATCTCCAATTAAAAATCGTAATCTTTTATCAGATAACTCTTCCTTCATATTTACTTGTTTTAATTCATCTCTGCTAAAGATTCTAATTGTTTTAACATTTGTTTTCAAAAGGTATTTTGTTAAAGCAGTTCCCAATGAACCCGTTCCTCCAGTAATCAATATTTGTTTACCCTCAAACATTATTTATGTTTGATAAATACCATGTAAAAAACCTTGTAAATATTTCTAAAAATAAAATAGTTTTTTTTGTATATACTCTAATAAATAAAATTACTGTTAATTTGAAGATAGTAATTGCTTGATGCACTCATTTTTATTGAAAATTTAAGTGATCTATTAAAAATTAATAAAAATGATATTTTTATGCAAGCTATTTGATATATATTTGAATTTTTAATCACAAAAAACATGAAAATTTTAGCGTTAACTCTAGAAAAATGTTCCGGATGCGCAATATTTGTAGATGATAAAATTATCTTTGCTTCAAGTGAAGAAAGATATTCTAGAATAAAATCTGATTCATCTTTTCCTCTTAATTCAATTAAAGAGGGATTAGAATATTCTGGATTGAAAGGAAAAGATTTTGATAAAATAATAATTTGTGGGAATAAAATTAGTCTTATACCCTCATTGATTAATGAATATTCAACTTTTTCATTAGATGATCAGATTAGATCTATGGAAGAGTATTGGTATCCAAAGTTAGTTTTAGGCGAAAATAAATCATTTTTAGAAATTTTTAAAGATAAAATAAATTTGAAACAATTTCCATTTAATACAGAGTTAGGAAAAAAATTTGAGTTTTTTAAATTACAAAATCCATACACAGAAGAAGATGGGCAAAAAGTATCTAACTTCTTTAAGCAAATTATTGGATTATTATTAGAAACGGAACAAGAAAAAATTATACATATGGAACATGACTGGTGTCATGCAGCATATGGATTTTATGGCAGCCCCATTAGAGAAGACAATACATTAATTATAACGGCTGATGCATGGGGAGATGATCTTAGTGGTACATTATCATTATATTCAAAAGAAAAAAAGCAGATTGAGAGAGTTAAAGAATATAATCATAAAGATTTTCAATTAGCAAGAATTTACAGGTATACAACACTTGTTTTACGAATGTTAGCAAATGAACACGAATACAAAGTAATGGGTCTTGCATCTTATTACAATGGCCCTATAATGAAAAAAGTAGAGAAGGTGTTTGAAAATATGTTACAACTTAATGGATTGGAATTTAGTTTCAATAAAGATATTCCAGATATGTATGATCATCTAAAAAATAATTTGAAAAATTTTAGATTTGATCATATCGCTGCAGGGTTGCAATCATTTACTGAAAAGATCTTAGTGAAATGGATCTCTAATGCATGTGTAGCTTATAATGCAAAAAGCTTAGTTTTTTCAGGTGGCATATCCATGAACGTTAAAGCTAATCTAAATATTTCAAAAATTCCCAATGTAGAAAAATTTTTTGTTTGTGGTGCTGGAACCGATGAAACTCTTCAAATTGGAGCATGTTATCATTGGGCAGAAATCAATGGTGTAACGCCAAAGCATCTAGAGTCATTATATCTTGGCTCCAATGCCACATATGATGAAAAAAGTGTATTAGCTTTGACAAAATATGATGTCAAAAAATATAATTCAGAAGAAGAAATTCTTGAAAAGATTTTAGAGAATAAAATTGTAGCAATATGCAGAGGCAGTATGGAAATGGGGCAAAGATCTTTAGGAAATAGAAGTATAGTGGCAGATCCAAGAATTATTTCCAATGTTGAAAAAATAAATAATTCAATTAAAATGAGAGATTTTTGGATGCCTTTTGCACCAATTATTCTATCGGAATATCAAGATTTGTTAATTAAAAATCCTAAAAATATTGAATCTCCATTCATGACCATAGCTTTTGAAACAAAAGATGGAAAAAATAAAATTCCTGCTGCAGTTCATCAAGCAGATGGTACTGCAAGGGCACAATTATTAAAAAAAGAAGAAAATCCAGATTTGTGGAATTTAATTTTTAAATTTTATGAAAAAACAGGCATTCCTGCATTGTTGAATACATCTTTCAATTTACATGGTGAACCAATTGTTAGATCCGTTGAAGATGGATTAAGAGTTTTTGAAAAATCAGGATTAGAAGTTTTATGGTTAGATAATCATATTATCGAAAAAAAATAAATTTTGATTCATTATTCTTCATCTAAAATTGATTTAAAATAACCTTCATTTCGTATGTACTCTGAATTTATTAAAAGTAATTCAGGTTCTGCAGTAAACAATTTAACAATATTTTCCGTTAAAATTGGTCTTGTTTTTATTTTTTTAACAATTTTTTGAACTAATTCCAAATCTTTTGGTCTATCTACAGTATATCTCATATGAGAAAAATCTTTTTTAGAATTTAGATTAAAAATACTAAATTTTTTAGGATTATCATAAATATAAGGAGTAACGTGTTCTCGTTCAGATATTTTTTTTGATTCCAACCAAGTTGTTTCAAGTGTTTTAAAAGAAAATACTTCCACCTCAGTTCCATGAGGGCATTTGGAATGTCTTAAAGGTAATTTGTTAGTAGCATAATCAAAATTTCCTTTTATGAATTTATTTATTACATCATCAACAATAGTTGGATCTATCAAGGGACAATCAGAAGTCACTCTAACTATAATTGAAAATGAAAAATTACGTGCACATTGATAAAATCTATCCAAAACATCATTTTCGTCACCACAAAAATAGTCCAAACCACCGTTTTTTGAATATTTAACTAACAAATTATCCTGTTTCAGTGTGGTAGTTGCAATAATTATTTTATCAATATGTTTACAGAATTTTAATTGATTAACAACATAATCTAAAACTGAATGTTCACCATCTAAATCCATCATTATTTTTCTAGGGAGTCTAGTAGAACCAAGTCTTGCTTGTATTATACATCCTATCATGAAATCCATTAACTTTTCTAAATAAAGAATGTTAAGGTTTAAAATTTAAAAATTTGGAATGATAATGAGTTATACGCATTACAAATTAGTACCTAAATTAAAATAAAAGAAAAATCATAAATCATCTTGTTTTATTAACTCATGTTCCTTAAAATTCCGCTTTGCTTTTTTTCCTATAACTAGATCATATTTTGATGCTGAAATTCCAATCATTGGCCTTAAAACATCAATATTTAATTTATTGAATAATTCACCTTTTGATATCGGTTTAATGGTCCAAATACCGCGCCGCTGAATTATTTGTGTTTCTCTTTCACTTTTTTCAACTTTTTTTATACCATCACCCATTGCACTTTCTAATAATCTTATGTTTTGTACCATTTGTTTAAAATCCATAGGATTTAAAGAATGAATATGATCAGGTCCATCTAAAGTAGTATTTGCAGTAAAATGTTTTTCAATTACACAAGCACCCATCACAACACTTGCTAACACAATTAGACTTCCAGGAGAATGATCCGAATATCCAACATTAAGTTTAAATTTTTTTCGAAATGTTTCCATTACTTTGAGATTAGCATCAGCTGTAGGTGACGGATATTGTGTAATTGCTTGCATAAGAATAATTTTTTTATTACCTGTGGATTTAATTACACGAACTGCTTCTTCTACTTCATTCATAGTACTTGCACCTGTTGCTAAAAATATGGGTTTCATAGTTTTACCAATATATTTAAGAAATTTCAAATTTGTTATTTCTCCAGAACCAATTTTAATTGCAGGGACTTTTAGCTTGACTAGTACATCTACAGATTCATAATAATAAGGAGCAGACATAAAATCAATTCCAATACTTTTTGCATATTTACTTAATTCTTCGTGCCAAGAAAGAGGCAACTTTGCTTCATCATATACATCCCAAACAGATTTCTTCCATTTTGCTTGAAATGCTAATTTTTTCTCAAACCCATTTCTGGATATTATTTTTTCAGGTACAAATGATTGAAATTTAGCAGCATCAGCACCTGAATTTTTTGCTAATTTTATAAGTTTTTTAGCATTAGATATTCGCCCATTGAAATTTGAGCCTATTTCTGCAATAACATAGCAACTTGAATTCGTACTTAGATATCTACTACCTATTTTCACTGGCTTAATCATCTTTGAACAATATTATTCATGGGAATATATGATTATTTATTCAAAATATTTTTGATGAAAAAGATCAAATATCATCTTTAATTTTTAGTAACCAATTGTCTAAAGACATAATTTTAGATTTTGTAATTTGTTTTGATTTTGTATTATCAAGGGATGTATTTTTTGGTCTTTTTGCAATAAATCCTACATCTTCAATAGAACCTTTTTTTATTAGATTGGAATCAAAACCAAATGCATCTGCCATTTTACAACAAAATTGATATTTACTGATAGGCTGATTTGAGGATAAATTCAAAATTCCCCTATAATTAGAAAATGTCACATCAGATATGAGGTCTGAAAGATTTGAAACTTCCAGAGGAGAGAAAATTACATCATCAAAGCCTGTAAATTGTTCATTATTTTTTAGTTTTAAAAAAATATTATTAAAAAGAGATTTTCCTTGGGGGTGATTGCCATAGAAATTTGTCCTTACAATTACATGATTTAAACAGTTTTTGATTATGTTTTCTTCTCCCATAACTTTTGATTTTGCGTAAATGTTAATTGGGTTTGGTTTGTCTTCCTCAGTATAATTCCCATGTATTCCATCAAAAATTCCATCAGTAGATATGTGAATTAGTCTAACATTGGATCTTTTACATGCAATAGCAATATTTCTTACACCTTCACCATTGATTGAATATGCAGTTGAAATATTTTGTTCAAGGAAATCGATGTTAATGTTAGCTGCACAATTGATTACGATACTTGGCTTGACATCATGAAAACAATCTATTACTTTTTTTCCATCAGTTATATCTAAAATATGTGAATTCTTATTAATTTTTGTTAGATTTGTTTGTGTGATATTATGATCTTTAAATTTTCGTGCTATATTTTCTCCAAGAAAACCGGCTCCAATAACAAGAACTTGTTCAGGCAAATTTTATCACATCAATTTTTACAACAACCAATAAAAACGTGATTAAATACAACATTATTGTTACTTGAAAAAAATACTCTACTATATCACAGATCATGGTATGGGACACACAACTAGATCAATTGCCATCATAAGGGAATTAATCAAGGATGGAATTCAAGTTACTGTAAGAAATTCCAATATGGATTATTTGAATAAGTCTTTACCATATATTAATACAATTTTAGGAACAACAGATGTAGGACCGACTATTGAGAAAAATGGAATTTCCATAAATGAGAATAAAACATTAGAAAATATTGGAAAATGGATAAATTCAATCAGGTTAACATCTGAAAAGGAACATGAAATTATTTCAAAAATAAAACCAAATCTTATTGTGAGTGATATTTCTGCAATGCCATTTTTTGCAGCTCATAAAGCAAAAATTAATTCTGTTGCAATTTCTAATTTTTCTTGGGTAGATGTGTTAACAGGATTTTCTAATAAACAAATGGAATTACTTGAGGAAGCATATGGGTTATCAGATTTAGCAATTCAACTTCCTCTAGGGACTCAAATGAAATCATTTAAGAATAAAAAGCAAGTCGGTTTAGTTTGTAAAAAATCAACATATACTAGAAAAGTAATAAGAGAAAAATTAGGACTAAAAGAGTCAGACATATGCATTTTTGTAAATCTTTCAAGCCATTTTACAATTAAATCAAAAATACCAAGTAATATAAAAATAATTTCAACGGGAGCTTGTATTAATTCAGATAATGTAAAATACATAAAACCTTGGATCGAAGGTCAAAATATTATCAATGCGTCAGATTTTGTTATTTGTAAATGTGGCTACGGTATGATTTCAGAATGTCTTACTAACGGAACACCTTTTTTGTATATTTCAGATGATAACCATTTAGAGCAAAAAGCAATTTCAGATCAATTAAATAAAATGGGTTTAAAAAATCGCATAACTGAAAAAGATTTGGAATATATAATTTTAAGTAAGGAATTTATTTCTAAAATTAAAATTAAAAAAGAAAACAACGTAACAGAGAGCGTATCAAACATATTAAAAGAATGTATTTAATAAAAATTTGTAAAATATCATTAAATTAGTAGTTATATAACTAAACAATTATGAAGTTGAGTAAATGAAAATTTGTAAAAAATGTATCCAGCCAGATACTAGACCTGGAATTTATTTTGAAAATGGTATTTGTGGAGCTTGTATTTGGGAAGAAGAAAAAAAGAAAATAGATTGGGGTGAACGTAAAAAAGAATTACAAGAAATTGCAGAATGGGCAAAAAAATGTAACAATAGTAACTATGATTGTGCAATTGGAGTAAGTGGGGGTAAAGATAGTGTAAAACAGGCAATCATATCTCGAGATGAACTTGGATTACGTTGTTTACTAGTTAATTCCGAACCCGAAGGATTAACACAACTAGGTAGAGATAATATTGAAAATCTTAAAAATCTAGGATTTGATGTTGTATCCATTCGCCCTAATCCAAAAATTATTAAAAAATTAATGAAAAGGGATTTTTACAAGTATCTTAATCCTGTAAAAATAACTGAATATTCACTTTATTCGTCAACGTATATCATTGCAGATAAATTTGATATTCCTTTAATTGTACAAGGAGAGAACCAGGGTCTAACATTAGGAACCCGATTGGCTGGTGTAGGTACAGATTGCAATGCCCTAAAAGTAAATGAATCAAATACACTTTCTGAAAATTGGAAAGAATATCTCGAAGTAGAAGAAGTAGAAGAAAAAGATCTTTTCCTGTTCCACTATGATAAAGAAAGATTAGAAAAGAAAAATATTCGTGCTATTTGGATTCAATATTTTTTAGAAGATTGGTCTTTTAGAGGCAATGCTATGTTTTCTCAAAAATATGGTCTCAAATGGCGCCCTGATAATTTTGATCCTAAATCAATTGGAGCATATATGCCATTTGCACAACTCGATACAGATCTAACCCAAGTAAATCAATTGTTAAAATATATCAAATTAGGATTTGGACAATGTATGGATCATGCCTGTTATGATTTAAGAGAAAATAGAATTACAAGAAATGAGGCAATTGATCTTGTAATAAAATACGATGGTAAATGTTCTGAATTTTATATTAAAAAATTTTGTGAATATATAGAAATTAGCATGGATGATTTTTGGAAAACATGTAATAAATTTAGAGGTTCAATGTGGAATAAAAATCCAGATGGAAGCTGGCACAATACATGCTCAGATATTTTTAATTGATAAAATATTACATATTTGATATATGTTGAACTAAATTAGATGAAGCATTACCCCTATTTGCTAAATAATGATTTAGAAAAACTTGTGAATTATTAACAATATTTTTGTAAAAATTATCATCAGATAAAAGTTTTTTAAAATAATAATCAAAGTTTTCAGATGAATTCAAATTAATTAGTGCATTTTGTTTTACAAAATCAAATTGGATCATATCATCATCTAAATTAATATTCACAACAGGTTTTTTTAATAACATAGATTCCATTATAATGGTTGAAGGATCATATCCGTCGGGAGATATGTTAACCACAAAAATAGATTTTTGAATCAAATTTTCAATTGGTGTTGATTGATGAATTTTTATTTTTGAAGAAAATTTTTTAATTTCTTGTTTTAATATATCCGTATGTAGTTCCTTGGCAGGATGTAATTTTACTGATATTGTCAAATTGGGATCATTTTCAAAAGATTGTAATATTTGTTTTAAAATTTTGTGGTATTTTTCATATGAATTAGAATTCTTATGTCCTGAATGTTCAATAATAGGACGTAGACACAGTAAAATATTTTTTTTTAAATTTAGATGGATTTCATTTTTTTGAAGATAGGAATCATGTTTTGGACTACCGCACATAATAATCCTATTTTCGTTAATTTTATGTTGATCCATTAAATATTTTTTCTGAATTGGTCCCCACAGAGCAATTTTTTCAGGAAATAAAGAATACATGTTGCCAATATCATAACGAGAAATTACAGGTAGAAAATTTGCAAAAGCATGTTCAAGCATTATAGATTGAACGTCATCTTTTTTTAAAGCAAGAATAGTTTTTTCAGTTTCTCCTACCACATTAAGTGACATAATACATTTTATCTGTGATTGCGTTAGAAATTTTTTTGAACCGTAAATGAGATAAATGTATTCAGAAGATCTACTGGTAAAAGTTTTTTCTAAATCATTTTTAATAATTGGCCAAAAAGAGTCATCATTAAAAGTAAAAATTTGTTTTAATTTTGGATTTTTAAATAAAGATTTTATTTCAGTTATAATTTGATTCTCTATTTTTAATAACTCATTTTTTTCTAATGTTGATATTAATTTTGAAAAATTTAAAACTTTTACATTATTTTTTTTTAAAATAGTTCT
>Ga0308019_10001593_pt1 | contig 13432 bp, 9 predicted proteins | sample Neamet284_FD_203135 | JGI IMG/M metagenome (GOLD analysis project Ga0308019, IMG submission 203135) | Marine microbial communities from water near the shore, Antarctic Ocean - #284 | ecosystem: Environmental > Aquatic > Marine > Unclassified | place: Southern Ocean | collected 2014-10-01 | reverse complement strand
GCAGTAACATTATAACTGGTTGAAAAATTAAGATTATTAAGAATTTTTATTTTTTTTGGATCTGTTTTTGTTGAATCTTTATCTGTTATTTTTGCTTCAAAAGAATTATTTACTGTTATTCCAATATTACTAGAAAAAGCATTACCAGGAGCTCCAAATAAACCATCTTCAAACCTAGTATAGTAAGCCGTATTCCCATCAGCATCTATTATATACTTGTCGTAGTATTGATTTTCAAAACTTGGAGTATAGTTATATGAAATTGAAGGTCTTATTGTATGTCTTATTGATTGAATTTTTTTATCCTCACCAAAATTAAAAGTTCCGTAGATTGTAGTCCCGATACTAGAATTTAGATCGTATGTCCTAAAAGCATCAAACTTTCTAATCGTATCCTTAACTACTAGTTCCAAATCTTCGTTATAATTATTATATTTAATTGTTTGAGGAGTCCATACCTCCTGATATGAGCTTCCAAGAGATACACTTAAGTTTTTTAATAATTTAAAATTTGTACTTATTGGAATATTATGAACAATTCCTGATCTAGCATCCTTAAACATATCAGATTTGAATAAATTTTCTTCAGTAGTAATTATTCTATTTTCAGCCCTAGAAGTATATTGAAAATTTATGTTTTGTAATATTCCCTTTTTTCCGCCTTCCTTGGGTGCAAAGGGAAATACTCTTTCCATATTAGCTTGCAAAGTAGGCAGTGTTAAATTTACACTTTTAGTTTGAGAATTTTGTGACATAGCTGAAGTGAGAGAAATATTAACTCTTGGTGAGCCAGTAAATGTTTTTGAATACGAAATAGAGGAACTTAAATTATTGTTTAGGAAATTAGGGTTATTCAATTGATTAACAGATTGTTGATAGTAATCACTACTTCCGAAATTTACAGAAGCTGAAAATGTTGAATAGGGAGATGCTTTAGCATCTTTACTATGAGACCACCTGAAGTTAAATACAGTAGATTTGGAGTAACCGGATAATCCCCTTTCACCACTTACTAAATTTTCATATCTAAAACTTAAATCTCCATTGTAGCTATACATTCTTTTATATTGAGTGTCTGCTCTAAATCCATAACTACCATTTGTATAATAATCCGCAATTAAAGCAAGGTTAAAATAATCAGATATATTGAAATAATACCCTCCATTTTGAATTGCGTATCCTCGATTATTATTTTCTCCAATAGAAGGAAAAATAAATCCTGATGTCTGATTTTGAGTTGTAGGAAAGTATGCAAATGGAAGCATTACTGGAGTTGGAACATCTGCAATGTACATGTTAGTGAATCCTGTTACTATCTTTCCTCCAGGAACAAGCTTACCTTTTCTTACTCTAAAATAATAATCAGCATCATCTAACTCTCCTCCGGTAGTTACTCTGGCATCTTTAATGTAGTAAACCGAATCATTTTGTTTTTTTGTATAGTTTGAGTAAACATTCATTCCACCTTGATCAGTTTTTGAATTCCATATTAGTGCTTTTTGAGTATCAAAATTATATCTAATTGAATCTGGATTTATTTCATTACCACCTTGCTTAAAAAAAGGATATTGAACAAGAGTTCCACTTGTATCTGGAATTCGTCCTGCATAGACTTCTTTTTCCTTATAGTCAAGAATTATTATTCCAGACCGAAGAGTTATATCTCCATAATATAACTCAGCTTTATTATAGAGATATAACTTATTTTCTTTTCTATTAATTCTAACGTAATCCTCAGCATTGTAAGTAATCAAGTCAAGAAGCAGTGGAGTTTTAATATCAGTACTATCAATAATTTTGGTGTTTTGATCTTTAATATTGTTTAACTTTAAAGAGTCAATTTGTCCGTAGAAGGCTGAGCTCCATAAAAATATGAACAATGAAGATGTATAACTAAAATTTGACCGCAAGATGAAACCTCTTAAATTTGTGTACAAGTTATTTATTCAAAATTAAGGATATTTTTATAGTTCTATTGATAAAGTAAAGTTAATGAAATGAAAACCTCATATTTAAATTTATTATTAGTTATAATTTTTCCTTGGTTAATTCAATCTAATCATTTTTCAAGTTCATCCAAAGAATTTATTGTTGTTCTTGATGCTGGTCATGGGGGTCGTGATATTGGTAATAATGGTAATGGTTATTTAGAAAAACAAATAGCACTAACAATTACTCTCGAAATTGGAAGATTGCTCTCTAAGGATAAACAGATTCGGGTCATATATACCCGAAAAAAAGATGAGTATATTGAACTGAGTAACCGCGCCAAGATTGCTAATGATGCTGATGCAGATTTGTTCATTTCTGTTCATTGTGATGCTTTTACATCTTCTAAAGCATTTGGTGCAGGAACTTTTGTTTTAGGATTACATGAAAATGATCGAAACTTTAGAATTGCACAAAAAGAAAATTCTGTAATATTTATGGAGGATAATTATGAAAAAAAATACGATGGATTTGACCCTAATAATCCAGAATCAGTAATTAGTCTTTTATTAATGCAAGAAGAGTACTTAGAACAAAGTATTTTGGCTGCAACTTCAATTCAAAATAGTTTTGTAACTATTCTTAAAAGAAAAGATAGAACAGTTAAACAAGCAGGTTTTTTAGTGCTAAGAAATACTTACATGCCCAGTGTATTGATAGAAACCGGTTTTTTAACAAATAAAAATGAAGGTGCGTTTTTAAACTCATACAAGGGTCAAAATTCAATTGCTAAAGCTATTTCAAAAGCTATAATCGACTACAAGAATAATATAAATAAATCTATCGAAGAGATAAATGTTTATGACAACAATAATGAATCAAAATCTAATCAAAATACAACTAAAGGTCTAATTTCATATAAGGTTCAAATATCTGCAAGTAAAAATAAAATAACAACTTCATCCTTTAATTTCAAGGGTCTAAAGTCAGTAGAAAGACTTAAAAATGGTTTTATGTATAGGTATTATTATGGAAATTCCAAGGAATATATAAATGCTCAAAAAGATTTAAATTATGCCATTGAGAATGGTTTTAAATCTGCATTTATTGTTGCATTTTCTAATGGAAATAAAATATCTATCAATGAAGCAAAAAAAAATGAATAAAATATTAAATCACAATTTAATTTAATTTAACTATTTTTGTGTTATGATGAAATATTCCAAAGAAATAAAGTCCTTTTTATTAGTTTCGATTGGTCTTTTATTGTTTGTTTTTGGTTATAATTTTCTCAAAGGACAATCTTTATTAAAAACCCAAAAGATAATTTATACTGTTTATCCAGAGATTGAAGGTTTAATTCCTGGAGCCAAAATTACATTGAATGGATTGTCAATTGGCTCTGTAATTCAAGCTGATTTTCTTCCAGGAACAACAAAAATATTAATTACGATGAACATCCGTGGTGATATTAATTTCTCCAAATCTAGTGAAGCAATATTATATGAAACTGGACTTATTGGAGGGAAAGCGATATCAATTAAACCAAGATTTGATAGTAGTAAGTTTGTTATATCAGGTGACACATTAAAATCGTTAATAAAACCTGGTTTTACAGAGCTTGTTAATCGTCAAATTGCACCTTTGCAAGAGAAAATTGAAAGTACTTTAACTAGTGTCGACTCACTTTTCATAGGCGTTAGTAATGTTTTAAATGAAAATACTCAAAACAATTTAAAAAAGACTCTAGAAAACCTTAGCATCTCCCTTGAGAATATAAATAATGCATCTGTTGTTCTATCGAATCTTTTAGTCTCAAATCAAGATAATTTCTCTAATACCATGGATAATTTATCTAATACTTCAGATAACTTGTCAACAATAACTGATTCTCTCTCTGCAATTAAATTTTCATATACTGTTAAGCAATATGAAATTGCAGCTAACAATATTAATCAATTACTAACATCATTAAAAGCAGGAGAAGGATCAGCTGGTAAATTCTTAAAAAATGATAATATTTATGAAAGATTAGACAATGCTGCGGGTGCTTTAGAGGACCTTCTGACTGATTTAAAACAAAACCCAAAACGATATGTTCAATTTTCAATTTTCGGAAAGAAAGAAAAGTCTGAAAAATAAATAATTGACTTCTTTTAATATGGAATTTATACCCAACTTTTTATTTTTTATTGTTTTTTCAATTGGAGTAGGTCTTTTTGTTACTAACATAAAAAAAGTATTTAATAATATTAGACTAGGAAAAGATATTAATAGAAATGATCGTAAGAAGGAAAGATGGATAAACATGGCCCTTCTGGCTCTTGGACAATCTAAGATGGTACATAGACCCGTATCTGGAATTTTACATATTGTAGTATATGTAGGTTTTATTCTTATCAATATAGAATTGCTTGAAATAATAGTAGATGGTTTACTAGGAACTCATAGAGTTTTTGCTCCTTATTTAGGAGGACTTTATAATATTATGATAGGCACATTTGAAATATTAGCCTTTTTAGTAATTATATCAGTTGTTATTTTTTGGATAAGAAGAAATATAATTAAGTTAAAAAGATTTATGAATCCTGAAATGAAGGGTTGGCCTAAAAATGATGCTGATTTTATTCTTTATTTTGAGATTGTTTTAATGTTTTTGTTTTTATCAATGAATGCAACTGATGGCCTATTGCAAGAATTGAATACTATTAATTATATTAAAGCAGGGGCATATCCGATTTCAATATATCTACATCCTTTATATGATAGCTTATCTCAGTCAAGTTTAATAGTTTTAGAGCGTACTTTTTGGTGGTTACATATAATAGGAATATTGATTTTTGCAAACTATCTGTATTATTCGAAACACTTACATATTCTACTTGCATTTCCAAATACTTTTTATGCTAATCTTGATTCAAAAGGAAGATTTAAGAACAATTCTAATGTCACAAAAGAAGTCAAGTTAATGATGGATCCAAATAGTGATCCCTTTTCAGTTGAACCCTCTGAATCAACTCCAGAAAAGTTTGGAGTTTCTGATGTGACAGACATGAATTGGGTTCAATTACTTAATGCATATACTTGTACTGAGTGTGGAAGATGTACAAGCGAATGTCCAGCTAATCAAACTGGAAAAAAATTATCACCAAGAAAAATTATGATGGATACAAGAGATCGATTAGTAGAGGTCGGTGATAATTTTAGAAAAAATAAAGATAAATTGCTGCCAGACGGAAAAGAATTGCTTAATGATTACATTACCTCAGAGGAGCTTTGGGCTTGTACATCATGTAATGCATGTGTCGAAGCTTGTCCCATTGGGATTGATCCTTTATCTATTATTATGGATATGCGTCAATACTTAGTGATGGAAAAATCTTCAGCACCTGGAGATTTAAATAAAATGATGGGTAATATTGAAAATAACGGAGCTCCCTGGCCCTTTAATAATCAGGATAGATTGTTGTGGGCAAATGAAGATTAAATTAATAAAATATTATGGAAAGAGAAGAAGCTGAAAATTATTTACACAAAAAAGTAGAGGATGGTGAAATTGTTAGTCCTGTTTTACCAGATGGAGTAAAAAACTATTTGATTGATATCGATGGAACTATTTGTGATGATATTCCGAACGAGGAGCCTGAAAGAATGGCTGATGCTGAAGTTTATCCAGATGCTTTGCTAACACTAAATAACTGGTATGATCAAGGGCATCTTATTTGTTTTTTTACTTCTAGAGTAGAGTCTCACAGATTAGTCACATCTGATTGGTTAAAGAAAAATGGATTTAAATATCACAGTCTTCTTATGGGTAAGCCAAGAGGAGGTAATTATCACTGGGTTGACAATCACCTTGTAAAGGCTACTCGTTATAATGGTAAATTTACTGATTTGATTGAAAAAAAAGTTACAATTGAAGTTTTTGATGACAACAAATTATAATAATTAAGACATGCAAATTCCAACTTTAGCTTCCATGACTGCAGAGGGTAAAAAGCCCGATGTTCTTTTTTGGGTTGGCTGTGCAGGAAGTTTTGATGAAAGAGCAAAAAAAATAACGAAGGCGTTTGTTAAAATATTAAATAATTCAGGTATTTCATATGCTGTTCTTGGCGCTGAAGAAAGTTGCACTGGTGATCCAGCAAAACGATCGGGTAATGAATTTTTATTTCAAATGCAAGCCATTGCTAATATTGAGGTTATGAATGCTTATGATGTCACAAAAATAGTTACAACTTGTCCTCATTGTTTTAATACTCTTAAAAACGAATATCCAGAATTAGGTGGAGATTATCAAGTAGAACATCACACCCAGTTTCTCAAAAAATTACTTGATGATGGAAAGATGACACTTCAAGGAGGAAGTTTCAAAGGTAAACGTATTACATTCCATGATCCTTGTTATTTAGGAAGGGCAAACAAAGTTTATGAGGCCCCAAGAGATTTAATAAAGAAATTAGATGCAGAGCTAGTTGAAATGAAAAGCTGTAAATCTAAAGGGTTATGTTGTGGTGCTGGAGGCGCTCAAATGTTTAAAGAACCAGAAAAGGGAGATAAAGACATTAATATTGAAAGAACAGAACAAGCTATTGATGTAAAACCTGATATAATTGCTGCTGGCTGTCCTTTTTGTAATACAATGATGACTGATGGTATAAAGAATAAAGGAAAAGAAGATTCTATACCCGTTAAAGACATTGCAGAACTAATAGCTGAAGCTGAAGATCTATAAAATGAAAACACCTTTTAATAAACTTTCAGATAATGCGAGGATATGGATTTATCCGGCAAGCAGAAAACTATCTGATAAAGAAGTTTTAGAAATTAAAAAATTATGTGACGATTTCATGGACCAATGGACTGCTCATAATTCCTCACTTTTAGCCTCAGTAGATATTCCTTATAATAGATTTATTGTAATTGGCTTAGAAACTGATTTTAATTTAGCCTCTGGTTGTTCAATTGATTCCTCAGTTCATTTTATTCAATCTTTAGAAAAACTATATAATATTATTTTACTTGATAAAATGAATGTAACATTTAAGCAAGGTGAATATTTAACTTATAAAAGTTTAAATGATTTCAAGGATATGGCAAAAAAGGGCTCTGTAAATGCTAATACAATTGTCTTTAATAATTTAGTTAATGATTTAGCTGGATATAAATCTGAGTGGGAAATCCCAATGAAAGATAGTTGGCATTCTCGTTTTATTAAGTAAAAAATGAAATATTTTTATAGTTTAATAATTATACTGTTTTGTGTTTTAAAAACCAACTCTCAGCAACCTGACCCTCTTTTGTCACAAGACTATTTATTACAAAAAAAGTGGGTAGACAGTATCTACAACTCAATTACTTTAAAAGAAAAAATTGGACAACTTTTTATTCCTATGGTTTTTAGTAATAGGGATTCTTCACATTTAAAGAATGCATTAGAATTAGTTGAGAAAAATAAAATAGGGGGTATTATTTTTTCAAAAGGTACTCCTGATTCTCAAATTGAATGGAGTAATATTTTTCAATCTAAATCAAAAATACCACTACTAATCTCTATGGATGCTGAGTGGGGAGTTGCAATGAGACTCAAAAATGTTTTATCCTTTCCTTGGAATATGACACTTGGAGCTATTAATGATGATGTCTTAATTTATAATATTGGAAAACATATCGGAAAACAAATGAAAAGGTTAGGGATTCATATGAATTTTGCTCCTGTTCTTGACATAAATACAAACCCTGATAACCCGATTATTGGTAATCGATCTTTTGGAGAATCTTTAAAAATTGTTTCGCATCAAAGTCTTGAAATAATGAAGGGTATGCATAGTGAGAATATTCTTACTTCTGGCAAGCATTTTCCAGGTCATGGAGACACATCGAAAGATTCACATAAAACTCTTCCTACAGTTAAATACGGGAAAAAAAGAATTTTTGAAGTTGAATTAAAGCCTTTTAAAAAACTCATTGAAGAGGGTTTGTCATCAGTTATGATAGCTCATTTAAATATACCAAGTATTCAGGAAAAAGGACTTCCAACTACACTTTCAAAAAGTGTTGTAACTGATTTATTGAAAAATAAATTAGGTTTTAATGGTCTTATTTTTACTGATGCACTTAATATGAAAGGAGTGACAGAGGTAAAAAATATTGGAAATATTGATTTAGCTGCATTTATGGCTGGAAATGATATTCTTTTGATGTCTCAAGATATTCCTGAAGGAATCAATTCCATCCAAAAGGCATATGACTCCGGTTTAGTTTTAGAATCAAGATTAGAGCATTCCGTAAAAAAAATACTTAAAGCTAAATACAAGTCTAAGTTAAAGAATTATATACCTGTAAAATCTTTGAATTCATCTTTAAGTTCAGCAAAAGATACATTGCTAGTTTCTAAAGCATTTCAAAAAGCAATAACTGTTTTAAAAAATGAAAATCAAATACTACCGCTTATCATTAAAAAAAAATATGGCTATTTGTTAGTAGATAAAGGTTCTGGAAGTGCTTTTAAAAGTAAGCTGAATCTTTATGCTAACATTGATGATGTGATAGGTGTTAGTCCAAAAGATATTATTAATCAGGCTAATAAAATGAACTGGAATGCTATAATTGTTGGCTGGCACCCAAACGCAAATGATGATAATCCGTATATGATCAGTAAGCTTCCCTCAAAAACAATTAAATTATTAAAGAGAATTAGTTCTAAAATTCCTATCATAATCAATATTTTTGCTAACCCTTATTCCGTATCACAGATTGAAAACATAAAAGATATTGATGCGATTGTAATTAGCTATCAGAACAGTCAAATTGCACAAAAAGTATCAGCAGATGCATTATTTGGTATTAATAAAATTGAAGGAAAAATTCCAGTTTCTGCTGGAAAAATATATCCATTAGGTAGTGGAATTAAAATACCTTCAAAAAAAATATTAGGTTTTTCTGAACCAGCACTTGAAGGTTTTAATATAGCTAAATTAAAAGCGATAGATAAATTAGCAAATGTTGCTATAGATTCACTTATGACACCTGGTATTCAGATCTTAATTGCTAGAAATGGTAAGATTGTTTACAATAAGAACTTTGGCTATCATACATATGATAAATTGAAAAAAGTGACAGATAGCTCAGTTTATGATCTTGCATCTTTAACAAAGATAGTTGCGACTCTTCCATTAGTTATGCAGCAAGTTAAAGATGGTAAAATAAGTTTAGATACTAGTATTGGAGAACTTTTACCAGAATGGAGTAAGTCAAATAAATCAAATATTTCTTTGAAAGAAATGTTATCTCACTATGGAAGACTTAAGCCGTGGATCCCTTTTTATAAAGAAACCTTAAATAAAAATGGTAAACTAAAATGGAAATTTTATAATTCATCATATTCAAAGTCTCATAGTTTAAGAGTAACTGATAACTTATTTTTAAAAAATAAGTACGAAAGAAGAATGATTGATCAGATTAAAGAAAGTCAACTTATTGATATTTCAAAATTTGAGCCTTACGAATGGAGAAATAATTATTCTGATTTACCTTATTATATTTTAAAAGAATATCTCGAGAATGCTAATGATAGTTCTCTTGATATTCTTGTAGATGAAAAAATATATTCACCCTTAGGGTTAAGTTTAATTACTTATAATCCAAAAAATAAATATTCAAAAGACAATATTGTTCCCTCTGAAATAGACGATTACTATAGGAGAACAGTGCTTCAGGGAGATGTACATGACATGGGAGCAGGAATGTTAGGTGGAGTTGGGGGACATGCAGGTGTTTTTTCAAATGCATATGAAGTAGCTGTTATAATGCAAATGTATTTACAAAAAGGTTTTTATAATAATATTAGGTTGTTTTCAAGCTCAACATTTGATTTATTTAATAAATGTTACTACTGCAAAAATGGGAATAGACTTGGAGTAGGATTTGACAAGCCACAAATTGAAGGTAATGGTTCTACTTGTGGGTGTGTTTCAAAAGAAAGTTTTGGTCATTCTGGATTTACTGGAACCTATACATGGGCAGACCCTGAAAAAGAAATAGTATTTGTATTTTTGTCCAATAGAACATTTCCAACTATGAATAACGGATTATTAGTAAGTCATAATATTCGTACCCGTATTCAAGGTTTGTTATACGAAGCTTTAGAAGATTAAATAATAAAATATGAAGATTGCAATTGTTTGTTATCCTACCTATGGTGGAAGTGGTGTTGTCGCAACTGAATTAGGACATGCCCTCTCTATATTAGGTCATGAGATCCATTTCATCACTTACAAACAACCTGTACGTTTAGACACACTAAATAAAAACATTTATTTTCATGAAGTTTTTGTTCCAGAATATGATCTCTTTCATTATCAACCTTATGAGTTAGCTTTATCAAGTAGAATAGTAGATGTAGTGAAAAATCATAAAATTGATGTTTTACATGTTCATTATGCAATTCCTCATGCATATGCTGCATATATGGCTAAAATGATGCTTAAAGACGATGGAATTTCACTTCCTATAGTTACAACTCTTCACGGTACTGACATAACTCTAGTTGGAAGTCACCCTTATTATAGAACAGCAGTAACTTTTAGTATTAATAACTCTGATTATGTTACATCGGTTTCAAAAAGTTTGAAAGATGATACGGAGAGTCTATTTAATATCAACAAGCCAATTGAAGTTATTCCTAATTTTATTGATGTAAATAAACATGCTCACCTTGAGAGACCTTGCCATAGAGAGTCCGTGGCTGATAATAAAGAAAAAGTAATAACACATATTTCCAACTTTAGACCCTTAAAGAGAGTTGAAGATGTTGTTAAAATTTTTGAAATTGTTCAAAAAAAAATTCCTTCAAAACTATTAATGGTAGGTGAGGGGCCTGAAAGAATAAAAGTTCAGAGATATGTTAAAAAGAATAACTTAAGTGATAAGGTTTTGTTTCTAGGTAAAAGTAATGAGATAAATGAATTACTATGTTACAGTGATATATTTTTATTACCGTCAGAAAAAGAAAGTTTTGGTCTAGTAGCCTTAGAGGCTATGATTCATAAGGTTCCAGTAATATCAAGTAATACTGGGGGTTTGTCAGAAGTTAATATAGATGGGGTTTCAGGATATTTATCAGCTATTGGAAATGTGAAAGAAATGGCAAGGAATACCATTAAAGCTTTAAGTGATGAAAAAGAACACAATAGACTTCAAGAAGGAGCTTTTAACCAAGCTAAGAAATTTGATATTTCTAATATCATTCCTAAATATGAAGCTATTTACCTTAAAGCTTTAAAAAAGTCTATTTAGGACTATAAATTTTAATAGCTTTTGATAAAATTTCTTTTTTATTCAAGGTCATTTTTTTTGTTTTAAATGATGCATATTTATCCATCTGATCGTTATAATGAATACTTTTTGGATCATCTGAACTTCCATAAGAAATTATAGTTTCTATTTCAGGACCTTCAGGAGTAAATTTAACTAATTCGATATATGATTCTCCGGCTGTAACTTGACTCATTCCTTCTTTATATGGTACTGATTTCATTGTTGTTAGAACATCTCTTAATCCAAATATTGGTATTTCTTTATCTCCTCTTACTAACTTTTGAAACTCACCTAGTTTTACTTTTTCTTTTCCAAAATATTTTAACATGTGATATTTGGTATCTTTTAAAGCTTCAATTATAAAAGTTTTTGGAAAAATACGAGGTGGAGTTAGCTTTCTGTAATACTTGGCAAGTTTAAAATATAAAATTGCATATGCTCCTGCTCCAATTGAATTAACATCTGCTTTTCTATCCCACTTTTGAATATCAATTAAAATATTTCGAATTTCAGGATACTTATCCGCTTCTATATCGAATAGAGCATTTATATCCATCCATGAATAAGTCAGGGGAGTTGGAAGTGTATTGTCATATTTAATTTTTTTAAAACCATCATAATCTAATTTTAGATTTTGGTCGATTAAATATTTTAATCTTGTTGATCTGTTATTATTAAATGTTTCAAACCCCATATTTTTTGAGAAATTATCTTTGTTGGGGTTTTCTTCATCTGAAGTTGATAAAAATGGAGAATGATTAGTGTTATAGAAATAACCTGACTTTGGTTGAAGAACTTGTGGTAATTCTTCTATGTCATAGGTTGTCGTCCATAATGTTTTCTTTGTGTTTCCAGGTACAACATTTTTCCAATCATAGCCTTCTGCTCTTTTTGGAATTAAACCATTTGAAATATAAAATATAGTATCGTTCTTATCGGCATATCCAATATTATATCCAGGAATTGCTTTCATTTTGAGAGTCGCATAGAATTCTGAGAAATTCTTAGCTTTTCCCATTTTCCACCATTGTTCAAGACCTCTAATTTCACTTAACCCTGGATTTCTAACTGAAAAATAACCAGATTTATTTTTCAAAGTTGGTCCATAAATACTTTTAAAATATCGTTTTTTAAATTTAAATGGAATACCTAATACTTTTATTCTCAATTCTGCTTTGTGTATTTCCAGATCATAGTATTTACCATCTACCAAATACTTATGTTTTTCTTTAGGATGCATTTCTAAAGCAAAAACATCAGTTTTGTCTGGATTGTTAACTGTATGACACCAGCCTAAATTTTCATTTACTCCAATTAAAACACTTGGACTTCCTGCAAATAACCCTCCCAGTATGTTTGTTCCTTCTTCACTTTGAAGATGAGCTTCATACCATGATACTGGACCATCAAGAGGTTGATGTGTGTTTATGGCTAAGTATGTATTTCCATCTTTAGTTTTACTGCTATTAAATGCAAATGTATTAGACCCCTTTTGTTGATTATTAAAAAGGTTGTTTGGTTGATCGACAACCTTATAATTTAAATCATTTCTAACTATTTTATTAACCCAAGAACCTCCTTCTGATGAAATAAAAAGTTGAAGTTGCCCGTATTTTAGCATTTTTATTGGTGTAACTGGGAATAAATCAGGATGTAAGACCTTCTTGGGATTTTGTTTTGCATAACTGTTAATTCCTTGAGAATAGGCTTCTAATATTTTTTTATACTCAGGGCTAATTTTGTTTTCATATTGTTGATTAACAATATCATCAGAACCAATAAATTGAGCTAAAAAATCTGCTCCCACTCCTTTTAATCCTATATGTTTTGATAGTATGGCGTTTCCGGCTAAATAGGATTGCTGTATGGTTTTAAAATCGTCCTCTGAATGAGCCCAAGCTAATCCATAAGCCAGTTCCGCATCAGTTTTCGTGAATATATGAGGTACTCCGTATTTATCTCGCGCTATTGTTATATTCTCCGGATTGATTTGAGATAATAGAGGGAAAGATATTAAAAAAGAAATATAAGCTAAAAATATAAATCTATAAAAATTCATTCTTGTTGATTAATAGTAACAAATATAGACTCATTTCATAAAATAAGTTCCATTTATTTTTTAATATCTTTAAATAAAATTTTAATTAAATATGAGTGATAGAGACGTAATTAAAGTTAGAAGACA
>Ga0308019_10001591_pt1 | contig 13434 bp, 7 predicted proteins | sample Neamet284_FD_203135 | JGI IMG/M metagenome (GOLD analysis project Ga0308019, IMG submission 203135) | Marine microbial communities from water near the shore, Antarctic Ocean - #284 | ecosystem: Environmental > Aquatic > Marine > Unclassified | place: Southern Ocean | collected 2014-10-01 | reverse complement strand
TCCAATAATGATCTTAAAAAACTAGTTGATACAACTTTGGACAATTGGGGAAGGATCGATGTCTTAGTCAACAGTGCCGGCCATGGACCAAAAGGACCTGTACTGGATTTAACCGATGAAGACTGGTATCATGGGATGGAAACATATTTTTTAAATGTTGTACGCTCAACCCGTTTGGTAACTCCGACAATGCAAAAACAAAAAATGGGTGTGATCATCAATATTTCCACATTTGCCACATTTGAACCTGATGCGGTTTTTCCAACTTCTGCTGTTTTTAGAGCAGGGCTTGCATCATTCACCAAGTTGTTTGCGGATCAATATGCAAAGGACAATATTCGGATGAATAACATTTTACCAGGTTTTATTGATAGTTTACCTGAGAAGGATGAATTTAAAGAACGTATCCCGTTAAATCGCTACGGCACAACCAATGAAATTTCTGAGGTAGTCAGTTTTCTGGCTTCTGATGGTGCTGCCTACATCACTGGTCAAAATATAAGGGTGGATGGAGGCATTACAAAATCAGTTTAAAAACAAATGGTATCAGGTATCTTGTCTATAAAATTATCTCTTTTAACAGCACTAAAACGCTGCTGACAGCAGAATTATTTTATATCTATTCCTATTCTAATTTTAAATAGAGGGCCTTTTTTAAATGACGAATGTAATCATATTGATGTCCGATCAGCACAATCCTCGGTATTCGTCCGTCTATGGCCATCCGTTTGTCCACACTCCCAACTTGGAAAGCTTGGCATCACAAGGGACTCTATTTAGAAATGCCTATTGCCCTTCTCCTCTTTGTCTGCCTTCTCGTTCTGCATTTGTTACCGGTAAACGTGTCCATGAGATTCAGACATACAGCAATTGCCAGGTTAATTTGGACTCTTCTCATGAATCTTATGGTGCTGCCCTCAATCGTCAGGGAGTGCATTCAGTGCATATTGGAAAAACTGACTTTCATGCTGTCGGGGAAAAATTAGGATTTACAGAAATGTCTCCTCGAAATACTGCTTTTCCTGGAGATCTTGGTCATCGACACAACCCTATGCCTATTCGGAAAGGTGCAGAACGCCGAGCAAATTTCTTTGGTCCAAAACAGCATCTTAAAAGAGAAGAAGATTTGGAAGATATTGAAAATTCAATCCAGTGGTTGAAAAAAAAACCTAAAATACTGACTAAACCTTGGGTCTTAACCGTTAATATTTATAATCCCCATTTTCCTCATTACCCTCCTCAAAATTGGTGGGATGCTTATAAAGATAAGGAAGATCTTCCCACGTATTTGTTAGATTCTGAAACAGCAAAACATCCTTATGCTCAGGCGCAACGTCAACATTTTCAAGTTCAAAATTTTAAAGAAGAACAAGTCCGAGGGTTGCGTCGTGGATACTATGGCTGCGTTTCCTTTGTTGATGAACAATTAGGACGCTTAATGCAAACTCTGGAAGAAGAAGATTTGAAAGAAACCACCAATCTTATTTATACATCCGATCATGGAGAGATGTTAGGTAAGTTTGGAATGTGGTGGAAATGTAGCCTTTATGAAGATTCTGTCCGTATACCTTGCATTGCTGCAGGACCGGACTTTCAAGTTAATCATTTGGTAGAAACCCCTGTTGACCTTCATGACATTCAAGCTTCACTATTTGAGGCGACTGCAGTCGAACGTCCCTCAGAATGGGTTGGAATCCCTCTCAATAAAATAGATCAAAACGACACAGAGCGTGTGGTTTTTGCAGAATACCATGGCCATGCCACCTATGGTAGCTCCTACATGGTTCGTCAGAATAATTGGAAATATCTTCATTATATTGATGCACCAGATCAACTTTTTGATCTCCAAGAAGACCCAGATGAGATTAATAACTTATTAGAAAATCAACCAGAAGTATTACAAAGATTACACGCTCATTTAGAGAAAATTTGCAATCCTCGTAAAGAATACCAAAGTGCAGAAACGTTTATAGAAACGCAACTTAACAACTACCAAAAAATGATGTCTAATTGATCTGCCATTAAATGATTATAGATTTGTTTCAACGCACATGATTTCAGTTTGAAAAAATTATATATTGCAATAACCTTATACTCCTCCAAGAATCCCCCTAAATATTTTGGCTAGATTTGTAATTCAATCAAACTTTTAGCTGCTTTTTAATAAGTATTGCATAATATATTTTTTGCTATTGACTTCCCTAAATCTATTAAGTATGATGCTACCTTTTAATGTGAATTATTTTATATATAATATAATATATAGAAATAATTAATCTTAATCTTAAGTAAAGGAGTGATCATGAAAGCAATAATCCAATTTAAAAAGATAGGAATATTATTTTTCTTAATGACAATGGTGACAACCCAGCTTTACTCTGCTGACCCCGTCAAGCTGGTGGTTTCGTTTTGGGGAGGGCCTGTTAAAGCGAAAGCCTTTAAACAATCTGCTGATGCTTACACGAAAGAAAACCCCAATGTCACTATTGAACTGATTAACATTCCTGGTGCTAACTACACAACCAAGCTCATAGCAATGGTGGCTTCTGGAACAGCACCAGACGTCATTAACATCAACACTGACCTCACGATTGCGCTCGAAGGCCAACTGGTAGAGTTATCAGATAAAATGCAGGATCTAGGATACTTCGACAAAAAGCGAGGTCTCTTGCCTGGGTGGTTTAATATGCTCTCTTCAGATGGACACTATTCATCAGGAGAAAAACTCTATAAGGCTCCTCTTGGAACAGGCACCACGATCCTTGCCTACAATAAAAGACTCTTTGATGAAGCAGGACTTTCCTATCCTACACCCGATTGGACTTGGGAAGGGGATTTTATGAAAGCTGTTAAAAAACTCTCTGAGCCTAAAAACCAATGGGGCATCAACGGTAACAATCGAGGCTTTATTCACGTAGCCCTCATGGCATCATATGGGGGAGGGATGTTCGATCTCAAAAACCTCAAGTTTACCGGGGATTCGCCTGAGTCCATCTATGCGCTTAATCTTCTACAAGATATGATATATAAGGATAAAGTGCATCCAACACCAAGCGAGCAGCAAGCTTTTGGCGGTCAGGTAGGTATGTTCGAAAGTGGTGCCGCAGCCATGTACTTTCTCAACACCTTCGAGATGCCGTCGATCTATGACATGAAAGACGATTGGGATATTCAATTCATACCGAAAGGTCCTAAAGGAAGTGTCTCCACCATTTATGGGGGAATGCTCTCAGTCATGGATTCAAGCAATAACCAGGAACATGGCTGGAAATTCATCAACCTGCTCAATGGTCCTATCGGTCAAGGTTTTTTTAGTATTTCCTCAGGCTTTAACAATCCCCCCCTCCAATCTGTGGCAAACACCGAAGCGTTTCGCAAAGGGCCAAAAGGGGCACCAGAAAACAACTGGATAAGAGTTGATTCTTCTGTTAATAATGTTGTGATGCCTTTTCCAATTTTGCCCAATGCCGGTCGTATCAATACGATTCTCAACGATCAGTTGAAACTAATTTGGATGAATAAGATTTCTCCTGAAAAAGCAATGAGCGAGGCTAGGGTAAAAATTCAACCCCTGCTTGACGATGGCTTTTAGATATTAGTAAGTGCTGGATTACAGAAGCACGCCTGTGAATACAACGGGTCGTGCTTCGATTATGTGATTTTATTTCGTACGAAGTCATAATTATGGCTCTTTTTTAGTCTAATCCGACTTTCAAGGTTATGAGCAAAATTCGTCGACAAGAGATTATTGCGGGTTACGTCTTTATGGCACCCTGGTTAGTCGGGTTTCTTGTTTTTCTGGCAGGCCCTATGTTGGGTGGTATCGTCTTGTCCTTCTATCGGTGGAATGGCATCGGCAGCGTGAAATTCCGAGGATTTTCGAACTACATCAAAGCTTTCTCTGATCCGGATTTCTGGCATTCGCTCATTGTCACTTTCTCCTTCGTTTTCACTGCCTTGCCTCTCCGTGTTTTTGTTGCCCTTGCATTGGCCTTGTTGGTCTTCCGTGTCAAACGCTTTCAGAATGTGTTCTCAAGCATTATATTTATCCCTGCTGTCATTCCAGGGGTGGCCTTGGCCCTGCTTTTCGCACAAGTGTTCAATCCCCATGCTGGTTTAGTCAATAGTTTTCTAGCCGTTTTCGGAATCCAGGGGCCAGAGTGGTTATTCAGTGAGCAATGGGCATTACCCAGTTTGGTGATTATGTTCATTTGGCAATCGGGCTCAGCTATGATCCTCTATATCATAGGATTGGCAGCCATACCAAAAGAATTACTTGAAGCCGCTACTCTCGATGGAGCTGGAGCGTGGAAAAAATTATGGTTTATCAAAATTCCACTCCTCACTCCAATCATCCTGTTCAATCTCATTGTGGGGATTATCAATAACTTCCAATACTTTGACCAAGTCTTTGTACTAACTCAGGGTGGACCGAACAAAGCAACACTATTCTATGTTTTCAATATTTATCGAACCGCCTTTGAATACTTCGAAATGGGGTATGCTTCTGCACTGGCTGTGATATTATCAGTGCTAATCGGAATCCTCACTTTCCTAATGCTCCGAAGTTCCCGTAGGTGGGTTTTCTACCAGGGAGGAAGAGGGGACTAAATGGCAGCTCTCAATAAGGCACTTCATCGTGTCACAATTGGTCAGGTCGCAACCTATGGAATCATATTCATCATTCTCATTCTGGTGCTGGTTCCCCTCCTTTGGATTTTCCTGGCGAGCCTCAAAACGCAAAATGAGATCTATCAATTCAAGTGGTTGCCAGATGATGCCCAATGGGGAAATTATCTAGAGGCCTGGACAACACTCAATTTCGGCCGCTACTTCTTCAATACCATCTTTATCTCAGGGATTAATGTGGTGATGGGAGCGTTTGTCGCATCTTTCACTGCTTTCGCACTCGCTCGGTTGAATTTTCCAGGACGTAATATTCTTTTTGGACTTGTGCTCAGTACCATGATGCTGCCTTTTGCCGCTTATATGATTCCCAGTTTTTTTTTGTTCCGTTGGTTGGGTTGGATTGATACTTATACGGTGCTCACCGTTCCATTCTTCATGGCTGTGCCTGGTTTTTACATATTTCTCATGCGACAATACTACATGAGCATTCCCAGGGAATTCGACGAAGCGGCCAAAATTGACGGTTGTGGTCCCTTCAGAATTTATTGGTATATCGTTCTGCCTATTTCGAAACCAGCAATCACCACCATATCGATTTATATTTTCATGCTCAATTGGGAGGATTTGCTCCGCCCAGTATTGTTTATCAACAGTGCTAGTTTGAGAACCCTCAGTGTCGGGTTGGCGCTCCTCAATCAAACGCTCGAAGAGGCACCTAAACACCATCTGATGATGGCGATTACGGTAATCTTCATTATTATACCGATTTTGGTCTACCTTGTGTTTCAGCGATACTTTCACGAGATGGGACAAATTGGAATGGGTTCTGTTTCAAAAAAGGAATCTGGCTGAGAGAGTTATATAAGAAGTAACAAAAACACCTTTAAACAAGAAAAAAAACAACCATGAGAAAACCAAATATCCTTTATGTGTTTGCCGATCAACTCCGATATTCTGCCCTAGCTTGCAATGGTGATCCTCTGGTCCGAACACCGAACTTTGATCGATTGGCTCGCGGAGGGACCACCTTTGATCAGGCCTTTTCTTGCAATCCCATCTGTGGGCCTTATCGAGCGCAGATCCTCACAGGCAATTACTCTCATACTAACGGAGTTATGTGCAATGAGTATCGGCTATTCGATGACCAGCGGACTATAGCACATCGCTTTAGCGAGCATGGATACAAAACCGCCTATGTCGGTAAATGGCATCTGGGATATGGACCATACCCTGAGCACAAGCGGTACGGATTTGATGACCTGATGGCCTACAACTGTATTCACAGCTATTACAAAGTCAATTACCACCATAATGAAAACGGCCCTTTGCCAATGAAAGAATTCGCACCTCGAGTGGAGACAGAGCTGGCCCTGGACTATCTCAAGACTCATGGCAATGGTGACGAACCAGCATTGGTCATGCTCGGTTGGGGTCCGCCCCATTGGAATGCACTGAACAAACCTCGACGTTATGGAGATTACCCACAAGAATACAACCTCTACGATCCGGATGAGGTGGAACTTTCAGACAATATACCAATCCAGTTCCGAGACTTTGCCCGAGCAGAAATAGCTGATTATTATGGCATGGTGACCGCCCTTGATGCCAGTATGGGACGAATCCTCGATGAACTGGAAAGTTCGGGGCTTGCTGAAAATACAATTGTTTGTTTTTCTTCAGACCATGGAGATCATCTCAGCGCACACGGTTTTGGTACCCCGGGCGACAGCTGGATGCATCATAGTTTGCAGGGATCTAAAGCAACTCCTTATGATGAAGCTTGTCATATCCCATTCCTCATGCAAGGCCCGGGTGTTCATCATGGCAGCGGGAGAAACAATAGTTTCTTTAGCTCAGTTGATGTGTTGCCAACTCTAATGGACCTTTGCGGGCTTCCAGTGCCTAACGATGTACAAGGGTGTTCCATCGCTCCGTCTATTGCAGGGCAACAACATGAAGGCCCAGATTCAGTCTTTTTACAAAATATGGGAACTGGCTGGCCTAATAGAGAACAGTGGTTAGGTCTCTGGAGAGGGGTTCGCACGGACAGATGGACTTATGCACGATGGCATGATCATGGTGGAAGGCGACTCTTATTCGATTTACAGGCTGATCCAGTAGAGATGGTTAATTTGGTGAATGATCCCGATCATGCTTCTATAGTAGCGGAAATGGAAGATCGACTCCAGGGCTGGTTGACAAAAACAGGAGACCCTTTTGATACAGGAAAACGTTTACCTGTTACTGGTATGCTTGATATCGGTCAGGCCTTGATCACAGAGGGCTGGGCAAGTAATACTCCCCCTGCTTACTTTGAAGCCATTAAGGACTACCCGAAGAACTTCCACACTGGCGAACAGCCTGGTGATCAGAAACCAAATATGCAGTGGGGTTATAAGAAAAAAGTGCTATGACTGCATCACTTGCTTCTTATACTTATCAGCCTTTAACAGCTCATGCTCCATTTAGCATGCTTGCCAAGCCCATAGGCCCTGTTTGTAATATTGATTGTGCTTACTGTTTTTATTTAGATAAAACGGATCTCTATCCTGGCACAAATTCCTTCAAAATGAACGAAACCGTTTTGGAGCAGTATGTCCATCAATATATTGAAGGGCAACCAGCAGGTACAGCAGAAGTCAGCTTTGGTTGGCAGGGAGGAGAACCGACACTGATGGGAATTCCTTTTTTTGAAAGCGTGCTCAAGTACCAAAAAAAGCACAGCCGTTCTGGAATGAAAATTAAAAATATCCTGCAAACCAATGGGATTCTTTTGAATGACCATTGGGGCAAGTTTTTTCATGATCACAGTTTTCTCTTAGGGATTAGCATTGATGGGCCTGAAACCCTGCACGACCAATTCCGTTTTGATAAAAAAGGAAAAGGTACGTTTAAACAAGTAATGCGTGGCATTGAAATTTGCCACAAACATAAAGTTGAATTCAACACGTTAACGGTAGTGCAATCACAAAATGCAGAACACCCTACTCAAATTTATGATTTTCTAAAAGGAATTGGCTCCACCTTTTTTCAGTTCATTCCCATTGTGGAACACTCTCACTATAGAGTGACTGACAATCAATTAGACGAAATGATTTACCCTACAGAAGAAAATGCATTGGACCCACATATTGCTGTTAATAAACGCAGTGTTGGTTCTCAACAATGGGGACAGTTTTTAAATAAAATTTTTGACCGATGGTTAGACAAAGAGGATATCGGTTCAATTTTTCTACGTGATTTTGAGATGCTGTTAGGGCTAGTCATGGGACTGCGTTCCACAATCTGTGTCCATAGTGAGACTTGTGGCAATGCGCCAGCCATTGAGCACAATGGAGATTTATATAGTTGTGATCATTATGTGGACAGCGATTATTTATTAGGAAATACAGCCAAACAATCCCTTGCGGAAATGATGAACAGTGAGCAGCAAATTAAATTTGGAAATGATAAACGGGATACGTTGCCTCAATATTGTTTGGATTGTGACTACCTCCAATACTGTTGGGGCGCCTGTCCAAAAGATCGTATTAAATTCACACCCCAAAAAGAAAAAGGGCTACACTACTTGTGTGAAGGATATAAAGCATTTTACAGCCACACAGAACCTTACTTTCAAAAAATAGCAGAATGTATTCGGATGGGACATCCTGCAAAGGATTGGAAAAATCTAGAGGCTCTGCAACGAAGAGCTAGTGCTCCTCACCCTTTGCATAAACGGCAAAACAATGTTGGAAGAAATACATCTTGTCCCTGTGGAAGTGGGAAAAAATATAAAATATGTTGTGGACGTCACAATAGACGGCTACGCTGATAAATCTAAGACCTCATCCTCATATTAAAGGAAAAAATGGCTACAATTAAGAATTATGAAGAAAAAGTATATGCTGGTGTTTTAGGAAAAATTATTGGTGTTTATTTAGGGCGCCCTTTTGAAGGTTGGACCTATGAACGTATTATGGAAGAATTGGGTGAAATTTGGTATTATGTTCATGAAAAATGTGAAAAACTCTTGGTAGTCGCAGATGATGATATTGCTGGGACGCTCACTTTTTTGAGAGCACTGCCTGATTATGAGAATACTACAGATTTAACACCAGCACAAATTGGTCAAACTTGGTTGAATTACCTAATTGAGCAACGGACTATTTTATGGTGGGGTGGATTGGGAAATTCTACAGAACACACAGCCTTCCTTCGCTTAAAATCAGGGATAGAAGCTCCACAAAGCGGATCTATGGCTTTGAACAGTAAGCTTGTTGCTGAACAAATCGGTTCCCAGATCTTCATTGATGGTTGGGCAATGGTGGCTGCAGGTGATCCTGACTTGGCCGTTGATTTCGCTCGTCGAGCGGCTAGCGTCAGTCACGATGGTGAAGCGATCTATGGAGCACAGGTTGTTGCAGCAATGGAAGCACAGGCTTTTGTGGAAAGTGATTTAAATAAATTGATTGATGTCGCAATTGGATTTATTCCTAAGGATTCGATCATTTATCGAGTGATTAGTGACATCCGAGAGTGGCATTCAAAATATGAAGACTGGCATAACACCCGTGATAAAATTGCGGAGAATTATGGCTATGATAAATATGGCGGAAACTGCCATATGGTGCCCAACCACGCCTTAATCATGTTGGGTTTATTGTACAGTGATGATAATTTTCAACAATCACTGATGATCACAAACACAGCAGGTTGGGACACAGATTGTAATTCGGGCAATGTCGGTTGTTTGATGGGCATTAAGAATGGGATTTCTGGCATTGATGCAGGCCCTGATTGGAGAGGTCCAGTTGCTGATCGACTTTATATATCATCAGCGGATAGTGGACGTGCCATAACAGATATGGTCACGGAAACTTACCATATTGTCAATATTGGACGGGCGCTTCAGAATGAAGCTCCACTTCAACCTAAAGATGGGGCTCGTTTCCATTTTGAACTCTCTGGATCAGTTCAGGGTTTTCAGCTTGAAGATAGCCCTGAATGTCGAGATACAGTGACTTTGGAAAATGTCAAAGGGCACAGTGAACAAGGTGCACGAAGTCTTGCCTTAAAATATAAAAAAATCAGCACGGGCCGCAGCGGTCGTATTGCGTCGGATACGTTCATCCCTGAGGAAGCGATTGGAGACAGCCACTATGAATTATTGGCCTCGCCGACTTTATATTCAGGCCAAATCGTGAAAGCGGGTATCAGTGCGGATCCTATTAATCTGAAACCCACGCAAGTTCAACTTTTCCATCGATACTATGGAGCTGAGGATAAACTGTATATAGAATATGGACCCAAAGCAGAGCTGTCGGGAGGAACATACCATGAGTTTGAATGGGAAATCCCTTCCACTGAAGGGGCTCCCATTGCTCAAATTGGAGTAGAAATTTCATCGGAACAACCTTTGGATGGAATTGCTTATCTCGACTATTTGACTTGGGATGGCGCTCCAAACGTTGTATTCAAACGTCCAGCAGACGAAGGAATGATGTGGCGGAGAGCTTGGGTTTATGGTTTGGACAGTCCACAAGTCTTAAGATGGCCTGAAGCCTACCGCTTGATTCAAAATAATGGTACAGGTTTATTGATGCAAGGAACACGCGAATGGAAAGATTATTGTGTGACAGCTGAAATTAAACCCCATCTTGTTAAGTCTTGTGGTTTGGCAGTCCGAGTGCAAGGCATGAGACGATATTATGCTTTATTATTAAAAGAAAACAATAAAGCTTGCTTGCTCAAAGTACTGGATGGCAATGTTATCTTGAAAGAAAAAGATTTCATTTGGGATTTAGGTAGAAACTATGAACTGGCTTTCCAAATACAAGGAACTCGATTGCAAGGGTGGGTCGATAATCAGTTGATTTTTGATGTAGAGGACACCACAAGGCCTTTGGACGGAGGAGGGATTGCCTTGGTTTGTGAAGAAGGTAGAGTGGCAACCGAAGCTGTAATTGTTCAACCAGCCAGAGATTTTCTTGCTTAGTAGGAAAATGTGAAGCTGACAAAATCGAACTCACCTGTTTTACTCAATACACAAACATAAAAGATTGAATCGACAATCTCTTATGTAGATTCAGTCAAGTAAAACCCCCACATTCTTGTAATTGAGTAGCAAATAAAATATCCCAAAAAATAAAAAGGTCAGTCACACTCCCAGTTGTGTGATTGACCTTCACCACTAATTCTTCACAGTCAGACAATCACCACAAACATTATCAAAAACTCTGCACCCATCAATTCTGCTGCAGGTTCTCTCAAAACATCACCAATTCCTTCCCCTCGACAATTATGTAATAAAAAGATGTTTATATTACAAAATTAATATTCTTTCAATTACGGTCGATCTGAGCATTCTGTGAGGTATTTTAAAGATATACCCCAACTCCAATCTGACAAAAAAAGTTAAGTGTTACATCACCTCTTCAAAATATAGAGATTGTCAGGTAGTGGGTAGCTGTACTTACACAGAAAAATAAAAAAATTTTGCGTATGGTGATGCCCTGTATATGACCCCCCACCTATAAAACTCAAGGGGGTGCATTTCAATTTAACTATTTTCTAAACCTTATTGAATCGAGTTTTTAATTTCCTCACTACTACCATTATCCCTTATCAACAGGCCTCCCGGGCCTTACCGTAGCACAACCTTACTTAATCGGTCTCAGTTCAGCATCTATAATTTGCACAACAGGGGATCGGCCACGTTTCAAGTCAAGCCGAATCAGGCCTGCTTCTTCCATCAACCTGAGTGCAGTGTTCTTGGAATTGCCACAGATTCCCCACTTCATGCAGGTCTGGTTGGTGACCTTCATGGATCCAGATGTCCTTCTCTGACTGTCGTGCCCCCAAAGCTTCCTTTGGTATGCAATCCCCCAGATAATCAATCCCACCACGGCAGCTGATCGAGAGATAGAAGAAGCTCTCTGGAACCACTTCAGGGGCAACGGACCCCTGACATATTCCTTATACTGCCGGGATTTTGATGTTCTTTTGAGTATAGAAGAATCTAAAGACATAATAGATAATAATAATATTAGGGTACGGGTTAACAAAATATGAGAGGTAGAGGATCAAACCTGCACATAAAATGCGATGTACTAATCTGCACAACTTACTTTCTACAGCAGTTTCATAATCTTACTCCACATGCCTGCCCCCCGTTCATCAAAATAACGATCCGGCCACTTGACAAACTCCGTATCGGTTTTCAGGGTGAACCCCTTGAGAATTAATTTGGAGGCTTCCTCCATTGCCAGCTGGGTATCAAAGGCTGCCTTATCTATAAGGTTTAGTGGCGCCTGAATAAGCAGGGCATCATGAACAGTTGCGCATATTTCCACATCAAGTTCGTGGGCTTTGATAACGGCAACCCGCAGCATTTCACTTCCATTTGCCTGCATTGGAAAATTTGCAAGCGAGCGCATATTTGGGCCCTCTTGGGCATTGATGCGGGATGGTACCTTCATTTTCCAACCCATGACAGTTTGCATTTCCTGCATTAGAATCGCTGTTGTAACTGTGTCATGGATCCACTTCCAAAAATCGGGGTAACAGTTCTGGTGATGGCGCAAGAGTTGCCGGCCTGTTTCCACCGGCTGGTTGAGTTTCTGTGCCATGCCTTCTGGCCTAAGCCCGTAAAGAGTACCCAAGGCGCATGTCTTAAATTGCGCTCTTTCCCTGGGGTGGCTTTGTGGAGTTGCATCATCCGGTACGGCCCCCGATTGCTTAGCGAACGTGATGTAGGGATCACCGCTTTGATAGGCTTCCTGCATGACTTTGTCACCCGATAAAGCAGCAGCAATTCCGAATTCCTGCTGTGAGTAATCCACATAGGCCAAGGCCATACCCGCTTCTGGTTTGATGAGAAAACGCACCCACTTTGCTGGGCCGAAAATGAACTTTGCGTTGCTGGGCTGGTTTCTGCCAGTCTTGCTGGCAAAAGGGCTTAACATACACCTATTCCTGCCGTCAGCACCTACGGTCAGCTTGAGGTTTCTAGTCTGTGACAGGGTCGATCTCAATTCTCTTAGCTCCTCCAGTTCTGGATATTGAATAGTTTTTTCCCTGAATGTGGAATCAGCCAGGTCCAGTCTTCCAGTCACAGTTCGGGGCCAATCGATGCCGTTACGGATCAGATATTCTGCAAATAAATTATGCTTGAAAACAGGCCCCTTAAAGCAGCCATATTCCCTGTCCACTTCAACGGTCAATTTCTCCAGCAGCTCAGGCCAAGCTTTTCGGATTTTATCCAAGTTTTCTTTGTCAATTGGGACCCCCCTGTCTTCTATCTCAGAGAGGCAAACACTGTAAGCACCTCGGTACAGAGCTGGGTCTGGATCAATGTCAGGTGCCATGGCAAGAACCAGATCATTCAATGCACTGACGTCAGCTTCGCAGTATTTCAAGATAGCCTCTTTTTCTTTGATGCTCCATGGCCCTCCGCTCAGGATCAGATCCCGCATGCTGCTCTTCTTCTCTCCAGTCATCGTGGGAAGACCATAAAAGATCATGGCACCAATCAGGCTGTTGCCGCATGGTACTTTTGCTCCATTAGTCCTGTTACGAAACTCGGTGAAGCAATCAATTACATTAGTCGGATGCTCCCAACCAAGTGCCTGATGGCAAGAGCCCTCTGCTCCATAATAGTATGTGAAGCAGATGGTTCTCTCTGAAATATCGAAAGGCGGTTCCTTCATCTTCAGCAACTCATCCTGCCAGATACGATGTGTTTTTCCTGATTCCCAATCATGCCAGACCAGGCAAACTGGATTTGGTCTTTCCCCGTCAACCGAAATATACTCGAAGTCGTAT
>Ga0308019_10001590_pt1 | contig 13434 bp, 13 predicted proteins | sample Neamet284_FD_203135 | JGI IMG/M metagenome (GOLD analysis project Ga0308019, IMG submission 203135) | Marine microbial communities from water near the shore, Antarctic Ocean - #284 | ecosystem: Environmental > Aquatic > Marine > Unclassified | place: Southern Ocean | collected 2014-10-01 | reverse complement strand
CTATTTAATTCAATATCATATACCCATACATCAAAAAGAGGATACTGTGGCCATAAATTTTCATCCCCACCAATCACATAAATTTTTTCATTAAAATTAATAATACTTGGATTTAATCTTTCAGGACCAGGGAAATCAGCTAAAGCATCCCAAGCATGCAAACTTGAAAAACAAAAAATCAGCGGTGTAATTAGTTTTTTATATTTATTCATAATACTAATCTAAAAATATACCTATATATTTCAAGCACGACAATTATACACACTAATAAAAAACCCCACGAATGTGGGGCTCGAAAACTATAATAAGGTTGAGAGTGCACTATATACCATTAACCCTACCCCCCTTGTTCCACTGTTGGTGGGGTCGACTTTCGTTGAGATTCCCGATTCAGTTGTTCAAGCGTGTGCTTGACATCAACGGAGTGTGTCAGCACACTTGCATCTAATCCCTGCATGTCCCCACACGCATAATATAGTAATCCATACTCTACATAAGAGTATTGAAGAATGCCATCCACTTTAATGTCCTCCAAACGGGTATATTTGATTACAATTGATTATAAAACCCATACGCCCATAGGGGGGTGTGTCCTTCAAAAGTGTGTCCTTTATTTGGGTATTAATGACTAAATATGATTAGATATGAAACAAAAAAGCCTCATCGTTAGACAAGGCTTTTCTGGAGAGAAGTATGGTATTATTCTCGAGTCGGGGTAGAGAGATTCGAACTCCCGATCTCCTGCTCCCAAAGCAGGCGCGTTAACCGGACTACGCTATACCCCGAAAAATCTTGGGTGAGTGATGGGACTTGAACTAAAAGTTAATTACTAAGGATATTTTGGCTCTAGCCCCTGCCCTGAAGTTTACCATATTCTTTTTTATTCAAAGGAAATTGTGAATGGATTGTTTATTCAGGATTTATAACTGTATATCAAAGTATTTGGAGAAACATCTTATTATTAAGTCTCAACTGATTCTAGTCAAATATATAGTCCTTCCCACCAACCACGGTTCTCATAACTTTAGATTCCAAAATCTGTTCGGGTGTCGCCGTGAGAAAATTTGTTGAGTGTACAACAAAATCAGCATGTTTACCGATAAGGATTGATCCGGTTGTTTTTTCCCAGAAAGCAGCATATGCATTGTTAATGGTATAAGACCGAAGGGCATCTTCCACACTAATTTTTTCATTCGGGTACCACCCATGTGGATTTTCGCCATCCCTGGTATGGCGAGTGATGGCTGCATAAATACCTGTAACTGGATTAAAAGGTGCAACAGTCCAGTCCGACCCAAAAGTAAGATTAGCACCACTCTCAATCAGTGTTCTAAATACATAAGTTCTAGATAATCTGTCATGTTCGATGCGTTTATGAGCCCAGGAACCATCGTCAAAAATATGATAGGGCTGCATAGATGGAATAATATTTTCTGCAGCAAAACGGGGCACAGCAGATTTGGAAAGATGTTGGGCGTGCTCAATTCGACACCGTCTATCCTTTTGACCAAACTCTTCTTTTATTGATGCAAATTCATCCAGAATCCAATCATTCGCCTGATCACCAATAGCATGGACCGCATGCTGAATATTGGCCTTGTCCGTTTCACGCAAAATATGTTTGAATTCGGTGGTATCTTTGAGAGTAATGATTCCTACTGTAGGAAGCTCTTCTTTTTCGGATGAAAAAGGATCATTCAAATATGGTTTATGCATCCAAGCTGTCCGAGAGCCCAAAGATCCATCCATCATACCTTTAATTCCGTCCCATCTGAGCCATTCATCTCCAGGGCCATTATTTTGCACATTTCGGATAATTTTTTTCCAATTCGTATACCAAGGATATATCTTGATTCGGATTTTTAAACGTCCATTTTTATAGTTCCGTTTATAGGTTTCCAAGGATTCCCAAGTCCCCATATCATGGATCTGCGTGATTCCCAAAGAGAGAGCAAATTGCATGGCCGCATCTAATGCCTGATCCATTTCTTCAATTGAATACTCAGGGACAACATTATTTACAAGTGCCATAGCTTCATCTTTTAATATTCCGGTGGGAATACCATGGCTATCCTTTAACACAATACCACCAACTGGATCAAGTGTACTGGAGTTGATTCCTGCCAATTCCAAAGCTTTACTATTTGCCAGAGCCATGTGCCCATCAAGGCGACCTAAGAAAACTGGTCTGTCCAGCACAACATCATCGATCCAGGATTTATCAGGATAATTGCCTCCCCATAACTCGTGATCCCAATCGCCTCCTTGCATCCATACATCTTTTGGGAGAGATTCCGAATGGGCCACGATCCGCTTCTGAAATTCAGCTTTATTATCCACATCACGAAGATCTACGCTGGAAAGCTGAAATCCACCACTCATGAAGTGTACATGATTATCAATCAATCCAGGAGTGACAAAACGCCCCATTAAATTTATCTTCTCAGTTTCCGGGCTAGCCATTTCCAAGGTTTCATTGTCATTTCCAACGAATAGAATTTGTTCATTTCCTACTGCAAGAGCCGATGCTGATGGATTTAATAAATTTCCTGTCCAGATTACACCATTATAATAAATTTTTTCAACTTTTGGTGTGGAGCACGCACAGATAAATAAAAGCAGAGGTAGGATATTTTTCATAATAATTTTATTAGTAAGCTTATAAATTTTTGAATTGATGAGTCTTTTTAAATGCAGTTGAGAACTCAATAGTTAACAACACAATTTACAGTCTAATTTTAGTGATATGAAAATTGGCAATATTCATATTGAAACTCCGATATTTCTCGCCCCCATGGCGGGTGTCACCGATTACCCATTTCGAATTTTATGTAACGAAATGGGGGCTGGGGTTGTGTATTCAGAATTTGTATCCGCTGATGGCATCATCCGTGAGAACTCTAAGACATTAAGCTTAATTCGATTCGAAGAAGCAGAACGACCTATTGGAATCCAGATTTTCGGGAGTGACCCCGAAACCATGAGCCAAGCAGCCAAATACGTGGTGGATACCTTTCATCCCGATATTCTCGATATTAATTATGGATGTCCCGTCCCAAAAGTAACCAAAAAAGGCGGCGGATCCGCGGCACTTCAAGACTTGTGTTTAATGGATGATATTACTGCAGCAGTTGTTGAGTCAATTCCTGAAGTACCTGTCACTGTTAAAATGCGAATGGGATGGAATCAAACTTCAATTGTTATTCCGGAAGTGGGCCAACGACTAGAGAAAATTGGGGTGAAAGCAATTGCCCTTCATCCCAGAACCACAAAACAGCGGTATACCGGAAAAGCAGATTGGCATTATATCAAACTCTTAAAAGAATCCTGTTCCATTCCCGTAGTTGGGAATGGAGATGTTTGCACAACCGATGATATGATGAGGATGTTTGATGAAACCGGCTGCGATGCGGTGATGGTCGGACGGGCAGCGTATGGAAATCCATGGTTTTTTAGGGAAGCAAAAGCCAGGTTCAATGGTGAGCCAAATCCGGCTACTCCTTCCCTATTAGATATTTCCAATATGTGCAGTCGGCATTTTGATCTATTATTGGAAAATCGTGGCGAAAGAATAGGTTCTAATTTGATGCGGAAACATTTCTCCAATTATATTAAAGGATTTCCCGGTGCATCCATTTTTCGACAAAAATTGGTCACTGCGCCCAGTCTTCCAGAAATGCGATCCGCTTTAAATGAGTTTATGGAAGCAGCTCAAAAAATTGAATTGGAATTAGTGTAACCCGGATATGATAATTTTAAAAACACCACAATTCATTTTATTCCTAATCCAAATTCTTAATCATCACCTTGCTCTACTCTCTTTCTTGTGCTATCAATGAATGACCGGTAATTTTCTAAGCTTTTTTCAATTCAATTTTATTCATAAGAGATATATTCTATGACTCAAATAACAAAGGCAGTAAACGAACCCATCCTATCTTTTGCAGCCGGATCCCCAGAACGAGCCAGCCTTCAAGCCAAATATGATGAAATGGCCACACAAACAATCGAGATTCCCCTTATCATTGGCGGACAAGAAATAAAAACCGATGATACGGGAAATTGTGTTATGCCCCATGATCATCAACACGCTTTGGCTACCTATCACAAAGCAGGAGAAACTGAAGCAAATCAAGCCATTGATGCAGCCATGAAATCGTGGAAAACTTGGTCAACAACAACATTGGAAGAAAGAACCAAAATATTCAGAAAAGCAGCTGAACTATTGCAAGGTCCGTGGCGGGATACCATCAATGCAGCCACCATGCTCAACCAAAGTAAAAATGCATTTCAGGCAGAAGTTGATGCAGCCTGTGAATTAATCGACTTTTTTAATTTTAATGCGCAATACGCAGAGGAAATCACTGCCAAGCAACCGTTGATCTCACCGGAAGGCATGCACAATCACTTGGAGTATCGACCACTGGAAGGTTTCGTATTTGCCATCACGCCTTTCAATTTCACATCCATCGCCGGCAACCTTCCTTCTGCTCCCGTACTCATGGGAAATGTGGCTTTATGGAAACCGGCATCAAGTGCGGTTCTGCCCTGTTATTATTTAATGAAAATGCTTGAAGAAGCCGGCTTGCCTGATGGTGTGATCAATTTTGTCCCCGGTTCCGGTGGAAAAGTGGGAAATCCTGTTTTATCCAATTCGAATCTGGCTGGAGTACATTTTACAGGATCAACCGCCACCTTTCACCATATTTGGAAAACCATTGGCTCTAATATTGACAAATATAAAACCTATCCAAGAATCGTAGGTGAAACCGGTGGAAAAGATTTCTGTCTGGCTCATGAATCCGTTGGTTTGGATGAATTATCTACAGCCATGATCCGTGGAGCATTTGAGTACCAGGGACAAAAATGCTCAGCCATGTCTCGGGCGTACATTCCAACTACGATTTGGGATGACTTAAAGAACAAATATTTGTCGGAACTCGAGACAGTCAAAGTGGGCTCCCCAAGGGATTTTACCAATTTCATGAATGCTGTAATTGATAAACCCGCTTTTGATTCAATAGTGTCTTATATTGATTATGCCAAGGAATCGGATGATGCTGAAATCATTTCCGGTGGGACATATGATGATTCCAAAGGCTACTTCATTCAGCCCACAACTATCCTGACAACTGATCCCCATTTTAAAACCATGGAAGAAGAAATTTTCGGCCCCGTTCTAACAATATACCTTTATGATCCCACCGATTGGGATTCTATCATCGATCTCGTGGATTCTACATCACCTTATGCTTTGACTGGATGTATTATGGGGCAAGATAAGGAAGCATTAGATCAAGCTAAGGATCGCTTGACCCATTCTGCCGGAAATTTTTATATTAATGATAAACCTACTGGTGCTGTTGTGGGTCAACAACCATTTGGTGGTAGCCGTGCTTCAGGGACCAATGATAAAGCCGGATCCGAATTGAACCTTTTACGGTGGCTTTCTCTAAGAACGGTGAAAGAAACGTTTGAAACGCCCACAGATTATCGTTATCCATTCTTGCAAGAGGATTAATTGAGCTCTCGCACAGCCATGATCGCCATGGGAGGTAATTCTCTTTCCCCCAAAGGCGAAGCAGGTACAATCACGCAACAATTTTCACACACACGAGAAACGTTGGATGGTATCGGCAATTTTATTGAACGTGGTTACAATCTCTGTATTAATCATGGGAATGGCCCCCAAGTTGGGAATGAACTTTTGCGTATGGACCTGACGCATGAAAAAGTTCCGCCTCTCCCTTTGGGCGTTTGTGTTGCTGGAACTCAGGGTACAATCGGCTATATGATACAACAATCATTACAAAACAAATTGCGAGATATGAAAATAGATCGTGAAATTGTGACCCTTGTTACTCAGGTTATAGTTGATAAAAATGATCCATCTATTAAAGATCCATCAAAATATGTAGGCGTCCGTTATGATAATGATGAAATAAAATTATTAGCCAAAAAATTTAACTGGAGTGTCAAAGAACAAGAGCCGGGACAGTGGCGACGTGTGGTACCATCTCCCATGCCGGAATATATTATGCATGGAGAATCAATTAAGGCTTTGGTGGATCGTGGAACTATCGTGATTGCAACCGGTGGGGGTGGAATTCCAGTTTTCAATGACTCTTCTGACCATCTTGAAGGGCTTGATGCGGTGATTGATAAAGACTATGTAGCCGCAAAACTTGGACGAATTCTTCGTGCGGAAGAGTTGTGGATCATTACCGATGTGGATCATGTGTATAGTAACTTCGGCACTTCCATACAAGAAGCAATTCAATCTTTAACACGGGTAGAAGCAGAGAAATTGTACAATAAAGGTGTCTTTCAACAAGGAAGTATTGGTCCCAAAATTCGGGCAGCTATCCATTTTTTGAAATACCACGGTAAAAAAGTGATTATAACATCGATCCCCTGCATCCAGGATGCGTTAGACGGAAAAGCAGGGACAGAAATAAGGAATGAAGCATGAAAATTCATGAATATCAGGCGAAGAAGATCTTCGCCAATTTTGGAATGCCTGTTCAGGATGGCTACGTCTTTGAAAATATCGAAGATGCAGAATCCACCATTAGAAGAGTACAAAAAGATTTCAATACTGAAGATGTGGTTGTAAAAGCCCAAATTCACGCAGGTGGACGCGGAAAAGGCGGTGGTGTGAAATATTCACCCAATTTTGATAAAGCAATGCAAAATGCTAAAAATATCTTAGGCATGAATCTAGTCACACATCAAACCGGTGAAAAAGGTCAACTCGTCCGTAAAGTTTACGTGACTGAAGCCTTTGACATCGCAGAAGAATATTATGCAGCCATTACTTTGGATCGCGGAAAAGGCATGGATGTTTTCATGATATCATCTGAAGGTGGCGTTGAGATAGAAAAAGTTGCCAGAGAAACTCCGGAAAAAATTATAAAGGTCTGGATTGATCCACTGTTGGGAATGAAATCATTTCAAGCCAGGAAACTAGCTTATGGACTCGATCTGTCTGGCGATGCACTTAAAGCAGCCATGAAAATATTTATGCAAATGTATCACGCCTATCAAAGTATAGATGCAACTATTGTTGAAGTGAACCCACTGATTTTAACCACCAATGGACGTGTCGTTGTTTTGGATGCCAAAGTGAATCTGGATGACAATGCCCTTTTTCGTCACAAGGACATTTCGGACATGCGCGATTTTGATGAAGAAGATCCTATGGAAGTTGAAGCACGCAAATTCAACCTGAATTATATCAAACTCGATGGCAATGTGGGCTGCATGGTAAACGGTGCCGGACTAGCCATGGCTACCATGGATATCATTAAACTGGCTGGCGGTGAACCGGCAAACTTTTTAGATGTGGGCGGATCTGCTTCTGCAGAAACAGTAAAAAACGGCTTTCGTATTATTTTATCTGATGAGAATGTAAAAGCAGTTTTGATCAATATTTTTGGCGGTATTGTTCGCTGCGATCGCGTGGCCAATGGTGTGGTCCAAGCAGTAAAAGAATTGGGACTGAAAGTACCGGTTGTGGTTCGCTTGGAAGGAACCAATGCCAGAGAAGCACAAGATATTTTAGCTAAGTCCGGCGTAGATATTATTCCTGCAGTCGGTATGAAAGATGCTGCTCAAAAAGTTGTTAATGCAGCCTTAGGCAATTAGGAGATTTGAAATGTCAATTTTAGTTAATAAAGATTCAAAAATTATTGTCCAGGGAATTACCGGCTCAGAAGGCCAATTCCACACCGGGCAAATGTTGGAGTATGGGACCCAAGTCGTTGCAGGTGTTACACCGGGGAAAGGTGGACAACAAACGTTGGATAATCGTGTACCCGTTTTCAATTCAGTTGAAGAAGCGGTAAAACAAACCGGTGCGGATACATCTATAATTTTTGTTCCTCCACCCTTTGCTGCGGAAGCTGTAATTGAAGCAAGTTATGCCGGTATTAAAGTTGTGGTCTGTATCACAGAAGGTGTTCCAGTTCATGATATGGTGAAAGTGAAGAAAGTCGTGGACCAAAATGGTACTCGCCTGATTGGCCCAAATTGCCCGGGAATAATCACTGTTGACGAATGTAAACTGGGAATCATGCCGGGCTTCATTTGCAAGAAAGGGAATATTGGCGTGATCTCAAAATCCGGAACGCTCACCTACGAAGCCATTGACCAATTAGTAAATGTGGGGCTGGGCCAAACTACAGCCATCGGAATTGGTGGGGATCCCATTATCGGTACCACCATGAAAGATTGTATCAAATTATTTGAAGCGGATCCAGATACAAAAGGAATTGTTGTCATCGGAGAAATTGGCGGTCAAATGGAAATTGAAGCAGCGCGCTGGGCAAAAGAGAATGTGTCTAAACCTATGGTTGGATTCATCGCTGGACAGACGGCACCTCCCGGTCGACGGATGGGACACGCTGGAGCGATCGTTTCCGGGGGCGACGATACTGCCGAAGCAAAAATGAGAATTCTAGGCGAATGCGGGATTGCGGTTGCTGAGTCTGTAGCAGATATCGGTAATCTTATGAAAGCCGCAATGGAAAAATAAATATAATATCATTGAAAGTTCGCCATTTGGGGATACGGGCACATCGTTAATCATACGATAATGCCTTACTCTGCATGCGATGACAAATTAAATATTTAGGAGAAATAAATAATGACAAACAGAACATTTGTAATTATCAAACCAGATGCAGTAAAAAATAGATATACTGGAAAGATATATGACCGAATTTTACAGGCAGGTTTTACGATACTTTCTGCTAAACTATTAAAAATGACTTTAATACAAGCAGAAGGGTTTTATGCAGTTCATAGAGAGCGCCCTTTTTACGGTGAGCTCACAACATTCATGTCATCTGGAGCTTGTATGGTATTAGCATTAGAAAAAGAAAATGCAGTGGCTGCTTGGCGTGAAACAATTGGGGCAACCAACCCAGAAGAAGCTGCTGAAGGAACAATTCGGAAGGATTTTGCCACTAGTTTGGGGGAAAATGCCGTACATGGTTCAGATAGCGATGAAAATGCTGAAAAAGAAATTGCCTTTTTCTTTGCAGAGAGTGAACTTATAAGCAATAAATGATTTCCTTCTTATGAGAAAAATCCTTTTTTTAACTATTCTGGTGTCGTTTTTCGCTTGTAGCGGGGGCGGTATTGAGGGTTATGTGGGCGAATCTATTTCAATCACAGCCGATAATCCTGAAGAAGGAAAAGATGTGGATTACAATTGGACATTGGCGAATCAACCTGATGGCTCTCTCATGAATTCTACTGACCTGTTCGCATCTGATGATGGCCAAAAAATGTCTTTCATTCCAGACTATCCCGGTGACTATTCCGTGGGAGTGCTTGTATCTCAATATGGAGATGAGATTGCCAATCAAACATTTGCTTTTTCGATCATGGATCCTAACAAACAGGAAGAAGAAGTTGAAGGTGAAGAATCCCAAGATGAAGTAAACGAAGAATGGCTGAATGAAGATCTGGAAAAAGAATCAGATGTAGTAATCGAGAGTGAAGATGAAGAAATTGATGAAAATGATTACGATGATGTAGATAGCGATGATCAGGAGGAAGAAGAAGAATATAATGATGTACCCGTAGCAAAAATCATTACTTCTAAAAGCGTACAAGCAAAAGCCATTCAACCTAAAAAAGGCGCATCCATTGCTGCAAAGACAGATCAATTCACCATCCAAATTACATCAAAACGGATGCTGAATGATGCACAGTTATTTTCGCAAAAGATGATCAGCAAGGGTTATGACGCATATATCCAGAAAACTTTGTTTGACACGGATAAGACCTGGTATCGTGTGCGTGTTGGAAGTTATGATAATTATAATTCAGCCAAAGCGGCAGCCGATGTTCTCTCCGAAGAATTGGGTATGGCTACTTGGGTCGATTTTGTAAGAAAAGAATAATAATACACAATAGGAGATTATACTATGGGCCCCATGAACCTTTATTTTGATGTAAGAGATATTTTTCGTGCACCACGCATTGCTTTAAGCGGAAAGAAGATCTGGATTTTTATGGTGGGAAATTTGGGTGGATTTATCCTGTATTGGGTCTTTTCTTACCTTTCCTTAGGCATGGCTGGCGTATCTTTTTCTGATGCTATCAACCAATACGGGCTTTACCCATGCCTTTTTGGTAATGAAGCAGGGTGGGTTGCCTGGATCACTTATTTTATCGGTGTAGAAGCTTGGATTCTTGCCATTTATTTAGCATGCACTGCGGTGACTCGTGTCACATTAAAACAATTGAAAGGAAATGATTTCTTTTCTGCAGGTGATGCGTGGAAATATGTTTGTAAACACTGGCATCCAGTAGTTTTTGCTCCCATATCAATTGTTTTGATCATAGTATTTTTTATGGTCTTTGCAGGCATATTTGCTTTCATGGGTAAAATCCCCTACTTGGGTGAATTTATATTTGCATTTCCCTACCTCTTCTATTTCTTTGGATCAGTATTTACAATCTATACTGCATTTGTCCTTTTAGTTTCACTTCATTACACGCCAGCTATTGTTGGCACTTATGAAGAAGATACCATGGGTACGGTTTTTCAATCCTATTCAATTACCTGGTCTCAACCCTGGCGAGTTATTGCTTATCACATTGTCCTTATCCCCTTATTACTAATCAGTGTTTATTTATTTAGTTGGGTCTGGAACGCAGGATTCAACCTCATTAATTACGTTTTTGGATGTAATTGGTTTATGGGCGAAAAACTTTCTGGTATGGTGAACTATGCCACATCTTTGGTTTACCCTGGCTGGCTCTGCTCCTTTTTTGCAGGATGTTCTGGATGGTTGACAACATGCCTTAACAATTGTTATCTAGATTGTCTTTCCTTTTTAACCTGCAGCGTTCCTGCAACCAGCGGCCCTCTTTCCGGCTCGGAAACGGTGGCAGGCGTTCTTCTTGCTATCTCTATTTTTCTAGTTGGACTCTCAATTTTATCATATGGATTATCAATCATTTCCGTTGGTGAAACATTGATGTTTATTATTTTTAAGAAAAAATCAGATGATGATGATCTCCTTCAAAGAAAAGATGAAGATGAATTAGAAGAAGATATGGATGATGAATATAATTTCGATGACGATGACAACGAAGTTGGAAGTGATGATTCTGAAGGCGGTTTAGAAGATGATAACGCTGAAGATGAAAATCCATCTGATGATATCGATTCCGGTGATGATAGTGATCCTAAAGAATAAAACCTGGTGTTTCTTTCCAAATAGTCTTAAACCATATTCACCTTTCAACCTTGGATAAATTCCAAGAAAAAGGTAATTTTGCTGGCTGTAAATGAAGCTATTACGATCGGAATTAAAATCCGAGTTTAATAAAAGGCTTTTTGACATGTCCGCTAGGGAATTGCCTGACCGTGGAACGATTTTTTATGATGATCATATAACTTGTGAGTTATCTGCCAAAATTGTTCAATTTGGGTTTCAATTATCTGGAGTTATAAAAGCTACTACCAAATATGAATGTGTACGCTGCTTATGCAACAATCTAAAGGATGTTACACTTCCAATCAAATTATGGCTCTCAGCGAAGGAAATACTTACTGGAGATGATGATCAGGAAATGGTTCATTTTCCAAAAAACATAGATCATATTGAAATAAGTGATACGATTGCAGATATCATTCGTTTAGCAGAACCAATGCACCCGAATTGTAATGATAATTGTAAAGGTCTTTGCCCTAAATGCGGAATAAATATGAACCAAAGTTCCTGTGATTGTAGAGTCGATAGTCACGACAGTCCTTGGAATGTTTTAAACAATTTTTAACCAGAGTAGATTTTAGGAGATTTCATGGCAGTCCCAAAAAAACGTCAATCAAAAGCACGTACGAGAAAACGTCGTACCCATTATAAATCAAGCGCTATTGCGACCACCAGTTGTCCACAATGCAGCCAAACAAAAATGCCGCATAGAGCATGTCCAAGTTGTGGATACTATCGTGGTCGTCCGGTTGTTTCTGCTTCCTAATTAATCTTCTTTATAAATGAAATTTGCCCTTGATGCCATGGGAGGGGATTTTGCACCCCACGCGGTCGTGCAAGGTGCATTGGATGCTATTGATAAATCATCCAAACCTCTGAATCTAATCCTTTTGGGAGACGAAACTGCAATTCGAACTGAAATGGCAGGTCGTGAGGTGGAAACGATTGAGATTGTTCACACAGATGAAGTGGTCAACATGGATGATAAGGGTTCTAAAGTTTTGAAAATGAAACCAAATTCATCTTTAGTTCGCGGAATTCAAATGGTAAAAGATGGTCAGGCTGATGGTTTTATTAGTGCAGGCCATACCGGTGCAATCATGTCAACAACCTTATTATCGTTAGGACGAATTCCAGGTGTACGACGACCAGCCCTGGCTGCTTATTTCCCAACCGAAAAACGTGGTAAAATTTTATGTGATGTGGGTGCAAACCCAGATGCAAAACCAGAACACTTAGTTCAATTTGCATTGATGGCCTCCCATTATTACGATCATGTTGAGGGCTTTGCAGCACCTAAAATTGGATTAATTAATATTGGAGAAGAACCAAATAAAGGGTCTGATCTTTATATAGAAGCGCACAAATTATTATCCGAAATACCTAATTTTGTTGGAAATATTGAGGGGCGTCATTTGCTCACATCCGAAGCGGATGTATTAATTTGTGACGGATTTGTTGGAAATACATTATTAAAATTTGCAGAATCTTGGATTACATTTTTTTCGGATGAAATCAAGGATAAGGTCAATGAAAAATTATCTTATAAGATTGGTGCTAAATTAATGAAGCCCATTTTTGATGATCTAAAAACCAAATACGATTATGAAGAACATGGGGGTACACCCCTTTTAGGCGTTAATGGAATATCAATCGTATGCCATGGGAGTTCCGGGCCACGATCTATTATGAATTCGATTTTTCTTGGACAAAAATGTATCCAAAATAATTTGATTGAAGACACGCAAAAAAGTCTAGCTATACATTTTGGAGATTAAGTTGAACGCTAAAATCACATCGACTGCACATTATGTACCTGAAAGGGTTATGACAAATTTTGAATTGGAAAAATTGGTTGAAACATCTGATGAATGGATCCAGACAAGGACTGGAATTTCTCAGCGCCATATTGCCGCCGAGAATGAAGCGTCATCTGATCTATCTACTCGAGTCGCAGAACAATTATTGAAAAAACGCGGGATTAGCGCAGAAGAAATAGATATAATTATTGTGGCAACTGTTACACCGGATCACTTTGCACCATCCACAGCTGCATTGGTTCAAAATAATATTGGTGCATCAAACGCGTGGGGATTTGACTTGAGTGGTGCTTGTACCGGATATCTTTATGGCCTAGAAACCGGGAATAAATTCATTTCTTGCGGTAAATATAATAAGGTGATGGTAATTGGAGTAG
>Ga0308019_10001589_pt1 | contig 13440 bp, 13 predicted proteins | sample Neamet284_FD_203135 | JGI IMG/M metagenome (GOLD analysis project Ga0308019, IMG submission 203135) | Marine microbial communities from water near the shore, Antarctic Ocean - #284 | ecosystem: Environmental > Aquatic > Marine > Unclassified | place: Southern Ocean | collected 2014-10-01 | reverse complement strand
GTTTGATTTGCAAAGGGCTCCCCTTTGCACCAATGGGTGAGCAGAGGGTAGCGACTACTCAACTCATCATCGGAAGATGCTTGACCGAGGGTGCCATTCCTAGATCTTCTGGGAAGAACATGGTTGGCTTAGGAACCGGAATCGGTACGATTTCTCGTCCGACGAGCGCCACTCGGCTTGGGCGTGAATCAGAGAGCACTTCTCTGTTGGTGAGCGGTGCAATTTTGTTGGAGAAATCAAGAATGTCCTCATGACTGGGCATGTTTTCCATCGTGAGGTTTTCGCGGCTGTGTCCTACGAACACATACCCTTTGTTTTCGATGAAATCAGGATCGGCTCTGTTGTCGAGTGCTGCGAATTGTTCGATGTGCTTATCGGACATGTTGATGCCTTTCATCAAGGTGTGACGGCAGACAATACGCGTGTCAAGTGAAGGCAAGAGGTCGATGGTTTCCTCGAATTTATCCCAGGCATTTGTGTTCCACTTTGGTTTACAGACGGCATCGAAGACCTCCTTGTTGGGTGCATCAACCGAGACATAGAGTTGGGTTGGCAACGTGTCGAGCTTTTCGATCACTTTGGGAAGGGTGCCGTTGGTCACCAGCATTGTGGTCATGCCGTGCTTATGGCACAAATCCATGTATTCTGATAAGCGGGTGTAGAGGGTTGGTTCACCGTTCAAAGAGATTGCAACATGCTTCGGGTTCTGTGCATCGAGCCATTTTTCACGGGGCACTTTCGGGTTGCCCTTAAATCCAGAGAGAAGGCGACGTTGAGCGCGAACGGATTCGTACAGCAATTCCATTGGGTCTTGGTCGGTCAGTTCAAGCGTGTCCATGTGAGGCTCACGCCAGCAGTAGGTACAAGCGAGATTGCACTGGTCAACCACAGGTGACATTTGCATGCAGTTGTGGCTCTCAATCCCGTAGAATTTCCCTTTGTAGCACTGGCGGTCTCGGAGCAGTGATTCTTTGGTCCAATGGCAAGTTTTGACCCCACCATGCTCACCAACAATGTGGTAGCGTTGCTTCTGCAACTTGGCTTTGAGTGCAAGATCCATTCCCACGTAGTTCACCGTCCAGAGCTTTGTTCCACGGTTTCGCAGATGCGAGGTCGGGTGAGGCTCGGATAAGCAACGGTCCATCCCTTCGCCTATCAATGCCTCGCTGAGCCTCACGCCATCTTGGCAGGCTTGGCTGTGCTCAGCGGTTGAGGATTGGCAAGAAGGCATTGGCTGCCTTTTCACATGCGTTTGCTACATCGTCAAGTCGCTGAAGCACGCGGTACATGTGCATGGCTGCGAGCGGTGAATCTTCACCGTGCGTGAACACGTAAGCAGCGGCCATGGCTTCGACACCATCGGCTTCATGCTCGCAGATGTTCACTTCTCGAATGAGGTCACCCAGTGCCATTTCTGCAGCCTTGGTTTGTCCACTGATGGTGAAGTCACGAAGGGCTTCAACAGCATCTTCGTATTTTGCGACCGTGTCAGCAACGGCCTGAGCCATCTTCTTCAGGTTCTCCTTTGCTTTCTTGTCATCAAACAAGGGCCTGAACGCCAACTGCTCAGCAACGTTTTGTGCATAATCTGCAATGCGGTCTTGGCGGGTCACCATGTAGAGGAAATCATCCATGCTGACTTGAACACCCATGCGCATGTCCTTCAACGCCAAACGGCGGACTTCGCCCTTGATGTTGTCAGCCTCGAGTTCAGCCTCGATCGTGGCTTGGATGGCCTTGCTTGCGTCCTTATCATCGCAAGCTGTGTTGACGGCCTCAAGCATGTGTTCAACCGTTTGTTCAACCGCCTGAGCGTGAGCATGGAACAACTCGAAAGGTGTGATGGAATGGCCTTTGCCACCAACATCAGAGAGTGCTTCTTCGACGTGAACTTCTCCACTGCTCTTCCAGATGGCGTAACCCACCGCCATGAAGGAGAGTGGAAGGATGACCATCATGTTGATCGATTCGCCACCTGAAGCAACGAAGAGTACGATGGCTCCGAACGCAGCAGCGGGAACACTGGCGACCCATGAGGCAGCAATTTTCCCGAACACTCTGAAGTCAACCGCCTTAGCGCCTCCAGCAAGCCCAACACCAACAACAGCACCAACAAGGGTGTGCGTGGTTGAAACAGGAACGGCCAGGAACGGCATGGAGAACACAAGGATCGTGGTCGCTGCTCCAAATTCAGCAGCGAACCCTCGAGTGGGGGTGATGTCTGTGATCTTCTTTCCGATGGTTTCCATAACACGCCATCCCCAGGTCATCACACCAACGGCGATTCCAGCTGAACCAAGCAAGATAAGCCAGAGTGGAATGTTTGCCTCGGCAGCAAGTTCCCCGGTGTCGCTGCTCAAAACCTGCCACACAGCAGCCATTGGTCCAATGGCGTTTGAACGGTCGTTGGCACCGTGAGCAAAGGCCACATAAGCGGCCGTGATGATTTGAAGCCAAACGAAAATCCGCTCAACGCCACGGAATCCTCGCTTCTCTTCTGAGATGTCGATGCTGCGGAGGGCCATGTAGAGGATGGCGCTTCCAAAAGCCCCAATGCATGCGGCAAGCATTAGTGAATTGATTGGGATCCAAGCGTTGTCCGCCCACGGGTCGAACACACCGTCTTCTTTGGCGGGCAACCAGTCGTACTTGTTCTCGATCCAGCCGTTTGAAGCGGCCTTCGAAATGAAACCCTTGAGTGCCTTGAATTGGAGGGCGAGTCCGAGCACGAAGAAGGTCGGGAAGGCGAGGATTGGAGCAAGCCAGCGAGATCGGTCGATCGGGTTCTCATTCTCAAGAATTAACTTCTTGATGATCATGAATGAGAAGAACCCAAGCAGACCGCCCATTAACGGGCTCATAACCCATGAGACGACGACCTTGGAGACCACGTCCCAATCGATCAATGAGGTGTTGTGCTTGACTTCAAGAATCAAACCGACACCGAGAATTCCTCCGATGATCGAGTGGGTGGTCGAGACCGGCAAACCCCAGCGAGTGGCAATGGTTAGCCAGGTGGCAGCAGCCATCATGGCGGCAATGAACCCAAAGGCGATGTCTTGGGAGAGGACAGCATCCACCGTTCCATCGCTAAAATCGACGATAAGGATCCCTTTTCGAACGGTGTCAGTCACCGCGTCACCAGCAAAGAACGCTCCACAGAATTCGAACACTGCGGCAATGACAACCGCTTGCTTGAGCGTCAAGGCACGGGAACCGACGGAGGTTCCCATGGCGTTTGCGACATCGTTGGCACCGATGTTCCACGCCATGTATGCGCAGACCACTAAGGCCAAGCAAATCAGGACTAATGTTTCGCCATCCATGAGGGAGCCTAGCCGCCAGCAGTATATATCGTAAATCATGTATATTCTATATAGGTCTATTGAGTGGACGGTTTGATCGCATGGCACTCGGACCTGGACAGAATGAGATTCGTAAATTACAAGCAACCGGCGGGAGCACGTTCACAGTGAGCCTCCCCAAGCCGTGGGTGTTGGCTCAGGGGCTCAGCGCTCGCGATTCAATGCGGGTGGATTGGCGGCCAAGCGGAGCTTTGCGAGTCACACCTCTGGATTCGATTGGATCTGTTCTTCAACAATCGTTCTTTGCTACAAAGAACCTCCCTGAGAACAGCCTTCACGACCATTTGATGGGCGCTTACATTTCAGGTTCGGATGAGATCCATATCGAGTTCCAACCCGATGAACAAAAAACGGTCAGCGCCCAAGTGCGGCACTTTCTTCGCAGCACCCGTGGTTTTGAAATCATGGATGAAGAGGGTGAAACCATTCTCCTCAAATGCCTGATGAATGCAGGGGACATGCCTTTGCATGCCAGCCTCAACCGCATGTACCTCCAAGTGACATCGCTCAGCAGGGATATTCTCAGCGTCTTTGAAGGTGAAGACCGTCAATACATTGCAGATGCAGAGGAGCGAGAAAACGAAGTGGACGCTTTGTTGTACCTCATCGAGCGGCAAGTCAGGATTCTTTTGGACTCCCATTTGGTGGCAACAAAACTGAACTTAACACGCACGCAAGCGGTGGAGTACGCCAATCTTGCCCGTTCTTTGGAGCGTATGATGGATCACGCCTACAGCATCGCTACAATGATTCTTGAGAATCCAAAAATCACCAAGAACATGATCGATCGTGGGCCAATTGAACAAATTTCGAATTGGCAAGCAAGTTTGAAAGAACTGATGATCAACATCCGAACGCGCGATTCAAACCGCATCGAAAAAGCCCGCCACGATCTGAAAAAAGCACAGCATCGACTGATGGAACACGAACAAGATCTGTTGAAAAACCACCGTACAAACGAGTGGATGGCGTTTGATTTGCGCCTCTCGGAGTCGGTTCGGCGCCTGTGCGCTTACGCCCGCGATTTCGGAGAAATTTTGCTCAATATGAAGGTGTTCAGCGAACTGCACCGCACCCGCGGCTAAGTGTCTTAAAACACACCTGCTTTATTTTAAGCACCTATGTGTTGGCCAATTCACCATTGATTGATATAGGTCCGGTTACAAATATACACTGAAGACAAAAGACTTCAGGCGGAATGAGAATGGATATTGAACTCGAAACATACGTAGACGGAATTATGGAACAACAACAACATCGCAGTGGAATCTTTGTTGATCTCGTGAAAGGGCTCATCAACGCCATCGCAGATTACAGAGCCACCCCCAATAGTCGTGGTGTCTACCACCCACCAGGGGGGCATTTCTGATGGATGCATACCTCAGCTCTTACGTTGATTCAGTGATGGACGCTCAAGAAAAGCAGAATGGAATCTTTACCGTTTCGATTTTTATTCGAATTCGGAACCTCTTCACCAAACGGTGAAACCCAAGACCATTGCCATCTCGGCCCATCTTCGCACTTCGGATTTAGCCGAGGGCCTTGAGGCGCCCTGGCGCAAGGCCTCCATGGAAAAGTCGTCACCGTTGGTCCCGATGGACGCTGCTCGAATGGCCACATCACCCATCTCAACACGGCAATGCCAGCACGCCAGATCTCAACTTCGAGGCATGCAATGCGGCGCCTCAACTCCCGTTCGGGTGCGATGCCATGTTCTGGGCCGCCCCTTTCCACCGCAGTTTCTTCGTTTAATGCGCTCATGCATCAAAAAATGGGGTATTGGGCCTCGTGCAGGCGTCGGAATTTCGGCTAAAACGGAGGGTTTTCAATCAAACTCCTCAAGTACTTGATGCTTGACGCAGGACCATGCCTCAAGGTACAGTAAAGTGGTTTAACCAAACAAAAGGATTCGGATTTATAGAAATTGAAGGTGGCTCAGACCTCTTCGTGCACATCTCAGAAGTCGAAGGCGAGATCACCGACGGCGACACAGTCCAATTCGAAGTTGGAGAAAGCGACAAAGGACCAAACGCCACAGGCGTTAGCAAAGTCCAGTGATTGCTGAAGCATCGCATCACCTCCGGGTGCTTGCGTCGTTTCACCTCCCCGAAGAACAACTCACGTATTCAGCGTAAGCCACGTGCTGCAAAACAGCATCCGGTCGACGCCGAACTCAATTTAACCCGAAACTCATCAGGTTTACCTGTTGATTACATTTGGATTTGAAGCCATGTCCAAAACAAATGGGTATATATCAAGAGGTATGGTTTCGTAATTACTGTTAGGTGTGTCTATGCTGGAAGTGAACGGGTTAACCAAAACGTTTGGATCTGGATCCAACAAGTTGCAAGTGCTGAAAGGCGTTGACATGAGCATCAAAAAAGGGGAAATGGTTGCTCTCATGGGTCCATCGGGCTCCGGAAAGTCCACCCTTCTCAACATCATCGGTGGCTTGCTTGCAGGCGACGGTGGTGAGATTTTACTCGGTGGCAAAACCTATGGGCAAAAGAACCCCTCAAGCGTTGTTGATATTCGAAGAGACCATGTCGGCTGGATTTTCCAAGACTTCCATCTGCTTGACAACTTGACCGCCGTCGACAACGTAGCAATCGCTTTGGAACTCTCCGGTCTTTCGGCCGCTGAAGCAGAGGAAGCTGCTGAAGTCGCTCTAACCAAGGTTGGTTTGAGCGATCGAATGCATCACATTCCCGACCAATTGTCTGGTGGACAACAGCAACGCGTTGCTATCGCACGTGCCATCGCAGGCAACCGACCTTTGTTGTTGGCTGACGAACCGACTGGAAACCTTGACATCGCTAGCGGTAAAGATGTGCTCCAATTGTTCAAAGACCTCTGCCACGATGAAGTCAACCCAATTTCAATCCTCATGGTCACCCACGACCCGGACTTGGCCTCCAATGCAGATCGCATGCTGTTGCTCAATGACGGAAAGACCGAGGCCTCTGACATCCGCTCCGCATGGGGCCTGGATGACGACACTGGGGGTGAAGAAGAGTGAGCAGTAAGACCAAAAAATTAGAACTGCAGGACTCGGATTTCGCACCGACACAAAGTTTACCAAAACGCATCATGCACAAGGTGACAGAGACTCCCGCCCAACTTCGTCTCGCTACACTCAGCGCATGGCGCGGGAAAGAACGCGGCTTAGCAGTGATTGCTGGTGTGTTCCTTGCTTCATTGGTGATCACCACCGTGCTCGCTTACGGAGTCGGATTGTCCCAGCTTTTCTTTGAAGAGTCATTGAGTGGCGAACCGTTCGATGCTAAAATCGAGTACGCTCGAACTCCGGTCGAGAACGCATCAGGCTGGTCGAACAACACCTCAACCATGGTCGGTGTGTGCGATGAATTGTTGGAACAATTCAGTGAATTCAACGACTGTACCCTCGTGCTGGCCCGTCAAGGCATCCACAGCGGAGGGCTGTTCAATCAAGAATTCATTGTGGCACAACCACTCGAAATGATGGCCATCACTGATGATTCAAATCCTTACTGGGGCAACGTCACGTTCGATTATCCAGAACTCGCAGCTGGCGGCCCGCCAATCTCGAACATGCGTTCTGTTCGTTTTCTTGGGCCTGGTGCCTTTGATGGAGAGTTCGCTGACAGATTAGGCGAGAACATCATCGCTGGAATGGGTGAATGGCCGACACCAGAAAACATGAGCGCCCAGCGCGGTGTGATCCTTCCCTCAACCATCGCTTCGCAGGCCAAAGCCAATGTGGGCGATGTCCTTGATTCACTGACCTTTGCTTACGTGGTCGACGAGTCAACGCTGTTAGAGGCGACAGTGACCAATGAGAATTGCGCTGGCGAGGTGACACCTGAGCAGAACGAAATGGTCTATTGCCGGATGGCAATGACCGCCGAGAACTTGACGGTTGTCGGGATCTATGAACCATGGGATTTAGGCAATCCGACCCTCGGTCCAAATCCGATCTTTACCACATGGGAAGTGCTCGAAGAACCTCAGCGTGCTGCGTTGATGGACAACGACCACATGTACCTCGGCGTGACCATTGATCGCGGTCAACTCCCAACCACGTCGACTGCAGATGCAGAAGAGTGGCTGGAAGACCTTGGGACACGGGTTCAAGACGGTAATTACACCGCTGAAGGCGTGGAACTGTACTACACCGACATCGTTAGCGGCACCATCACCTTCCTCAACATCTTCCTTGGTTTGATTCAGATTTTCGATTACATCATCATGATTCCAATCGTGATTCTTTCGATTTCCGTCCTGATTTACGGATTGGTTCTCTCCTTGGAACAACGTCGCAGGGAAGTGAGCATACATCGTGTCATCGGTGCGGACAGCAAAAGCCTCCAGAACATGGTGCTGCTGGAACTGTTCGTCATGTCTTCAGTGGCCTGGCTGGTTGGGTATCTTTTGGCTTTATTTTCTGTTCCGATCGTTCTTTCCGCTGTCGGCTTCATGGAATTCAGAACAGGAGATTTCGATGTGAACCCAACGCTTAGCGTTGGTTCGACCATCTTCACCGCCGTCACAACACTGGGGCTTGCTCTCATCTTCGGGCGCAGTCGAGCGCGCGACTTCATTTCGCTCGAGATCGAAGAAGGTGTTCGAAACACCACGACCAAATCAGAACCAAAGCGCTGGCTCCATTGGCTGTCTTTCCTGTTCGGTATGCTTGCTGTTACCGACACGTGGCTTGAGATGAACGGCAGTGAAGACGGCATCGTGTCGAACTTCTTCATCGAGGGATTGCTCGGTATCATCGGGCCATTTGCTCTTTGGATTGGCGGTGCTTTGCTGCTTGGACGTATCGGGGCCAGAGGCCCCCAAATCATGCAACTCATCTTTGGTCGAACGCCTCTGCTCAACGATGTGAAACGAGGCCTCAAAGGCTCAGGTTCAGCAGAATCAGTCAACCGTTTGGCCGTCATTATGTTGCTCACCCTTTCGATTGTCACGCTTGCTGCTGTTCAAGGCTACACAGGAACGCTCGTTGATGAGAAAACCGTTGACGCAACGGTTGGATCTGATTTACAAATCACGCTTGAGCAAGGCTATTCAGAAACTGAATTGCTCAACTTGGTCGCTGAGTTTACTGAAGGTGACACAACCGCTGTTGCGACAACGGTACCTAGCCTGTTCCTTGCCGACACAAACGGTGGCGATAAGTTGCTGACTTGGGTTGTGCTTGATAACAATGAAGACATTCTCCGATGGAGCGAACAAGCGATTCCTGGAACGGATGCTGATGCTGCAATGGCTGCATACCGCAACGGAGGTTTCTCAGCGGGCGAAGACGCAGCCTATTCACTCGATCTCGCAGGTTCAGGCCGTGGAAATGAAAACAGGTTGGACGATGTGTTGCTCAAACCAAGCGATGAAAGCAGCCAAAGCATCACCTTCGTCTGGGAACAATTGACCTTTAATTTCTCAGCAGGCGGGTCAAATGAAACCGATCCAACAGCGCTCTTCACAGCCTATTCCTCGTTGATGGAAGGCGATTGGTCAGGATTGAATCTCTCTGGTCAAAATCTGAGTGGTCGCAACTTCGGTCCCGTTGATTTGACAGGAACCGATCTTTCCGACGCCAACCTTGCAGGGGTAAACCTCTCACAAGCTCTGTTGTTTGATACCAATCTTGAGGGTGCAGACCTCTCTGGTGCAAACCTTCAGGAAGCAGTCATTGTCAACTTCATGGGAGGATCACTGGCTGGTGCGAACCTCATTGGAGCAGACTTGACCGGTGCATTTGGAATCGCAGAACTCTCCAGCGCAACGCTCGGCAATGCGACATGCCCGGATGGTACATCAGCAAGCGAAACTGCTTGTGCTTCCGGCCTTTCCCAAGTGCCACCAGCCCTTGCAGCTCCTCTCTTCCTAGCGGACACAGTTGTTCAAATCCTCATCACGCCTTACGACACTGAAGCGTATTACTTGGGCATCCATGAATACATTCCCGGTGTGAGTGCTGCAGCCATGAGTTCCTCGCTCATCATTGGCGAATCCTCGTGGCAAACGCTTGTTGGCCCTGATGCGGTTGCAAATCACACTTCGATGGTTTGGATTGTCGACGTCCCTGGTGTGAGTGGCGATTCTCTTGAAGCCCTCGCCTCCACTCTCTCAGCAGATTTCAGAGTCTCGAGCGTCCTTGATTGGTCAAGTTCCCACAAGGCCGTCGAACGGGACGGCGGCCTCATCTTCGGGACGCCAGGTCTCTTGTCGCTCCAATTTGTGGTGGCAAGCATCGCTGCCGTCGCCTCGAGTTTCGTCTTCTTATCGTTGGTTCTGAGCCAACGTCAGAAAGAATTAGCAGTCCTCCAAGCGATTGGAGCATCACCAAATCAAATCATCCGTTTGGTGTTGTTCGAGATTCTTTCCATCGTCATGGTTTCGATGGCACTTGGAATCGTCCTTGGGGTCGGCGTGGCTCTTTCCTTCAACGGATTCTTCGATGTCTTTGGATTCATCTTCCAAATCTTTGGAGGTTCATCGACGACGATCGAGCGGACCTTGGTCTATCCTTGGACGCAACTGCTGCTTGTTTCCTTGTCCGTGTTTGCCGCCGTAGTGGTTGCTTTATTGGTGACTACCAGAAAGGCATTGAAGTCTGATTTAGCCAGTGTGCTCAAGGGGGAGTGAAGCATGAAAGAAAGTATTTTGAAAACTGATGGACTCTATCACGTCTATGAATCAAAGGCAGAAGACGGCAACGTCGTTGCTTTGCGTGGACTCCACCTCGACATGAAAGAAGGTGAAGCAATTGCTGTAGTCGGACCATCCGGTTCCGGCAAATCAACCTTGATGAAATGCCTTGGTGGTCTGATGAAGGCCAGTGCAGGATCTGTTTCACTGGCTGGAAAGAACATGACTCGGCTCACTGGCCAAGAACTGGTTGAATTGCGTCAAAAGACGGTGGCCTTCATTTTCCAAGAAGGCAACCTCTTGCCGAACATGAACGCTCGTGACAATGTAGCCCAACCATTGCGCCACCAAGGTGTCGCTTCACGTAAGGCATTGAAACTCGCAGATGCTATGCTCGACCAATTGGGCATGGTGCACCGTGCACACGCCCTACCAATGATGCTCAGCGGTGGAGAACAACAACGTGTGGCCATTGCTCGTGCGTTGATCACCAAGCCCCGTCTGATCCTTGCAGATGAGCCAACAGGTGCTCTTGACCCAGTGACAAGCCGTGAAGTTCTGGCCTTGTTCAAAGATTTACACGAAAACAGTGGCGTCTCCTTCTTGATTGTCACCCACTCGAAGGAAGTCGCAGCTTTTGCGAACCGCTCGCTTGAACTGCGCGATGGTCGTTTTGTTGCAGAACACGGCGCCAACGTCGATGTTGAAGACCTCGGTAAAGATCGAGAACTGATCATCGATGAAACAGGAACCGTGACCCTTCCACCAGATTTGCTCGTTCGGATCGGTGGCGCAGGCCGTTACACGGTGGGCAACGCTGACAGCGGTTACCTTTCGCTTCAGGGCGAGGCAGTCGAAGCCATGGGGAAAATGGAATTGGCCAGCGCCTGTCCAGCATGCAAGCATGCTTACGATGGCACCGAAGAGCAACTTTGCCCTTCATGTGGCTCCAGCCGCCCAATGGTTGAGGTCAAAGAATGAAATCGCTGGTTTCGCTTGTCGGCTATCTTGAGGGTTTTTCCTTCCTGTTGCTGATGGGTGTCGCCATGCCGATGAAGTACATTGGAGGTGAGCCGGCGATGGTCAGCATCATGGGTTCGCTTCACGGCGGTCTTTTTCTCGCTTACATAGGGCTTCTTTTCCTCGGGGTCGGAAAGCATTGGAACCTCACCGCATTGATTCATGGAAGCATTGCTGCCGTTGTCCCGGCAGGCCCGTTCTTGTTTGAGGGCATGCTTGTCTCAGGTGAATACGATCTCGCCGCTCCTGAAGACGACTGAGAGGTTGAAATCCTGCGAAGTCGGCAGGAATCGCAGAAAATCTCCAAATGACGGGCATACCTTTTTATTGAGTAAAAAGGAAAGTTGCATACAAGATGAGCAACGATCCAGTCAGGAAAAATACCACTTTTGGTTCCACGATGTCGTTTGATCTTGAGAAAAATCCAGAGCCCAAACGGCGAAAAAGGAAGGACGATTTGAACGGTGAAGCACCGCCAGAATTCACGCCAAGTCCAGATGGCATCGATTGCCCTGGCTGCGGGCATAACATGGATGAAGATGAATGGCTGCACGCCTTGATTGGTTTTATTTCAGGCGCACGGGATTTCGAGGTTGGTAATCCCGTCCGCGCTCGAATTGTGCAAACATTGCACAACACCGCCACCAACATGGACACGCCTCATCCCAGAGATGTATGGGAGATCAGCATCGTTTCACGTTTGATGAAAGAGATTGAACGAATTGTTGATGCTGAAGTGTTACGGCACCATGCAGAAAACAGCCAACAACAGTATTCTCTGGCAGAACTTCAACATTACATTCAAGCGGCGGAGGTGGAGACCGCTGCGAGGGTTCAATCCGAACTCTATGTCCAGATTGCAGAGCAAGTCCAGCAGGATATCGAGCCAGTGCTACGACGTCAAATCGAAACTGAATTGTGGCAAGAATTCGAACAAGAATTGCAACGCAGAGCAGACCAATCAACCACCGATCAAAAAGAATGAACCGTTGTTTTTCAACGGTCACGCACTTTTGACGCCTTCAGGCCAAAGCACCAGAATGAGGGTTTTCCCTCGCGTTTTGGGCGTGTGGGTCGTTTCTCGGTTCATCCACACCAGCGATCCTGCAGGGTAGGTTCCATCTTCATCCCACACTTCGCCCTCAAGCACGATGTAGGCCTCTCCACCAGGGTGTCCGTGAGGCATAAACGCATCAACAGTGACTTCGGAGTCTGCCTCATAGAGCACAAGTGAACACGCATCTTCTCGATACAAACGTCCCAATCGAACCCCTGTGCCGAAATCCTTCCAGCGAACGTTCTCTTCCAACCATGCTTTGTCGATGTTAAAACCGAGCCAATCTGCCATGTTGTGTGTGAAGGGCATGCTTCACCCATCCGGTGCCTGCTCAAGAGGACTTCGGAACTGGCTATTCCCGGCAAGGCATGGGTTGATTTGAAATCAAGTGGGTGTATGTACGGGTGTGGTCACCCCTCTACAACTCCCTCAAATCCCTCCGTCAGGGCCTTGGGATGGGTATGTTCTGGTTGTCATCTGGCTTCCCTTGTTGCTACGAATCCTCTTTCTTGCCGTACCTTTCAGGAAGGCAATTGCTCAACTCGCCCCTCATTCTGGCTGGGCAATCAAACAACTTCGGACCTTGCCTGTTCGCGGGTTTGGAATTCTGGCATTGAATGAAGTTCTTGCATTTAGCATTCCACCTTTGTTGGTGCTGTTGATTCGGAGTGTCTCAGATCCAATTGGATGGAGCACATGGTCTGATGCCAATGATCTCGGCATCGGTATTCTTGTGCTTTCCTTGTTCATTTGGGTGTTTTTTGACATGCTCCGCATCGCCCGCGTACGTCGTATGATGAAAGCAATTGAACGACACGACATTGCCAAATTGCGCAAGGTTGCAGATGTCGGGATGAAAGCCCGAACCTGGCTGGAAAAGTTTTCATTCATCTCCCCAAAAGAAAGCGTCATTGACTCAAGCAAAGATGAGTCGACCGGTGAGCGCGTTGCTAAACGTTCACTCCAAATCTGGGGTGCACGGGTGCTGATGGCTCGAAAACTTACGCCGCAGGGGCTCTTGGGTGGAATTGCATTAGGTGCTGCTATCGAGGTGGCGAAGACGGGTGCAGGAAAACTCACTAAAGCGGTCGATCTCAAAATGCAGACTGAATTTGATAAATTGGCAAAAGTCAATACAAAAACCCTTCTTCTTCTTTTATCGCGAGACCTCTCAATGGGGTTAATGCCGATCTTCATTCTTGCAGGATTGCCGGTTCTTCTCGGATGATTTCGCCGCCATGTTCATGGAGAACCGTCGCTGCCCCTTACACAGGGAGTTCTTATGTCGCTGCTCATTTTGATGCGCCACGGTCAATCGATGTGGAACGCTGCTCAACTTTTCACCGGATGGGTTGA
>Ga0308019_10001587_pt1 | contig 13453 bp, 10 predicted proteins | sample Neamet284_FD_203135 | JGI IMG/M metagenome (GOLD analysis project Ga0308019, IMG submission 203135) | Marine microbial communities from water near the shore, Antarctic Ocean - #284 | ecosystem: Environmental > Aquatic > Marine > Unclassified | place: Southern Ocean | collected 2014-10-01 | reverse complement strand
TGGTTGGCCAGAAAACTGACAGTTCTGATGGTATAGAAAAATTTATCTCTACCCTAGAAAGCAAATACCCTTCAATCCCTGTTCATAAAGTTGATGAAAGTGGTACCAGTAATGAAGCGATGAGCGCATTAATCTCTGGTGGCATGAAAAAAAACAAGCGTAAAAACAAAGGTGTTTTAGATAAAGTAGCCTCTGCAATAATTCTACAGCGTTTCTTAGAATCTATCTAGCTTTTCTAACTCTTAAAAACTTCCACGTTTTTTTGCTCTACAATCATATCTGTAAACTTCCCCTCAAAACGAGTCGCTCTTACAATGTGATTGTCTATCCAATGATAGTTACCACCCCTGGGTTTCCCCATAAGTAGACCATGATATTTTATAGAATGCTTCTTAAGCCAAACCTCAGTAACCTCTCTGTGCTCTTCGGTTCTTGAAGTGAAGAAAGTGAGGATATGTCCTTCTCCATACCATTTGGCCATTGTTTCTACAGCATCTAAAAATGGCATACAAGTGGCCATTCTTTCTGGCTCTTCATTAGGGACATCATCCGTAATCGTACCATCAATATCTATCAAGTAGTTCTTTACTTCACTTGGCAATTGAGGCGAAATAGCGTTTCCTGATTCATCTTTATCTCCTAAAAGCTGTATTTCTTCACTCATCAATCCTACTTATTTTCATTAACACTTGACACAATATGCATTAGCTCACAAACAGCTTTATCTCCTGAATAATCAGAATCTAAAAGTAGGTTCCGGAGCTTGAAAAATCCGCCTACATCCCGAGATAAAATATGGAAATTCATATACCTGTCTTGTGGACTACCCTTGCTGGAAATCTTTTGTGCCGAACTTGACAAATCATTTAAAAATGATTCGTTTTTTCTTTTAATCGCCTTCGCAATTTTCTTCAAAAGGTTCCCAAGCGCTTTGTCCATTGCAGCTCCACTTGCTAAAGCAGTACCCTTTAAAGAACGGTCTGTTCCTTCTGCAATTTCAACTGACAAGCTTTTCAAATCAGACAATTTATCGTCTAACTCAGAAATTCCTGAGGGCATCTTTCCTTCTACCCAAACGTTGACCCACTCCTCCTCACTCCACCAGCCTTTTTCTATTGACCATCCTACTTGAGACGCTTTAGATAGCAACTCTTCATTTAATACAAGTACGTGATCTCGAAGATGTAAAACCGGCATAACAATTTCTCGTATTTGGAAAGCCCCTTCTAACTGTTTCCAATACCCCAATTCTCCCGGCCCTAACACTACATGAGAATTACTCAACAAAAGCTCTTGGTACAGGGGCCTCAATAAAACACCAGGGCTTAAAAACTCTGCGTTTTTTTGACACCAAACACTCCAATCTTCACCCTTACTATTTATCACAGTTTTCCCAGCTAAAAAACCATCACCATTTTTTACGATACCTATTCTTTCGCCATTGTCCTTTTGAAAGAATAAATTCACATCTCTAATATGTGTTCCCACCTTAAAGCCTCTAAGCGTAAGGGCATCCGTTGTCTCTAGCACGGACTTCGCAATACCTGAACCATTGAATTCATGAGCAAATAACGCTGCTGCTGCATTTTTCAACTTCGGGTGACTTGCATCTAAAACCAACAGCTCTGTGTCTCCATACCACAATTCTAACCACCTCCTAAATAGGTGAACATATTTCTCGCCGTTTGCTTTGGCTTTTTGCAACTCTAACATCACAGCCTCCGACTCTTTTAAATCCACTCCGTTCTTCCCCCAGTTTTTAACCACTTCCTCTATGCCCTCCAAGGAGAATTTACCCACAGGCAACTTTGAATTTTCTAAATGACTGGACCAAACAAATTTCTCACTCTCTCCATTCACCCAACTTACCTCCTTAAAATCATGATCTTCTGATGCCAACCAAAATATCGGAACAACTCCCCTCCCCGATTCCTTTTCGAGTTTTCTAGCGAGTCTAATTGCCGTAATAATCTTGTAATGAAAAAACGCCGGACCACCACATAATTGAAGTTGGTGTCCCGTCGTAACAGTGCCCGAGTCTAAATCTCTAAGCTTTTGCAACCTCCCACCCATCGACATTCCCACTTCACGATATTGCTCAGAAATCACATCACAAACAACTGCACGCATGGACGCCGCACCACGAGTAGTTTCCTCGAAAGGGAGCTTCACTTCCGCGCTTCCATTCAAGTGATCCATCACAATGGGGCTAAAACCCGGATACGCTAAAGCGTTCTCAGAATAAAGTTTCAAAATGTAAGATAGATTTTTTTGCGAAATTACTGCAAAAGGGTGACTGAGCCACTCAACTCCTCTACAGAGCCATCCTCTGTGACAATAGACAGAGTCCAAACATACACACCTAATTGTGCCGGGTCACCAGCTAAAGTATACCCTTCCCAATTCGGAATCTCATCATCACTCTCCCATACCATAGCGCCGCTCCTATCGAAAATTCTCATTAGTGCACCTCTATTGGCCTGCAAAGAGGGAGCAAAAACGTCATTCAAACCATCGTTATTAGGTGTAAAAGCGGTAGGCACAAAAGTATTTACCTCAAGATTAAATAAATTAGACATCTCGCCCCTTGAAACTGAACCATTGTCATCTAGCTCAGAAGTTAAGTCACGAATCGAAAAATCATCAACAAAATAATATGCAATCGTTCTACCCGTCCCCTCAAAAGATTGTATCTCTTTACCAGCATCATCTCCAAATAATCCAAACGTAAAAAATTCATAATTATCAGTTGCCGTGAAAGCAAACTTAACAAGCTCCCAAGTATGATAGTACTGGATTTGAGTCATGCTAATTTGAGGATGCAGTGAAATGGGCTCTCTAAGTTGTTGTTCTACTTCGCTAGTTGAGAAAACTACACCTAAATCGCTAACTCCTAATCCTGCAGTACTGTGCTTGTACACATCACCATTCGCAATCGCAAAAGAAAACTCATAACGCTTACCCACTTGCAATGGCTCCGAAAACTCACCCATTAAGTACTCACGTGCATTTTGTCCAGACCTCCTACTCACCTCTAACCCTGCAATCGCATAACCATTGTAAGCCTCAACATACGCTAAAGGTGTTTCAGGAAGATCTCCTCCATTATATCCAAAAGAGTGATAATAATCAGGGTTTGCTGATATGCTACCCGCATTGGTCCAGTTGTGGATCAAATCCCATTGTCCGGTTTGATTGGGAACAGTCTCACTGAACTCAAAACCGCCATTAATCACGTAGACTTGAGCACTGACTGAAGCGGCTGAAATGAAAGAAAACACTACACCTAAAATGAATTTAGTCGACCTTAAAAAAGGTTTGATGGGCGATATCTGTGTGTTTAACATAAACATAACACTGCAATCTAACGATTACAACATTAAAAAACAAAAAAACTTACCATAAATATCCGACACCGACACAGGCACTTGCTGAATCTTTTGAAACTAAAACTTCAGCCCTTAAAAACAAGGAGGATCTCCAGGGTGACCAACTTGTGTAAGCTCTAAACTTGATCGAATTGGTTTCACCCGGTTTTATCAAATAAGTTGACTCGACGAGCACATTTTCCCAATCGGTAGGATCGGTAGGAGGCTCAAACAAATGAGCCCTTTTCGGTTTTTATGGAGACCACTCTATTTGTCCTCCCCAAAGCCACCCCCTTGCACTTCGCATAACTCCCCGCCATTCTAAACCTGCAACAAGACTCATATTTACAGCATTCCTTATAGGCACTTCTAATGTGTCTGATTCATTTAAAAGAGGATCCTCGAATGACACAATCTGTAGAAGATCATCACTCACATCCCAATTAAAACCGATCACATCATTATCTAACTTTTTGTAATTCAGCAGCTTTACCAACGACGCGTTGACTCCTGTTTTGTAAAACAATTGGAAAGATTCATTTACTGGATGAGTTACTTCTACAGAAATTTCTGGTAAAGATGTTTTTTCTAAAACTCTGAAGAATCCATCGCCTATTTCTGGCTCACCACCTATCTCCTCTCCCATTCTAATCGCAGAATAAAATTGAGCTTCATTAAGCCAATTGCGGAACGGAGTCCGTTCTGGCTGGGGTGACAACGTATCTACTTTAACAGAGGATTTTATTGAAAGAATTCTGCCGTTGATTAAAACCGTATCTTTAAAACATACGGGTGAGACTTCAGCTTTTAGAGTAGCAGCAGTTGAAACACCTATGACAAAAAGGAATAAGTTCCTCGTCAATCTTATCATTCGTCAACTTCCAATTTAGCTGGTAAAACCCACTCTAAAACTTCTTCTAACTCTTGAGCTTCTTTTACTTTAACCACCTCTTCAGTTGGAGCAGCTTCTTCAATGATTTCATCATCAACAATGGCATCAACTACCACAACCTCTGGGTGTACCTTTTTCTCGACTGATGTAACAACAGTGTTCACAATTACTTCCTCAGCTAAAGTTGGCTCTTCAACACTGGCTTCTACTTTAAGTTCAACAACCTCTTGAACCTCTTGAACCTCCTGAACCACTTCAACATCATACACAGCTTCAATCACTGCAATTTCTTCGACAACCTCAATATCTTCGACTACAAGTTCCTCAACAACTTCAACTTCAGCAACTACGACCTGATTTTCAGAAACCGGCATTAAATACCAAGCAAATCCAACGATCACAACAGCAGCACCAAGAATGGCTTTAGATGTAAATCCGCCAGAAGCACTTCCACTTGCTGTGGATCCATTTATTGCATCTAATTGATTAAACACTCCTTCTTGAACAGATCCGGGAGCATCAACTTCATGACCTTTATATAGGCCTTGAATATGAGAGCTAAATATGTCTTTAATTGGTTTCATTATCATTCATTAATCAATGTTACTGTGGTCATCTACACGAGGTGTTGCGACTTGCTCCATATGTAATAGAACACCTTGCAAAAACTTCTTTGCTCTGCTGAGTTGGCTTTTAGAAGTGTTTACTTCTATATCAAGCATCTCAGCTATTTCCTTGTGTTTATATCCGTCAATCACATATAATTTAAATACAACTCCATACCCTTCAGGCATACGAGAAATTGCATTCTCGAGTTCTTCACGGGTAAAATCACATTCTTTAGACGCATCAATGTCTGCTGGGGTTGCAAGCACTTCAGAAATATCTGCTTGATTGGCGTGTTTTTTATTCTTACGATACAGGGTAATGGCAGTGTTTACTACTATTCTACGCATCCAACCCTCAAAAGAATTATTTTCAGAAAAAGTATCCAGTTTAGAAAAAATCTTAACCCAGGCGTTTTGGACTACATCCTCAGCATCAATTCTCGTATTGGTATATCTCAGAGAAACCGCAAACATGAGCCCGGAAAATCTACCGTACAGATCGAATTGCGCACGCCTGTCACCAGCTTTGCACTTTTCAATCAGTTCTAATACATCAGGCTCGACACTCATCTAAATAAATTTATTTAAGTCCAAATCTAACCAACTCATTGCGGACCCGTGAAAAATATCTTCTAATTCTGCTTTTTCAAGCCCCATATTTTCCATATACTGACCGAATTTAAGGTCTCCCAAGGGAAAGGGGTAATCTGTCCCCATGCAAATTCTTTTCGAACCTTGCATGTCTAGAACATATTTTAAAAGGCGTTCGTCATGGGTGATGCTATCCACCCAAAACTTACCTACATACTCACGAGGGTTGATCTTGTTTTCAACTGCGACAAGGTCTGGACGGCAATTAAAACCGTGTTCGATACGCCCAAGTGTAGCGAGGAAAGCGCCACTTGCGTGGGAGAAAAGCACTCTAAGATGAGGCAGTCTTTCGAAGACTCCGCCGAATATCATAGAGCAAGCAGCTCTGGACATCTCTGCGGGCATACCTACTAACCATGGAAGCCAATATTTCTCCATCTCCGATTTCCCCATCATGTCCCACGGGTGGATTAGAATCGCCATGCCCAATCTCTCACACGCTTCGAAGAATGGGAAGAAACGTGGGTCATCGAGATTGAGAGAATTGATATTGGAGCCGATTTGGACTCCCACATGACCTATAGACTGAGCTCTCTCTAGCTCAACAATAGCGAGGTCAACATCTTGCATAGGCACAGTACATAGCCCTATGTACTTCTTAGGGAAACGATCAACCAAGTCTGCGATGTGATCGTTTAGGAAACGACTTAATTCAAGGGCATCGTTAGGTTTAGCACTGTAAGAAAACATGACTGGTATGGTGCAAACCACTTGAACGCTAACTCCAGACATGTCATACTCATCCATCCTAAGATTCTCATCCCAACAGTTCGATTCAATTTCTCTAAAGAACTTTTCGCCCTGCATCATTCTAGCAAAACCAGCTCGATTGCTGTCTTCTAAATGTATGAAATTTCCGTAGCCGAATTTCTCACTCCATTTAGGCATATGCCTGGGGAGTATGTGAGTATGAACATCTATCTTGAACATGTGTTTTTAGTGTTTTTCAGTTTTACTGACGTACCTCAATTCTAGCCTATTGACCGGACTCACTACCCAACCACTTACTGATTTCCTCACAAAATGCGTTACCTGATCGTGATAAAGTGGCAGGACAGGCATTTCAGCATAAAGTATACTGTCCATTTTCTCATACAAAATAATTCTGCTTGACTCATCGGAGTCTAACATAGCCTGATCGTATAGTTCTTCAAAATGAGTAGATTTAAAATGAGTGTAATTTGGCCCTCCGGGAGAGAAGTTGCGTTCTAAGAAAAGCCCTAAAAAGTTCTCTGCATCAGCATGGTCAGCAAGCCATGACTTTTTAAACATCACAGATTTAGAGGTTGCAACGTTCTCTCTGTGAACAGAAGCTGGACTGACGTCAACTTCTACTTTAACACCTATTTTTTGCCAACCGTGTTGGATTGCTGCACATATGTCAACGTAGTCAGAAGTAGTGGCAAGCTCTATTACAGGAAGACCTACTCCACCTGGATACCCAGCTAATGCCAGAAGTTCCGACGCATGATCTAAGTCATACTCAGGGGGTAAATGCAAGCGGTCCCCAAGCATGGAGGGGGGGATAAATCTATCTGAAGGCAGCACAGACCCTCGCCTTAGGTTTTTTGCAATACCGACTCGATCAATACTCAAGCTCAGGGCTTTTCTGACTCTTAAATCAGAGATTGAATCAATAAGAACACCTACATAATCCGTTTTTAAAAACGGCACTCGTTTAAGCTCTAAATTCTCTTTGTGCTTTTGTGCGAGTGTGCCTTCTTGGGTCATTAAATCCTCCATATAAGCAGGATGCAAACCACTAATGAAATCGTAGCGTCCTTGGATAAGCCCCAAATACTCTGACCCCATATCTGGTACGAAATCTATATGTACTGCATCTAAATACGGTAGAGAATTTCCAGCTTCATCTTTCTCCCAATAATCGGTGTTTTTATGAAGGACTAATGCAACATCTTCAACAGACCAAGCAACTTTAAACGGGCCCGTTCCAGCCGGATTAAACCTGAATTTCACACCTCTCACTTCAACAGCTTCAGGGGCGACAATGGAAGCATAAGGCGTGGTGAGAAGACCTAAAAACGGTGGAAAGTCATTTTTCAAGGAGATTTTTACAGTACTGTCATTGAGAGCAATGATACCATCTTCTAACACCGCATCTAAAATCCAACCGCCTGGAGATGCAACAACGGGGTCTCTCAACCTCTCAAGACTGTAGACCACATCAGAAGCGACAAGCTCTCGGCCATTTTCAAGTCCGGGAACATCTGGAGCTGCTGAGAACATGATGCCTTTTCTGAGGTGAAACACGATTCCTCCATCAACCCAATCCCAACTCTCTGCAATTGAGGGTATCACCTCCAAATCGGGGGACAGTTCGACCAATCCATCATAGATCGCATCGACAGCCCACATAATTTCTAAACTTCTAGCATGAGCAGGATCGAGAGTGGCAATCCCCGCGCTTTCGTTATACCTGAACACCCTGTGATCATCAGAAATCCCACTTATTACACACCCCGACAACAAAGCTACAAGGGTGATTCTTAAGATAAATTGGGAGAACAATAGTTTCATAAATGAGCGAATAGTATCGTCCTCGCAAGATAGTTAAGTGTAGCTTTGCATCGAAATGAACAAGCAATGATTAAGTACTTTGTATTAACAATTTTATCGGCGATTACTTTAGTCTCCATTTCAGCCCAAACAACCCTCAGCGGACGTGTTAGAAATGCAGTGACTGGCGAATATATCCTTGGTGCAAATGTTATTGATGCAAATAATACGAGTGGCGTATCCACTAATCTGTATGGATTCTACAGCTTATCACTGTCCCAGGGAAAACACTCATTAAAGTACTCATTCATTGGATTTGAGAGCCTTACACTAGTCGTGAACATGAGTAAATCTCAAGTGAAAGATATTGATTTGGTCCCTAAAACTGTGGAGATCATGGGTGCAAATATTATAGGTACTGTAGGAGAAAACACAAACAGCACAGAACTGGGGAGTACCGTTGTAAGTATTGAAACAATTAAAAGTCTGCCGGCACTTTTCGGTGAAGTGGATGTTTTAAAAGTCATTCAACTACTGCCTGGAATTCAAAGTTCTGGGGAGGGAAATACCGGGTTTTACGTTAGAGGTGGGGGGCCGGATCAAAATCTAATTTTGCTGGACAATGCGGCAGTATACAACGCATCACATTTGTTTGGATTTTTCTCTGTATTTAATGCCGACGCTATAAGTAATGTGGCCGTGCACAAGGGGACGATGCCTGCAAGATATGGAGGCCGGATTTCATCTGTTTTAGACATTTCTTTGAGGGAAGGTAACAGACGAGAACACAAGGTAAATGGAGGCGTGGGCCTTATTTCCGCTAGGTTTACTGTGGAAGGCCCCATTAAAAAAGACACATCAAGTTTTATTATTTCCGCTCGAAGGACCTATATCGACGTGCTCACTCGCCCGTTCGCTAAGGGGACCTCTGCAGAAGGATCGGGATACTATTTCTATGACCTTAACGCAAAGGTGAATCACAGGTTTGGCGAAAAAGATGAGGTTTTTCTAAGTGGATATTTCGGGAGAGATGTCTTTAGTTATAAAAATACAGATGCTGGATTCGGGACTTCTATCCCTTGGGGAAATGCGATCGCTTCTCTGCGGTGGAATCACCTTTTTAACGACCAGCTTTTCCTCAACATGAATGTATCCTATAGCGACTATAACTTTGCTTTTGAAGGGGAGCAAGAAGAATTTGCTTTCGGTTTTAATAGCGGCATAGAGGATTGGAGCTATAAGTCTACTCTGAACTATTACCCCAATTCACGTCATGAAATCAAAGGTGGTGTTGAGGTTGTTTTTCACGAATTTATGCCCACTGATTTTTTCGCTAGAAACGGTGACACACCAATAGAATTTGGCGTGTCTGGAGTTACGTATTCTCATGAAAGCTCAGCTTTTATTGAAAGCGACTTTGAGGTCAATGAGGTTTTAAAAATCTACAGCGGATTACGCTATAGCGATTTCCGTCACGTGGGGCCCTTCACAAGATATTCTTCAGATTACACAGCCCAGGATTCAACTGTATTCGGAAAAGGTGAGTTGGTTAAGAAGTATGGTGGGTTCGAACCGCGAATAAGCGCGAGGTTTAAAACTGGTAGTCATTCAAGTATTAAAGCTGGATTTAGTGAGAATTACCAATATGTACATTTGGCTTCTCTTTCAGCTTCTACTGCACCAACTGATGTTTGGCTTCCCAGCAGTGACCTAGTTAAACCCCAATGGGGAAGGCAGTGGAGCACAGGGTTTTTTACCGACCTTGGTGAGGACAGATCGTGGGAAGCTTCCATAGAAGGATACTATAAGTCTTTAGAAAACTTAGTAGAATACGCTGAGAACACCCTTCCTACAGACAATATCGGAACCAATACCGACAACAATTTAATTTTCGGTGAGGGATGGTCCTATGGAGCAGAGTTTTTCCTCAAAAGAAGAACAGGAAGAGCTAATGGTTGGGTTGGATATACCTGGAGTAAAACTCAAAGAGTCTTTGAAGACCTAAACGACGGGGAGGTTTTCGATGCGAAATTTGACCGACGCCACGATCTAAGTGTGGTCCTTGACTATACCATTAATGAGAAATGGAGGCTTGGCGGGGTTTTCGTGTATGCCACAGGAAATGCTATCTCTCTCCCCATTCAGAGGTACATGCTCGAAGGACGAATCACAGATTTGTATGGAGATCGGAACGGGTTTAGAATGAGTGACTATCACAGAGCTGACATTAGCGCAACTTACACGCCCAAACAAAAGCGAGACAACTTTGAGTCTTCATGGGTTTTCAGCATCTACAACCTCTACAACAGAGCCAATCCTTACTTTTTGTTTTTTGATACTGAAGGATCGTTCACCGACGGAAGTCTTCAAGTGAGTGCAAAACAAATCTCTCTCTTCCCCATACTTCCATCATTTACATGGAACTTTAAATTTTAAGGTAGGTGAAATCTTTAAAAGCTCTAAGAACTCTCAACCCATTGTTTTGGGAACACAAAGGCAAACTCTTTGCGGGGATTTTCTTTATTGTCATCACAAACATATTGGCCGTTTTCGCCCCTGCCCTAGTTGCTGAGGGAGTGAATTCATTGCGTGATGCGAATATTCATTATCTCGAACCATTATCCGACGCAGTTTCCGACGCCGATAGAGTCGAAATTTTCCAGCAAGAGAATGCCATAGCTATTCCCAATGTCATGATGAGGATGATGTCGGAAATCGAGGAGAATTTAGGGTCTATTAACAGCACCGACGATCTTCATAAGCTGGTTGTTGCAATTGCAATTTTTCAGGCGCTCCTTTATATGCTCACCTTCTTCATAAAAGGTATTTTCCTCTATTTTACACGCCAAACTATTATCGTCAACTCCCGCCTGATGGAGTTCAGCCTTAAGAAGAAAATCTATGCACACTACTCCGTTCTTGACACTAACTTCTATAAATCTCACGACACGGGTGATTTAATGAATCGGATCAGTGAGGACGTCAGCAAAGTGCGAATGTATATGGGCCCAGCCGTGATGTATACTTTTAATCTTCTTGCCTTGATCATCCTGGTCGTAGGAGTTATGGTTACGATTGACGTTGAACTCACTCTTTACACACTACTCCCCCTGCCACTTATGTCGATTGGGATTTACTTTATTTCTTCTAAGATTAACAAGCTAAGCGATGCCGTGGCGAGCAAGCAAAGTGATTTAACCTCATTCGCTCAACAACACGTTTCAGGCATTCGAGTGCTTCAATCGTACAACAGAGAATCGAAGGCATCGGACAGATTTGAAAACGTTTCTGACGCGTATAAAAAGCACTCCCTAGACCTTGTGAAAGTAGAAGCCCTATTCATCCCTTTAGTTGTATTATTAGTGGGTCTAAGTACTGTACTCACTATTTACATCGGCGGAATGAAAGTGATCGAAGGCACCCTAGAGTTAGGGCACATTTTCCAATTCATCTTCTACGTAAACCTTCTTACCTGGCCTTTTGCATCCGTAGGTTGGGTTACTTCTTTAGTCCAAAAAGCAGAGGCTTCTATGGCCCGTATCCTGGATTTTTTAGACACGCAACCCGACGTGGTTTCTGGCAGTGTCGTCGCTGAGGAAAGTGAGCATTCAGGACTTGTATTTAACAACGTGAGTTTTACGTATCCAGAAACAGGAATTGCAGCCGTGAAAAACCTCAGCTTCACAATCGCCCCGGGATCTACAGTCGCAATTACTGGAAGAACTGGAAGTGGGAAATCTACCATCACCCAACTCGCTATGAGGATGATGGATCCAGATTCAGGAAGTATCGAGTTTTTCAGCAAAAACATTGTGGATTTACACTTGGGGAAATTTCGTGAAAGAACTGGATATGTTCCTCAGGATGTTTTTCTTTTCTCTGACACAATCGAAAACAACATTGCTTTCGGGGAAGAGGGCGCAAGCCTTGAAATGATTCACAAAGCAGCAGAAGCCGCAGGCGTTTCTGGAGATATCGACGGTTTTAGAGATGGCTACAATACAATCTTAGGTGAGCGTGGTGTTAATCTTAGCGGAGGCCAAAAGCAGCGTATTTGTATCGCCCGTGCGCTGATACGCGAACCCGAACTCCTTATTTTAGACGATTGCCTTTCAGCTGTTGACATCAGCACAGAAAAACACATTTTAAAAAGCCTGAATAAGAATGAGGCAAATCGAAGCTCTTTAATTGTGAGTCACAGAATCAGCACTATTCAAGGTGCCGATTTAATACTCGTTATTGACAAGGGAATAATCATTGAACGGGGTACACACAAAGAATTGTCTGAAAAAGGTGGTCTTTATTCTGAGATGCTCTCTAAGCAAGATGTCTAAAGTCAATCTATATAAACCATTTGAAGGGATTAGAGTCCTTGAATTGGCAAGTGTATTAGCAGGACCTTTAGCAGGGTCATTTTTCGCTGAAGGAGGTGCTTCTGTGATTAAAGTGGAGCATCCAGAACTTGGAGACATCACAAGGAGCTGGAAGTCTGGTAACGAAGACCCAAAGGATGAACTATCAGCATACTACGCTGCGGCAAACACATACAAGAATGTTCAAAGAGTCGATTTAAAAACTCAAGAAGGTCAGGATTGGCTCGTTGAAGAATTGGGGGGATGTGATATCCTGCTCCAGAATTTTAAGGAAAAAGATCTTGTTAAGTTCAACCTAGTCCCCTCTGAAATTGCTAAAAAATTCCCACAACTGATTCACATCAGGCTTTTGGGGTTTGCTTCCCAACCGGAAAGACTGGCTTACGATGTGGTGGTGCAGGCTGAGACAGGTTTTATGCACATGAATGGTGCTGAGAATGGTGAGGCTACAAAAATGCCCGTTGCCATGATGGATATTCTGGCTTCACACCAAATCCGATCTGCCGCCTTAAGCGGACTTTACGCCAGGGAAAAAGGAAATTGTGGTTGGTTTGCTGAAGTAAGCCTTGAGCTAAGTGGCATCTCTGCTCTTGCGAATCAAGCTACAAACTACCTCATGAATGAAAGCGTGCCCCAACGCCAGGGATCACTGCACCCTAATATCGCCCCGTATGGTGAGCAACTACACTTAGAGGGAGGAAGCATCGTTCTTGCAGTGGGCAGTGACTCACAATTTACAGCTTTGTGTAACATTCTCGGCAGCTCCAAATTGGCAACCGATGAGAGATTTTGTGACAACCAGGTGAGGGTAAAAAACAGGAGTCTTCTTATCAAGGAACTACAGAATTTAGCCAAGGCTCACTCAAGAAATAGTTTGTTAAATTCTTTTCACTCCAAAGGCGTTCCCGCGGGAGCGATTAAAGATTTACAAGAAGTCTTTGCGGCGGAAACACCAGGGGCAAATGCTGTTATCCAGGAGGAAATAAAGGGGGCAAGTCGCACAATACGAAAACCGTCAACTACAGCTTACTCAGTGACAATCTT
>Ga0308019_10001583_pt1 | contig 13495 bp, 12 predicted proteins | sample Neamet284_FD_203135 | JGI IMG/M metagenome (GOLD analysis project Ga0308019, IMG submission 203135) | Marine microbial communities from water near the shore, Antarctic Ocean - #284 | ecosystem: Environmental > Aquatic > Marine > Unclassified | place: Southern Ocean | collected 2014-10-01 | reverse complement strand
AGGTGCAAATATCGGTGATACGAGTATATTTTATGCATTAAATGGTGCAAAAAAAATAATTGGAATTGAACCATTTTTTAAAAATTTTGATTATGCACAAAAGAATATCCAAATAAATAATCTTGATAATGTGATTACATTGTTACAGGCTGGTTGCTCTTCTAAAAAAGAAATTATAAAAATTGATCCAGATTATAATAGTAATATTGAAAGTAAAATCAAAAAATTTAGCACTGGTATTGATTTACAGATGGTAACTCTTCAAGATATAATTGATAAATATGAAATTCCAAAATCTTCAGTTTTAAAAATTGATTGTGAAGGTTGTGAGTATGATATTATTGAAAATATATCATTTGAAACTATTTCTTATTTTAGTGATATCCAGATAGAATATCATTCTGGGTATAAAAAATTAAAAAACAAATTAGAATCCTTTGGATATACTGTCAAAGTATCAAAACCACATGCTACCAATGTAATTTTAACGACATATAATTTCTTTAAATTTAAAGATTCCAAAATTGATGAAAAAATAGGATATGCTGGTTTTATTTTTGCTTTTAAATAAAAATATGATGAAATATTTATCTAATCACATTTTTATTCTTATTTTAACATAAATAGATATGATTGATGATTATGAAATTATCTCATTAGAAAAACATGATACAAAAGATACTCATGATAAACATCAAAATGGTTCATTAACTGTAGTCTGGCGTGATTGGGATAAACTACTAAACAATGATCCTAAAATGGTATATGTGTCATCTGTAAATCCTGGTGACATAAAAGGACCGCATTTGCATAAAAAAAGAACTAGTTATTTTACATGTATTCATGGAAAAGTGGTATTCATATTAAAAAAAATGGATAATTCTTTTGTAGAAATTGAATCTTCCTCTGAGAATCCAATCTTATTAAAAATTCCTGCAGGGATTCCATCTGCTCATATTAACATCTCAAATGATGTATCTAGAATATTGACTTTAGCAGATGTTGCTTGGAAACCTAATGATGATGAAATGGATAATGTTACATTTGATGATTATGACTGGAAAAAATGGAATTAATGACAAATATAATTTTTGTAGAAGATAGTTTTGATGTTGAAAAAATAATTCAAAAAAAAATTAATTTAACCCAAAGTATAATTTTTACATTAGATATTAAATCTCATATTGCATTAAAAGAAAAAAATATTCAACATGAGTTTGCAGAATCATATATTTCAAAAGATGATAGAATAAACATATTTAATGCATCTATAAAATTTCGAGACTGGTATAAACGACATCCTGAGTTAAAAGAATTATTGTTTAAAGGGATAAATCTTATTGAAGTTTTTGATCTTAATGAATTACAGCAACTTCTTTTGGAAAGATTGTTCAAATTATTAATTATTAAAAGAATTTTAGAAAAATACGACGCTGAAAAAATTATTGCATCTAAATCTTTAAAATCTATTATAGAGTCTATCCCTTTATCTAAAAAATACACATTAGAATTTTTCTTAAAACCTTCAAATAATTCATCATTTTTCGATAAATATCAAATTAATTACAAAATTGGTTTTTTTAATATATCATTTAAAATTAAACGTTCAACTTTATCAAAAATTAAAAAATGGTATGAAAAAATTGCTACAATACAAAATTTGTGGCACAATGATTATGAATCTATAAACAATATTTTATTTTTAGAATTTGATCCAACAAAATATGAGGAATTATTTCAACAATTAAAAAAATCTGGAGTGAAAGTAGTACTTTTTAATAAACGTAAATCTGCAATTTGGAATTTAAAATCCATTGCAATAGTTAAAAAATATGATTGTAAATTAATTAATGAATCTAAACTACTTAAAAATAAAAATGAAGAGATTTCAACTAATCTACATTCTTTTGAATTAAAATTTAAGAAATTTTGGAATCATATAGATTTTTTTAACGAAATATTTATTTTTGAACAATGCTATTTTTGGAATGTAATTAAAGATCCTCTTATTCAAGTTTATGATAATAGATTAGAAGAATTCATAAAATTAATTATTTTATCTGATGGAATTCTAAAATCTTTTAATTTTAAATCTATTGTCTCATTATTTACAAATGGTGAAACTGAAAATACTATTTTAGGTTTAAACAATAATCGAATTTTAAATATACTTTTAGAACATGGATATGCAAACTTTGTGACTGATATATCTAGATTTGATATTTTTCATATGTATGATCAATTTAATGATAAAATTGCAGTTTGGGGTGAAATACAAAAAAATTATTTAGTAAATTCTAAAAAAATCGATGAAACTAGAATTTTATCTGTTGGTAGTCCCAGACATGATATTTTTTTTAATAAGAAAAAATATGTTAAAAAACTAAATAAAAAACAAGTTTTGATAATTCCATCTCCAATTGTAAATTATAGTGGTTTAACCGATACTGAAACATTTCTTAATTATGAAAAACTTATTAAAAAAATTATGTTAATTTTAAATAAATTAGATGTTGAAATAATTGTAAAACTTCACCCAACTCAAGATAATTCTATAAAATTTATCAAAGATATTTTTAATCAAATTAATAAAAATGTTCCAATTTTTCATACTACTCCTATTTTTGAACATTTGAAAATGGCTGATGCTGTAATCCATATTGAGCCACATGGTATAGGATTATCTACTGCCATTTTAGAATCATTAATTTTAGAAATTCCAACTATGAATATAGTAATTAAAAATCAAATTTTTGAATTTGATTGTGTAAAAGAAAAAGCAATCTTATCGTTTTCTGATTCAGATGATCTTGAAAAACCTATATTAAAATTATTATATGATGAACATGTTAGAAATGAATTAATTAAAAATTCTAAAAAACATATATCAAAATATATGATCAATCCTGGAGTTGCATCTGAATCCTTTGCAAGGATATTGTCTTCTTAAATTAATGAAATTTATTATTTTACTTAATATTGAATTTTTCATGCCAAATTTTGTCTTCATCTTGATTGAATAATTCCCTATTGTACCACTTATCTAAAATTTCATAAAACTTTTGAATTTTTATTCCTATTAATTCACAAAACCCATCAACAATTCCCTGATCAAGATTTTTATCATATTTTTTAACAATTGGTATCATTTCTTCTCTAGTTGCCATTCCATATCTAATCCACCTTGATGCCATCTGTGTTGTTGATGAATGTCCAAATTTTGTATATTTCAAAAATTCACTTATCAAATATGTTATAGAATCAATAGAATTGTAATCTTCAATTGCTCCTTCACGTTTGTATTCATGACCTAAATGTCTGAATCCCCACCTTTTTGCAACTTCAAAGTTATGATGTGAGTTCCAAGGAATAAAATAACTAAGATAAATTGGCTCTAAATCATGTGCAATACACTCTTCATAATCTGGAACGATGTGAGGGTTAATCTCATCCTCTGTAACAATTTTCTTCTCTATCATTTCTTTATGTATTGGTTTTACAACGTCATTTTTTGGTTGCATCAATGCAGATGCAGTTTCATTATCATATTTTCCTCCATATGTATAATTAACATCTTCTCCGTACACTAGTAATTTTAGGTCTAACTCTATTGTTTTTCTAACTGGAAATGAATAAAGTAATGAATCAATATACCATGTTGGATAACCATATTCTTCAAATGTATATCTACTTACTTTTTTGAATAATTCCATTCTCTCATCATTTAATTCATACTTAATTATATCACAATCAAATGCATTGGATATATTCTGAATGTTCTTCTTACCTATTTCAGTAGTATGAATATTCTCTGCAGTTAATAATACTGGATTCATTTTCATTAACTCTTTCATTACATATACTTGAAAATGTGAATCTTTTCCTCCAGAAACTGCTATTGCACAATCATATTTACTTTTATTAGAACCTCTATATTTTTGACATAATTTCTCTAATTCTTTCCTACGGTTTTTCCAATCTGTTTTTTTCTGTTTTTCATAGTTAATACATCCAGCACAAATACCATCTGTAAATCTAATTCCAGGACGTGTATTTGGCATTACACATTTTAAACAATATTTCATATCATATTTAGATAAAATCCTTACATATATGATTAATTCTGAACTTTATATCATAACATATAATAAAATATCTATAATTGTAAATTTACTTGCTTATTTGGAAAAGACCCAACAATCTTATTTCTGGTCAAGAGTATGTTGGGAATCAATTAGTTGCCAAAGCAGCATCTGAAAAAGGTTTTTCAGCTATACTTGATGAATATGTATACATTCATCCAGAAAATGTTGAAAATACTTTTAATCTTATTCCAAATTCATCAGAAGTCATTAATGGAATTGGTATTGATTTAGGTGGTGGAGTCGGATGCATTTCATCCACATTAGCAAAACGAAAAAATGTTAAAAAAATTTACTGTATTGAATTAGTTGAAGAAGCAGTAACAATGTGTCAACCTATAGTTAAACATGAGATTCTCAAGGAAAATGATAATAAAGTAATTTCTGTAGTGGGCGATTTTGATAATTTAGATTTAGATGATCATTCCATTGATTTTGCAGTTTCATGGGATTCAATGCACCATTCAATGGATTTGATTAAAACTCTGAAAGAATGTAAACGTGTTCTTAAAAAAAATGGTGTTTTTATCATAGTGGATAGAGCTCATAATAATTCTACTCCTGATTCAGAAATTGAACGTATGTTAAATATTATATATGATGAAAATTTCTTAACTAAATTCTATAGACCAAAAGATATGATTTTAACAAGAAGGGAAAATGGTGAACATGAACATAGGTTCTTTGAATGGGATGTATTTTTTGAGGCTTCTAGATTTAAATTAATAGATACTGTAGTAATAAAAACAGAATCTGATGAAAATAGAAAATTAAAAAATGATAATAATGTACAAGAAATATTTGTAAATTATAATTTAGGTGCATTTGGAAATAGAAAGGTAGCATTTGTTTTAAGATCTATATAATTAAAAATAAAATTAAGAACTTGTAAGATTTATTAATTTAATTACTTTTTTTGTATTTGAAATATATTTTCTTATTAATCCATTTTTTAAATTATTTTTATATTTTAATAAAATCTCTTCATTAAAATCACTATTTTTATAATATTTTTCATTATCAATAGACCACTGTAAAGTTGAAATTGGTTTATTTCCTTTCTGAATCATTTTCATTATTTCAAGTAAAGATTGAACACTAGATTCAATTACTTTACAACCAATAGAATGAACATCATCACCAAGTTCAATTTTAGGTCTTGTATGACAAATAATGTTCCCAGTATCAATTCCAGAATTAATATATAAAATAGTTGAACCAACATATTCTAATTCTTCATTAACAAAAGGCCAAAAATTGGTACCACTACCTCTATAATATGGAGATATACCTAGATGGAGATTAAATGTAGGGACAGTTGTTGTAAAAGACAATAAAGGTTCTTTGATGATAGACGAACCATAAATGAATATTATATCTGGTTTAAATTCTTTAATTTTTTGAAAAATATCTTCACGACGAAGATCTTTATACGGAATTGATAATGACTCTTTAATAAAAGAAGAATTATTTGGGAAAAAAATCTCTTCAGTTTTTCTTCTTAATTTAAAATGTTCATCTATCTGATTGGTTGTATTTGATTTAATATTTTCAGAATTAGTTTGTTTATATTCTGAAATAATTAACACGTCGTCCGATTTTAAACTTAAAGAATTTGCAAAGAATTTATGTCTTAATTCATTACTAGTTAAAATAATAATTTTCATTTTAATTTTTCTCTAACATTTTTTTAATAATATTATTTAATTTTAAAGAAGTATCCGTACTAGTCACCTGATATCTACCTAATTCGTATTGTGGGGTTGCTTTTGTATTCATTATTTCTTCAACCGTAAAAGCAAGATCATACTTATTTGTTTTTTTAATTAATTCTGAAGATGATAAACAATCATTTTTACCTCCAAATGGATAACTAAATGTATTTATTTTTGTATTAAATTTTTTTTCTAAATAATTTTTTGGATGTATAATTTCTTTAATAAATTTTTTTGAACTTAATTCAGTTGCTGCAACTGAAATATGGGAATGTGTATGAGTCCCTATGTAATGACCCATTTCAAGCATATTTTTAATTTGCTTTTCATTTAAATGCATTATTTCAAGTGGATTTTTATATTTTTTACAAAGTAAATTTTTATAAATATTTAAAAGAATTTTTCTTGAATTATTATATCCTAATTTATATTTAAAAATAGATTTTATTTTAGAAATCACATCCCATACATTATTTTCATTTTTTAAATAATGTACATCAAATATTTTTAAATCAAGTTTCAGAACCTGTAATTCTTTTTTATATTCTTCTAAAAATTTTTTTATTCCAAATATAGCAAGTGTATAATGAATTATTGAAGGATTTGCAGGTAGTTTATCCTCTATTATGCATGTAGGTATGAAGAAAACTCCAGAAATATTTAATTCAGTCAGAATCTTTGCTGCAGTATAATGATCTGATAATCCATCATCAAAAGTTAAAAGAATTTTTGGAGATTTTTTATTTAAACTAGTTTTTTTAATCGGTAAATTAGATATGTGATCAAGAGAAATAAATTCATAGTTTTTTTGTAACATGGATAATTGATTTTTAAATTCAATAATGTTTGTTCCAAGAATTCTTGGAAATTTATCTACATCTTTATTTTGACGTAAATAATGATAGCATAATCCTATATAATTAAAATTAATTTCTAATTTATTATTTGATTCCAATATTATTCATTATATTTTATTTAATTAGTATATTTATTCATGATTAAAATAAATACATTATGTGTAGATAACTATGTAATTTTGTAAGTAAAAAATTAGTGTATGTGTTAACTCTAAATATTAATCATTTAAGTAGTTTAAAAGAACTATTTCAAAAATTCTAATTTTTGATTCTAAAAATATTAATTATAAGGAACTATTTGAAAGATTATCTATATGAAGAAATTTGAAAGAGTAAACAAACTATTTAATCTAAAAGGTAAAGTCATTGTACTCACTGGAAGTGCTGGATTATTAGGTTCACAGTATGCTCAAATTTTAAGTGATGCTGGTGCAACATTGATTCTAGTTGATACTAATATAAAAAAAAATGAAGAATTAAAAAATAAACTTAATAAATTTTTTAAAACAAATTCTATATGTGTTGATACTGATATTACTTTAAAAGATGAAGTAAAAAATTTAGCATTAGATATTAAAAAAAAATTTGGCAGGGTTGATGGTTTGATCAATAATGCATTCTTAAATCATGCAAAAAATCAATCTAAAAATGGTACAAATTCTTTTGAAACATTTCCCGCAAATATTTGGAATGATTCACTTGAACTTAATTTAACAGCTGTTTTTCTTTGTTGTCAGGAGTTTGGAAAAATAATGGCTAAACAAAAGAAAGGAGTTATTGTTAACATTTCATCAATTTATGGAATTTCAGGTGCTGATCAAAGAATTTATGGTAAAAGTAAATTAAATTCTCCTGTATCTTATGCTGTATCTAAAGGTGGAATTGTAAACTTAACAAGATATTTGGCAGCGTATTGGCAGAAAAAAAATATTCGAGTTAATACATTAACCCTTGGCGGTGTTCAAGATAATTCTTATCAAAGTAAACAATTTATAAAAAATTATTCAGAAAAAACAATTCTTGGAAGGATGGCTAAAAAAGATGAGTATGAAGGCTCAATCTTATTTCTTATGTCTGATGCATCTGCATATATGACTGGTTCAAATCTAATTATTGATGGTGGTTGGACCGCATGGTAATCACAGTTTTTTCTTTGATTCTAAAATGAGTTTTGCAATATTAAATTCATATTCTGTATCAATCATTAATCCAGTTTCTAATGGAATCTCATACGGAATCATTTTTTCCATAACTGATTTTCCTTCTTTAAGAAATTTCTTTGAATTAAAAAGATAAAGTCCATTCATTTGATATACTATTGGTGCATCCTGTCTACTTTCTGGTTTTTCTTTTAATTTTTTACAAAGTTGTAAATGCCCCTGCTTTGTAATTTCTGCAATATTAAAATATGGATTAAGATGTTGTTTGTAGACTCCACATACTACAATTGATTTTTTCTTCTTTAGTAAAATTAATGCATTTTTAATATCTATAATTCGTATAAATGGAACCGTACAATCTAAAAGTACAAGCGTATCAAATTGAAAACCTAATGAATTTAATTTTTTAATTCCGTGAATTAGTACATCTTTCATCGATGCATGATTACTGGCAAGTTTTTTTGGGCGTATAAATGGAACTTCTGCACCAAATTTTTTTGCAATTTGAATAATTTTTTTATCTTCTGTTGAAACTACCACATGAGAAAATAATTTTGAATTAATTGCTTTTTCAATAGTATGTGCTATCAGAGGTTTTCCTGCAATGATTCTGATATTTTTATTTAAAACTCCTTGTGAGCCTCCTCTTGCCCCAATAAAACAAATTGGTTTCATGACTTTTTAATTGATTATCTGTTATTATGCTTTTTTACATGTCAATAAATTGTTTCTGGATAGGAGTTTTCCATACTTCTAAATTTTGTAATATTTTCAAAAATTCTTCTGTTGTATTCTTTTCATATCCAAAAAAACTTTTTTTCGTAAATCTTTTATTTTCACTATTTTTAATTGCATTAAGAATTAAATCTGTTTTAGCTTCCACATTAATAATTTCTTTATTTTTACTTCTATTTTTTTGTCTTGAACCAATATTGATTGCTGGAGTTCCAAAAACTTCAGCTTCCCTTACTGCAGCACTAGAATTTCCAATTATGAATTGTGCATTTTTTAAAATTGTTAAAAAATAAAGAAAACGAATTGATGGAAAAATTAAGAATTTTTCATTATTTTCTAATATCTGAATTTTTTCAATAATTATTTCCGTTCCCATATCATTATTAGGATATATGACTATGAAATTTTTCTTTGAATCTAATAATGATGAAATTATTTCATTCATTTGATCATTTAATGAATCTAATTCAGTTGTAACTGGATGAAAAATAAACACTGCAAAATTTTTGAACGATATGCCGTAATGTTTTGACACTTCTTCAATACTAGGTAATTTTACATTAGTCATTACCTGAATATCTGGAGAGCCTATGGTGAAGATATTATTTTTTGATTCTCCTAATTGAATTAATCTTTGTTTAGCTTCATCATTCGCTGTAAAATGTATGTGTGATAATTTTGATATTGCATGTCTAATTAATTCATCAACTGTTCCGGATATTTCCCCGCCTTCAATATGCGACACTAAAATATTATTGAATGACCCCACTATTGAACCAGCTAATGCTTCAATTCTATCTCCATGAACAATAATCATATCGGGTAAAACTTTTTTTATATATTCTGAAAAACCCATTACCGTTTTTGCTAAAATAATATCTTGCAGATTAGAATCAACCTGATTGTCAAAAACTGAAATATTTTTGTATCCTTTTTTTTGAACTTCATCATAAGTATTTCCATATTTTTCAAGTGTGTGCATTCCAGTTACAAAAATATAACATTCAAAACCATCATTTGATTCAATAGCATCCATCAGAGAACTTAATTTCCCAAAATCTGCTCTGGTTCCAGTTAAAAAAACTATTTTTTTAGTCATTTATCATTTCCCATTTTAATTGTTCATTTTTTTTAACATTTTTAGTAGCTTTTTTATTTAAAATTTCATTTAAAAACTCTGCTTTAATCTGCCCTGTTCCTGGTCTTTTAACCCAAATATTTTTTTCTGAAAAATAATCTCCTTTTTCAATATCACTAATTGCAACGACTGATGCATAAGCAAACTTTGCAGTTTCTTTTTCTTCTTTAAGGATACTATTTTTATCTTTTAATGACTCAAAAATTGCTTTACTTCCTACAATGAGATCTTTTAATTCTGATGGTGTTATTGAAATTGGAATATCTGGACCTGGCCAATTTTTATTAGAAGTAAAGTGTTTTTCTAAAATTGATGCTCCTAGTGCAATTCCTGCAAAACAAGTATAATTTCCAAAACTATGATCACTTAAACCAATTATAGTATTTGGAAATTTTTCTTTTAATTCTGTAATAAATTTTAATCTAACTTTATCATATGGTGTAGGATACATTGAAGTTACATGCATAATTGCATAATCTATATTTGCTGTTTTTAAAATGTTTATACTTTTAGAAATTGAATTAATATCGTTCATTCCAGTACTAAGTATTACAGGTTTCCCAAATGATGCAATATGTGAAATAAGTGGAAAATTATTACATTCTCCTGAACCAATTTTATATGCACAAATATTCATTTTTTCAAGTCTATTTGCTGCTGCTCTTGAAAATGGTGTATTTAGGTAGATCATTTCTAAATCTTCTACATATTTTTTTAATTTAATTTCATTTTCTAAAGAAAAAGAACATCTTTTCATCATTTCCCAAATTGATTCATTCGCATTAGATGGAATGACATCATTAGGAATCATTTCCTCATCCGCAATGTGACATTGAAATTTTACACATTCTGCTCCATTTTCATGAGCATCAAAAATCATTTGTTTAGCTTTTTCAAAATTACCTTCATGATTAATACCAATTTCTACAATTACTAGTGGTTCATGATTATCTCCAATTTTTCTATTTCCAATTTTAAAAGTTTTAGTCAGTTTCATTTTAGTTACTTTAATCTTATTTGTTTAAACATTTGAATTAATCATTTTCTTTCCCTTACAACACTTACTATAGAATAAAGAATAATTGATGTCATGAGTAAAAGTATCCCTAACAATACATTTGCTATTCCTAATAATGCAATATTTGTAATAATTTTATTAGTTTCTGCAAAAATATCTAATGTCCATATTGTGAAGAAAATTCCTATGCTAAATAAAATCAATCCTGGAATACCATAAAATCTTAATGGCTTTTCTATTGAAACGTATTTCATTGTACTTAGAATTACCCCTCCCCCATGAGTTACTGGATTCTGACTAGATGTATCCCCTTCATATGAAATAGTAATTGGAATTTCTGATATTCTAAAATTTTCTTTTTTTGATTTAATTAGAATTTCTGTTGATACTCCCATTCCAAATTCTGATGGAATAATTTTCTTTAAAACTTTTTTACTATATGCTCTAAATCCACTTTGTGAATCTGAAATTTTTAAACCTGTTGACATGTTTGTAATTTTTGTAATAGTTTTTATTCCAATTTTTCTATACTTTGGAATATTATCGTTCTTTTCAAGAAATCTTGAACCAATACAAATATCTGCTTTATCTTCTATTATTGGTTTTAAAACTAAATCTATATCATTTACGTCATGTTGTCCGTCTGCATCAAATGTAACTAATGCATCAATTTGTAATTCAGAAGATTTTAAAAAGATTGATCTGATTGCACCACCATACCCTAAATTTTTTTTATGTGTTATGACAATCACCCCTAATTCTTTTGCAATTTCTCCTGTTAGATCTGAGGATCCATCATCACATACAATGATAGTTTGATATTTTTTCTTTAATTTAGTAATTATTCCTGCAATAGATTTTTCTTCATTAAATGCAGGAATTCCAATAGCACAATTCAATAATCTCAATTTTTATCATTGTATATTAAAACTGTTATTCTTAATTTAGTGCAATAGATTTTTTTAATTTTGATGATTTTATTATACCTAATGCAACTTTCAGTACATACTCTCCTTGAGAAATATCATTAATTGTTTTTTTCTTTTTATTTACACATTGAATAAAATGTTCTAATTCTTTAACATACATTTCATTTTTATCATATTTTTTTATTTTTAATTTAGATTCCCATTTTAATTTTTTGAAATTATATATTTTTACTTCATTACTTATCGAATCCCAAATTATGGTGCCTTTTGTACCCATTATTTTACATGAACGAACTTCTGGTTTTTGAAAATAATCTAAATGTACTTCTGCTATTATATTATTTTTAAATTTTAAAATAATTGCAGATAAGTCACTTGCAGTTATTTTTAAATTACTATATTTGCCCGTCATAGAAAAAACTTCTTGTGTTTCACCAAAAAACCAATACAGGTAATCTAATTCATGTATGCACGTTAATACAACTCCTCCGCCAAGATCATCTCTTGATGCATAACTTTTTGAATAATTTTCATTTGGATGCCAATCTGGTAGATATGTTCCACATTCAACTTTAACTGATATTATATTTCCAATTGTTTTTTGATCAATTAGATTTTTTATTTCATTTATACATCTATGAAATCTTAAATTACATCCCATTAATGTAATTAATTTTTGTTTTTCAACTAATTTTGTAAATGTTTTAATCTTTGATATTGTATTCGATAAAGGTTTTTCAATGAATAAATGCAAACCTGATTTCGCTAATTTAATAGCAATTGGAATGTGATTTACTGTTTCATTAGTAATAAAACCAATTTCTGGTTTTTCTAAAAGACATTGTTCTAAAGTATCAAAAATTTTAATATTTTTATGATTTCCTATATCTGACTTAGTCTGCTTTGAATAAATTATAATTTCTACATTTTGTATGGCTAGAATATTTTTTAGGTGCCTTTTTCCAATTGAACCTAAACCTACAATCATAATTTTCAATATGATAATATTTGAATTTAGCCATAAATAGAATTTACTATTTATTTTGATAACTTATTCTAAAAGAATCTAACGTTACTAAAATTATTGTTATTAATGCTTAAATGATAAATTTATTTTAAAACAATCATAATTTATTTTTAATAAATTCAATTGGATTTACTGGTGACGGATCTATATTATCCATAACTGCTTTGTAAATTGTCGCATAATCTAATAAATAGATTAATGTAATTAATTTTGATAAAATATTTCCTTCTACTGAAATAATTTCTTCATAGTTAATTTTCTTTTTTATAAAAAACTCTTTTAAAATTTTATATCTTTCTTTTGTTTTTATATGATCTCCACTTCCTCTAATTAAAATAGGCATAACATCCGATTTTCTTTCCCATGAAACAATGCCATTATGCGATGCTTCAATAATATCTTCAGATGCCGCATGCATTTTTGCATTTTCTTGAAGTGAATTTTTAAATCTAATTGATGCTGATTGTAATCCCAATGGATAATAAATAATTGGAATTGATTTAATTGATTTTGCTAAATTAAGAGATGTATTACTGTCTGTTAAATTTGAACTATTAATTATTTTTTGAAGATTTTCTAACTTTTTAATTGAATCTATGATATCCTCTTCTTTAATTTCTAATGTTTGATATAGAACTTTTAAGATTGTATAAAGAAAAGAGGGAAAAGTTGCTCGTGGTGAATGAAATTTAGGAACTGTTATGAATTTAATATTATTTTTATTTTTAATACAATATTCTTGTATTTTTCCACCTGATGAAAATGCAATAATAT
>Ga0308019_10001580_pt1 | contig 13505 bp, 9 predicted proteins | sample Neamet284_FD_203135 | JGI IMG/M metagenome (GOLD analysis project Ga0308019, IMG submission 203135) | Marine microbial communities from water near the shore, Antarctic Ocean - #284 | ecosystem: Environmental > Aquatic > Marine > Unclassified | place: Southern Ocean | collected 2014-10-01 | reverse complement strand
TTCAGATGTAATCAGACTTATACCTAACATATACTAAAAGGGGACACAGATTTAGGGGACACAACCCCCGTATCGCTTAGTATATAAAGCCTAAAGCACACTACACACATCCCAAAGATGTGGAGTGTGTGATGTATTTGTGTACGGTATTGTTATAGAAATATGCCCTATTATATAAGTCACGGAGTCCGATGGCCCGTACTGGCCCTGCTATAGGACTCCTTACATATCTCGCACACTTTTCAACCTAAAATACCCTTTGGGGCGTGGTACCCTTCAAATAAAAGGCACTCACGCATTGATGGGTAATTTTTTCTAAGTTGCGCTAAGTTTGAAACCAAAGGACTCCATTATGAAGAAAATCGTGATTCTTTTGTTTACTCACTTATAATTTTGCTTGATGTTTTTATGTGAGATTATTTAATTTAATGATTGGTTTTCGAGCAAAATAAAGGAAATAGGTTTGAATAAAACAGAAGTAAGGGTGTCAAGAAATAATTTTTCTATATACGGTGTATTTAGATTTTCTGCATATATAGTATGTTCATTTGCTCTTTATTTTGGTAATCTGCAGGTTGCTGGATTAGCCTTTGGTTTTGGAGCGAGTCTTGGATTTCTAAGAAGATTAGCAAGGCTCTGGGAATAACAAAGATGACTTAGATTCGTTATGTTTTTTATTATATAAGAATAAAAAAAGAGCCTCACCAAGCGTGGGGCTTTTTTGTTTATAAAATAGACAACTATATTACTGGGTAATTCTGTGTAAATTTCGTTATTAAACGCCTATACCCTAAATAAAGGAGAAAAAAATGAAACGATATTTATCAATAATTCTTATTTTTGTACATACATCAATCTTATTTGGTATGCAGGTAGATTCATCAGAGGATTCAGTTCGATTTATCTTTGAACCAGATTCCCTATTTTTACATGTTGGTGAAACATCTGAGGTTACGATCAAAATGGTGAACTCTGATAATAATTTAACCGGTAGTCCATTTTTAATATATGGCCAGCCAAGAAGGTCTTTAGAAGTATATCCAAGAATAAGTGATTCAACTGGTTACGCAAAAGTAAAAATAAAACCACATAAATCAGGTGCGTTAAAATTGAGTGTAAGGAGTATTTCAGTTAAACGTGAAGATCGTGTTTATGGAAACTCAAAAATAATAGTGCCTAAGCCTAGATTAAAGGAAGTAGCTTTTAAAACTTCAATCTCAAGTATATATGCAGGGACATCTCTTCAGTTGAATCCAATTATTTACGATGAGGCAAATCTAATAAGAAAAGATGTTAAGGCTAATTTATCAACCTCTAATCCTAAAGTTGCAACTATTAATAGTTTTGGAATCCTTACATCAATTAAAGCAGGTAAAGTCATTATTTCCGCTACCATTGATTCTATAACAACAAGCTTAAATATTAGAGTAAATAAAAATCCTGTTAAATCTTTATCTATAACTTCAGATCACGATTTTATTAGGACAGGTGATGTATTATCTTTTAGCGTTATTGCATATGATCGTAAAAATAAGATTATTAGCGACGCGCCGATCCAGTTTTCATATAAAGGAAAAGCTGAATATGGAATAGGCTTGCCTGCTTCAGCGCAAATAATGGATGATGGTAGGTTTGTTGCAGAGACTGTAGGTATTTATTTAATATCGGCATCTTCTAATGGATACAGTGTTCAAAAAACAATTAAGGTTGGTCCTCGTAATATTGCAAAGGATGTCCAATTAATTGGACACGGTCTAATCTCAAACGTTTATACATCTGATCTTTGGATATGGCCAGGAATAGGTCAATATATAGGGAAAGATTTTGCGGTTACAGGAACCTGGGGTTCGAATGGTGAAGCGTATTTTTGGGATATAAGTGATCCTTCCAACATGATAATTATTGATACTATTACCGTGGATGCTCGAACTATAAATGATGTAAAAATATCAAAAGATGGGAAAGTGGGCGTGATTAGTAGAGAGGGTGCTTCAAATCGTAAAAATGGATTTGTAATTTTAGATGTTTCTGATCCGTATAATGTAGAAATATTATCTGAATATAATGATGATATGACTGGAGGAGTTCATAATGTATTTATATATGAAGATCATGTATTTGCTGTAAATAATGGACGTAAGTATGATATTATTAACATTGAAGATCCAAAGAATCCTTTCCGAGTAGGTGTTTATGAATTAGGTACGCCAGGCCATAGTATACATGATGTTTGGGTGGAAGATGGAATAGCTTATTCTTCTAATTGGGCAGATGGCGTTCATGCCGTTGATGTTGGTGGATTAAAATTTAATGAAAAGAATCAGAAAATAAATAAATTTAACCCACTATTATTAAAAGCTGGACAAGGTAGTCCAGCAAACCCAGTTCATTTAGCTGATATGATTGACCCCAATGGTCATAACCATGCAGCTTTTCCTTTTAAAAGTCAGTCATCTGATAAATTTTATATTGTTGGTGGAGATGAATGGTTCCCCTGGAGATATCCAAATAAACCTAGACCATATCAGCCTAGAGGTGGATTTCATTTTTTAGATTTTACAGATATTGAAAACCCAAAAGAAGAAGCAATATACACGATCACTGAAGCAGGTTCTCATAATCATTGGATACAGGGAGATACATTATATGCGGCTTATTATAATGGAGGATTAAGAATAGTTGATATATCTGGTGATTTACTTGGGGATTTGTATAATCAAGGACGTGAAATCGCTTTTTTTCAAACAGGGCATCCTGCTGGACACATTCCTAATTCGCCAAATGTATGGGGTACAATTCCGTACAAAGGATACATTTTCTTCTCAGATATGTATAGTGGGTTATATTGCGTTAAACTAGTGGAAAAAGGTAATTCAAGTACCCTAGTTAAGTGATAATTATGTAAAAAATTAACCTGCGCCAAGCTTGTCTAAAGCAACATCTTAAGCTTTGCAGTAATCTTTTGTAAAGGTCAGAATGAAAGGCCTCTCACTCAAATAAAGGAGAATAAAGATGATATGGATTAAAAGGATGTTATTGGGAGGATTTGTCGTTAACCTCATCTATATATTATTTATGTTTCTACAGCCGGAATTACCCATCTGGTTTTATGCCTTGATATCAGGTTTACTCACTGGGGGAATATTATTATTTCTTATCAGAAAAGGTCATATTTAACTAAATGAAAGGCCTCTGGTTCATATTATTTACGTTTCTAATCTATTCCTGTGAAGATAAAGAAAAAGCCAACAACATGTTGATATGTGCATCGGGTTCCATAAAAATAAATATTGCTAAAGATTCAACTATAACAGGTTCATGGGATATAGCAGCTGTAAATGGATTTACTGAAAAAGAGATAGGTCCTCAAATAGGTAAAGGTCAATTGGAAGGTTACATTAAAGATGGAGCAATTCAAATAAACATGAATCCAATAATAGCAGATTACAATATTTTTTTAAATGGAAATTATTCTAATGAAAATGTTATTGGCAATTGGCATTTATCTGCATTTAGACCTTCAGGTGATGATGCTTTTGGAAGTTTTGAAATAAATAATGAAAATAAATATACTGCTTACATTAAAGAATGAAATGCTTCTGTTTCAATTAAAGGGGGTAATACAATAAAACTACTCTTTACCGCTTTTATTGTGGCTTTTTTTGGTTTTGACTTGGCTAATGCTCAACCAAGTAATCTATCTACTTTTATAGCAAACAATTTTAAAAATATCATTAATCGTACAGGTTCACCTGAGTACATGCGCGACTATGACTTTGATGGCCATCAGCGTTTTAATCCATTTTTTGATTATGGTGCCTGGCATGGTCATCTGCTTCCAGATAATGAAGAAGGTATTGGTGGTTTCCCTGGCACCGCTTTATTGACTGAAGAGTACATTAACTTTATGGCAAACAACTTTGATCGCTTAAGTGTGTACAAAAATAGAAAAAAAGTAAAGTTTTTAATGGAAGCCTATAGTATTCCAGGGGCATTAATTCAAAAATTAACCTCCAAAGGTATTACTATAATAATGACATTGCGCTTTGTTTCAAAACGAACTTCTCTGCTAGAAACAAAGATCACTACGAACAGCTCACTGGAATTAGTTTGGGATGGAGAATTGTTAGAAAAATACCAGGCTAAAAAAGGACACCCTCTTTCAGATAAGAGCATTACTCAAACCTATCCGAGTTACAACCGTAAAATTTTGCCAACCGAGGATGGTTTAAAAGTAACTTTTGGCAAGGTGCGTTCAATCTGGGATTTATTAACCTCTGGTGGTTCGGAATATCAAATCCACAAATCGCTTCCAATTGAGACGGTGATAGATAATCTTAAATTTTTATCAAAGGGAAATATTAAAGGAAGCAAAACTATATATACTACGTATTCACATCTTTTAACTGCAGAAGAAAATCAGAATGAAAAAATAATAATTAATGATATTCTCAAAAATCCACAAGAATACCTTATGGCATCTCAAGAACGCTGGGAAAGTTATCTGCGAAGAGGATTGAATAACCAAAATGCCAATGTAGAATTGGAGCGTATTGCGGTAAAAGCTATAGAAACCTTAAATGGTAACTGGCGAGGTGCTGCTGGAGCGATGAAATTTGATTCGGTGACCCCTTCTGTTACAGCACGCTGGTTCTCGGGTAACCAAACTTGGGCCTGGGATACCTGGAAACAAGCTTATGCTATGGCGCATTTTAATCCTGAAGTAGCTAAAAATAATATCCGTGCAATGTTTGCATATCAAATCCAGATAAATGACCCCGTTCGTCCATGGGACAAAGGCTACGTACCTGATTTAATTGCTTATAATCGAAGTTCTGAGCGTGGTGGTGATGGTGGTAATTGGAATGAGCGAAATACAAAACCAAGCCTTGCCTCTTGGGCTGTCATGGAAGTTTATAAAACTACTGGTGATAAAAGCTGGTTGAAAGAGATGTATCCTAAATTGGTGGATTTGAATAACTGGTGGTTGAATAACCGAGATCATAACGGTAATGGTATTCCTGAATATGGCGCAACTCTTGATAAAGCTCATAACACACCTAACGGTCAAATGTTGTTTACCGTAATAAACGGTGGAAAAGAACAAACTTTCTCAGGTTTAGATCAGTACAACGAAGTTCTGAAAAATGTTAAATATGATCAAATAAAAATCCCTGTTAAAATAGCGGCTTCTTGGGAGTCTGGTCGAGATGAGGCTGCAGTTTTTGGTTTTATTAATGAGAAACAATTGAAGAAATATGTTTTTCAAGGTGGTAATCGCAGCGATTGGGATGTTACCATTGGGCGAAATATTTCCGGAGGTGGTACTTTATTAGGCTATTCATTAATGCAAGAATCTGTTGATCAGGCTAGCTATATGTATAGTGATAATAAGTACCTCGCTGAAATATCAGCATTACTTGGAAAAAAAAGAGAAGCCCGAGATTTTCGCGTGAAAGCAAATCACTTATTTGACTACATCAATAATTGTATGTTTGATAGAAATACAAGTTTTTACTACGATATCCGGATAGAAGACAAATTGATGAATAATGGCTGCGCTGGGAAACCAATTGTAGAGCGTGGTAAAGGATCGGAAGGTTGGTCACCATTGTTTAATGGCGCAGCCACGCAAGAGAATGCTGATGCAGTTGTTGAGGTAATGCAGGACACTAAAGAGTTCAATACTTATATCCCTCTTGGTACTGCGGCTCTGTCCAACCCAGCCTTTGGACCTGATATTTACTGGCGCGGAAGGGTATGGATAGATCAACTATACTTTGGTCTGAAAGGAATGGATAAGTACGGTTATAGAGAAGATGCCATAAAAATGGCTCTTGCGTTTATAGAAAGGGCAGATGGCTTGATCCAAGATGAACCAATCCGTGAAAATTATAATCCACTTACTGGGGAGCAGCAAGGGGCACCAAACTTTTCTTGGAGTGCGGCGCACTTATATATGATGTACAATGAGTTATTAACTAAGAATCAAAATTTCATTACAAGGGAGTGATCAAAAAATAATTGAAACACCTCTGGTTCAAATAGGTGAAAAATATCAAAGATAATTAAATCAATATTTCGTATTTTTGAGATATCTACATTGTTGGGTGATCTTTTGTAGTTTTAATTATTACTCTAGTATACAGGATACCTTTTAAGTTGGCAAAAGGTGCTCAATTGTAAAAGTTAACCCTGGAGATAAAGTGGTAAAAAACATTCTAAAAAAACTGAAACAATACAAGAATTTTAATTAAATTAATATCTAGATAACTCAATAACTGTATTCAGAAAGATGTTAGCCACAAGCTAAAAAAGACGAATAACTATGAAATTAGATAAAAAGAAACATTGGGAAATTGTTTATGAAACTAAAAACCCAAACCAAGTAAGTTGGACGCAAGAAACGCCGAAAACTTCACTTGATTTTATACATTCATTCGGACTAAATAAAACTGCGAGAATAATAGACATAGGCGGTGGTGACAGTAAACTCGTGGATTACTTGCTTGATGAAGGATTTGAAAATATTACTGTACTTGATATTTCGGCTAAATCACTTGAAAAAGCAAAAAATAGGCTTGGAGAAAAAGCAAAAAAAGTAAAATGGATTGTAAGCGATATTACAGAGTTTCAACCAAATATGACTTTTGATGTTTGGCACGATAGAGCAACCTTTCACTTTCTTACAACGACAGAGCAGATAAAAAAATATATGAAAACTGCAAGAAAGTCTGTGAGCGGATACATGACAATCGGAACCTTTTCAGAAAATGGACCTAAAAAATGTAGCGGTCTCGAAATAAAGCAATATAATGAAGAGGGTTTAACATCGGAATTGAAAGATGGATTTGATAAAATTAAGTGTGTGACAGAAGACCACTTGACGCCATTTGACACAAAGCAAAATTTCTTATTTTGTAGTTTTAAAAGACGTGCTTAATGAATGAAATTCACTATAGAATGAAACTTCACCACTATTAATTAAAAAGAATCGCCCCAAACGTGAGCCTTTTTTATTTATAATACAGACGCCCAGACCGTAGGGTAGTTTTTATTTAATTTAAATCTGATAAATAGCCATCAATCTTAAATAGAGGTTAAAGAAATGAATAAAATGGCAATATTTTTATTATTATTTGCATTCTCATGCGGGAATAAAAATAATGAAGATAGTTATGATTCAAAAGAACTAGGTGATTTTAGTGCTTATCTAGATACGAAAAATTTGCGACTTTTTGCGAAAGAAGGCGTAAGTGATTTATTTTTGAATAACGTGGGAAAGGCTTATGAGGCAATGCTTATTGATGGAATCAATATTAATCAGTCTATGCGTTCTCATTATTTATTAATTACAAAAGATGAGTATGTCTATCAAAGAGTCGGTGTTTATTCAGAAAATAATTTCAACTTTGATCCAGGAACGCCACCTAAACCATTTGATGATAATGTAACTGATTATATTTGGGAATTTAAAGAAAGCACTAAAGATCAAATTGGTGAGGTCCTTGAGCATCTTTTGCATACTGTCACAAATGTTATTCTTAATTTGGCGTATCCTAATGAATGGGATTTTAATAAATCTTCTTCAGCCTTATCTGAAGCAATGCAGGAAGCAATAGACAAGGGGATTTATAATATCAATAGCTATGATGAATTGAAAAATGATAAAGAGATTTATCATAAAATATTAACTCAAGAATATGCGTATTGGTTGATTTTAGCAGAATGGGATTATTTTATAATAGCAGACAAAAAGATGGAAGGAATGTCAGGTAATGAAGAGTTTACTATTGGTACTTCTTCTGAAATTTCCTCTCAACTTCCATTGGGGCATAAGCTCTATAAAGATTATATTGAAAAAATATTATGCATTCCTGACTCAGAAACGATGTTAACATTGTTTCCTAATAAATGATACGCCTCTGGGTCAATTAAAGGAGAATTAAATGATAAAAAAATATATTATAAAATATTCAATTGAATTTGTTGTAATTATACTTGGTATAACTGTTTCATTCTGGTTGAATGAATTATCCATTGATAATCAAAATGAGAAAGAAAGAATTAAGGTATTGAACAGCCTTCATATGGAAATTAATGAGATTGAAAATTACTGTGATGAAAGAAAACGAACATGGGGGATTGATATGAGCTTATTAAATCAATTTCTATATCCTAGTAATAGAAATTTTAATGTTAACTCTATTTTAAAAATTACAACTAGTAAAATTAGAATTGAAACATTTCTGGTTCTTTATAGAGTCTTTGATCCTCCGTTGAATAGATACTATTCTATTATTAATTCTGGAGATCTTAAATATGTTAAATCTGATAAAGTTAAAGAGATATTAAGTCGGTTACATAACACCACATTTTCATATGTTGAGACAGCCGTTGAACATGAAAAACAATTAAAACAAAGTTTTCTTCCTTTTCTTACAATAAATCACCCGAATGTAATCTTAGCAAGAGATAATAATAAGATATCTATTGACCGTTATTCAGAGATTTTGAATGAAGCAATTAAAAGTGATGATAAATTAAAAGCAAAATTAATTTTGCTAAAAAGATATTTAGAATATAAAATATCTATTTTACAAATGTATATGATTAATCTTGATGATCTTGAAAGAGAGATTGATTTGATTATTAATAATTAATTAATCCCAGGTTTAGTCCCATCAGCATTTACATCTCCAGATGTTAGTTGAGTTACCATAGACATTACATCAAAAAAATCTTGTTCTTTAGCAATCTTCCCATCTTTCATTGATACAAGCGTAGTTCCAGATAGGTTTAATTTATTTCCAGAAGCAGGTATACCAAAAAAATCTCCAGTGTGGGTCCCTTTAAAATTCCAATGTTTTACGAGTCGATCTCCTTGACCTATAATCTCAAGAACAGTGAAATCTATATCTGAAAAACCAATAAGATAATTCATATAATAATTCTTACATGCTTCTATTCCAACTAAATCTCCTTCAGCTGTGACTATTACCACATCCTTCTGAAATCTATCCTCATTTACTACAGAAGTGTCGCCTTTTAAAAATCTAGCCCATGTATCTTCATACATAGCTGAATCTCTTTCAAGCTTTGCTTTAGCATCTAATAAGGTCGTAGTCTTTTTGTCGGTTGTAGGAGCACCGCAGTTTGCTATTATAACTAAAAAAACTATAGCAATCATTCCATAAAATATGTTTTTAGTATTTTTCATAACTATCAGTTTGCAAAATTATTTTATAATTTCAAATTCATTTTTAACAAATGACGATAAATTTTGGTATAGCCTCAACCTTCTTGATGAAGTTTATCTATCTCTTGGGGTAAATTGAATCTTTAAAAGAATACTAATTGATGGATATAGACCTCCTCATAAAACGGCTAAGTAAAAAATATCAGAAAATTACTTTAAAAGAAGGATAAAAGTAGAAGGGTATGAATATAGAAAACATAATTTATATGATTTCCAATCAAATAGACCACAGGTTATTGGTATGGGACCATGAGTTAGATCTCCTGTTATGACAATTGATCAAATTGCCATATTTAGCATTATTGTGTTTACTTTTACCCTTTTTATCTGGGGGCGATGGCGGTATGACATTGTATCAATTATTTCCTTGTGCACATTGTTTATTGCCGATCAGATATTGGGAGGTGAAGAGTCAAGTTTGATTATGGATACGTCCAATATATTTATGGGCTTTGGGCACCCAGCGGTAATTACGGTGGCTGCAGTACTGATTATAAGCCGGGCACTTCGTAATTCAGGAGTGGTTGATGTCATTGCTCGGCAAATAATGCCCTTTTCAAAATATCAGGTTACCCATATTTTTAGCTTGAGCGGAGTCGTATCAATATTCTCTGCCATTATGAATAATGTGGGGGCACTTGCTCTGATGTTGCCGGTAGCACTTAAAACTTCAGTCAAGCAGAAGCGCTCACCCTCTATTATACTCATGCCCCTGGCATTTGCCAGTATCTTGGGCGGAATGATCACCATGATAGGGACACCCCCGAATATTATCATATCCGCTCTCCGCGAATCCCAGTATATGGAACTCAAGACCCAGGCCCTTGAAGACAGGACCTCTCCCGCTGCTAAATATTTTTTATCTCAGAATATTAATGTAGAACAATTTCATCCAGAACCATTTGGCATGCTGGATTTCAGTCCAGTTGGAGGGATTATTGCCATTCTGGGAGTACTCTTTGTCGTACTGATCGGTTGGAGATTCATCCCGAAAGGATCACATAAAAAACCAGGTACAGAATCGCTATTTTCCATTGATGAATATATAACTGAGATTCGCATTCCCAAGGATTGCAAATTCATTAATAAGAAGGTCAGCGAGATCGAAAAATATACTGAGGACAGAATTGGAATAATTGCGTGCATTTCCAAAAATGAGAAGATCTTCACTCCACGACATGATAAAATCATAGAGGTTGGAGATATATTCGAAATTCAAGCGGATCCAGTAGATTTAAAGTTAATGATGGATGAGTATGGCCTCAGACTTACAAAAAAGATGCGGGCACGGATAGATTTACTAAAAGATGCAGATACCACTTATAAAGAAGTATTAATTACACCTAATTCATCGCTTCTAAAACGAGATCGGACGTATTTTCGAAGGCGCACCTCAAATTCACTGATACTGATGGCGGTGGCACGCCAGGGGAAACCAATTCGTAAACGGTTGGGGGATGTCGTATTTAGGGTTGGAGATGTGCTGCTTATTCAGGGAAATATAGATAATCTTGATGATAATATCAGATCATTAAACTTGGTACCTCTGGCTCAACGAGAAGTGCAGGTAGGCGTATTTTCACGGGTCAGTTTGGCACTGCTAATTTTTGGCGGTGCAATTGGATTCAGTATGGCCGGCATACTGCCTACGACATTGGCTTTTGTGTGCGCCATTTTATTATATATCTTTACGGGAATTCTCCCTATTCGAGAATTATACCAAGAGGTAGATTGGCCGATTATTGTTCTGTTAGGAGCAATGATCCCGGTGAGCGCTGCGTTGCAAACAACCGGCAGTACTCAGTTAATCGCTGAGTATATGGTTAGCATGACCGGAAGTTTGCCAAGCTGGTCTATTATAGCTATTATCATGATTATTACAATGAGTCTTTCAGATGTAATCAATAATGCTGCAACGGCACTGATAATGGCACCAATAGCCGTTGGTATTGCGGTATCTATGGGAGTGAGCGCTGATCCCTTTTTGATGACAGTTGCTGTGGGAGCCTCTTGTGCTTTTCTAACCCCTATCGGCCATCAGTGCAATGCCCTGATACTCGGTCCGGGCGGCTACCGGTTCTCTGATTACTGGAGAATGGGATTACCTTTGGAATTTCTGATTGTTATTGTGGGTACACCTTTGATACTCCATTTCTGGCCACTTTAAATAGTACTCATCTAATTCCCCAAAAGTTATTGTATAAAAGAGTGAGAAGGTCAATTAACAAACATCTGACTCAAATAAAGGAGTAGGAAATGAAACGGTATATTTCAATAATATTTAATATTACTTTTGTTTTAACGATTATCAATGGTCAAGATTCTGATTCATTGAAAAAAGGGGATTTTGCGCCAAACTGGTCACTTAAATCCAATCAAGGTAAATTTGAATTCTTAAATAATTGGACAGTTGATAGTGGTAGACAATTAAGAAAACCAACAACACAACCCGATCGCCATGTCGTGGTAATGATTTTTTTTGCAACTTGGTGCCCGCCTTGTGTCAATCAATTAAATCTCCTTGAAGATATTTCCCAACAATATAAAAATGAAAAGATTAAATTTTTTATTGTTGATATAACAGAGGCCTCACGCAAAAAATCTGAAGATAAAGATTGGCCAACAGCTAAATTTCTTTTAGAAGAAAAGAAATTTACAATGCCCATATTAGATGATAATATTTACGCTGTAGCAAGTAAATATGAGATAAAAGCAATACCAACAATCTTTTTAATCGATAAGTTTCAAACTGTGCGAGAAGTGATCAAAGGATTTGATAAAAAAGATGATTTAAAAGGAACTACTGAACTTTCAAAAATTATTGAAGAGCTATTAGATGAGTAATATAAAAAATAGCCTCAATATTGAACATGCGGAAAAGAAGAAAATAAAATTGGCCATATATTTATCTAGGAGAATTTTTTTAGTTATTTTTGATTGATATTAATTATTGAAACTATGTCACATACTTGTCTCTGGTCCGGCAACTGGTGGTGTGATGTGGAGTAGCGCAGTTATAACTGTGCTATTTGCTATCGGATTTTATATAACATTTCGCTAATAATTTTTTCACCAACGAATTAAAGAGTCTCACATAATGTAGGGAGTTAAAATTAGTTGGGCCAACCTGGAGGCGTTTCAAATGGCTCTATTTCTTTTCCACCAGAACCACCATCGGATGGGCTTATCCGAAGGACATAGGAATAAATAATGGAAATTTTGTCCGGTGCCTAATGAAAGGTGACGCTTGGATAAATATATTAGCCGAGATAATTCTCATTTTTACACCTGTGATTAATGCCATTTACACAAGAAAGTTTACATGCCTCGGAATAGACTTTAACTAAACCACCGGCATGACCGCTTAATTGAGTTACTATTCTATAGTCACTTTTTTACTCGTAGGAATTTTTGAACTTTGTTTCCCAATATGTCACCAACATATATGTTTCCTACATCGTCAACAACTATATCGTGATATCTAGATACAGGGCCTTCGTACATTCCGGATCTACCAAATTGTAATTGAATATTGGTATTTAGGTCCAAACGAAAGATATCGGACCCTTTTATAACTGTCTTATCGACGACTAAATAATCTATTCCATACAAGTGATTATTGTTTTTATCTATGGCAACAGAGTACAATTGATCTGCTTCAGTATTTTGCCATGATGTGATAAAGTTTCCTTGATTATCAAATTTTTGGATTCTATTGTTTTCACGATCTGCAACATATACATTTCCAAGAGCATCAAGGTCAATACCATGAGGAATTATGAATTCTCCTTCATTGCTTCCAAGCACTCCCCATTCATACAAGTATTCACCCTTTTTAGAAAATTTCATAATTCTGCTGTTACCATAACCATCACTAATAAAAAAAGAACCATCATTTGAAACGGCAACATCTGTTGGCAGATTAAAATGGAATTGATCATTTCCTGGAGTTCGTGCCTCGCCCAGTATAAATTCTAAATTTCCTTTTGAATTGAATTTAAATATCTGATGCAACCCAACGTCTGTTACCCAAAAATTGCCTTCACTATCGACTTCTAATCCATGAGGCATAATGAAAATATCCTTACCCCAGCTCTTCAAAACATTCCCTGTATTTTTGTCCAGTGTAAGTATAGTATTATTTTGGATCTTGTCTTTAGGCATTGGTTGTTGCCACGCTCTATTCGCTCTGTGGAAAACCACAATATTATTTTCTGGATCCACTCCTAATCCAGTTGGATTTCCC
>Ga0308019_10001579_pt1 | contig 13507 bp, 7 predicted proteins | sample Neamet284_FD_203135 | JGI IMG/M metagenome (GOLD analysis project Ga0308019, IMG submission 203135) | Marine microbial communities from water near the shore, Antarctic Ocean - #284 | ecosystem: Environmental > Aquatic > Marine > Unclassified | place: Southern Ocean | collected 2014-10-01 | reverse complement strand
GTTAAAATCGCCTCTTGAACGGGGTGGTCTTTGCGAATATAATCGGTTGGATCCACGCCCATATGCTTGGCGAATGCCAACATTCCTGCGTGTTTTCCGCTACAATTATTATGGAATGGAATAGGATCTTTTTCAGAGAAAATCACATGATGATTCGACTCAATATCGTACGGTAAATGGCTTCCACAGCAATAATCATCTGCCGTATATCCCAATTTATTCAGCATGGATTGGGCCGTTTTCACATGAATATCCTCACCATTATGAGAGGCGCACATGAGGGCGATTTCATCTTCAGAAAACCCAGCGGCATCCACAGCGCCGGACTTCACCGAAGCTGAAGCCTGAAAGGGCTTACATGACGATCGGATACAGGTTAAATAATGAGGATCGCCCGTAGCATAAACCACCTCACCTTTTTCATCCACCGCAACCCCGTAGGCCACGTGAATGCTTTCGATAAAATCTCCTCGCATAACTTTTGATAAAATTGGCATGTTCTCTCTATTGTACTACTTGTGATGCAAATTCAAATTGAAACCCGGCTTCTAATAATGCCGGGATTTCTCTTTTTAAAACGTCTAATGTATTTGGTTTCGCGTGACCAATCCCAAGGGCCATGCCTTCTTTTTTCGCCAGTTTTACCAACTTCTCTAATTGGGCCGATATTTGTTTTATATCCGAATCATTGTCCAAAAAAACATGGCGACGAGCTGTGGGCACGCCCAATGATTGCATGATTTTTTCACCCACTGTTACCGATGATGTACGGCTATCCACAAAATATTTTCCATGTCTTTTTAAAACAGACCCAACAACGCTCATGACCTTTCCATCGGTAGTGGCTTTGGAGCCTTGGTGGTTATTCATCCCCACCGCTTCAGGGATATCCTTTAACACTTCTCCCATGCGCCATTCAATTTCTTCTGCCGTCATACCCGTTTTAATTTTGTATTCCTCTTCACCCTTATTTCTTACGCTTGATTCCATTGGCATATGAATAATGACTTCCTGCCCGGATGCTTTCGCTTTTTGAGCAAAGCTCCTACTTTGCTCATGACCTGGGATAATAGCACACGTAATTGGTACACCCAATTCCAAAAAACCATCGGAGACTTTATCGTTGCGGTAACCGAAATCATCAATAACTAAAATAATTTTTCCAGCCAGTTTTTTGGAATATATTTTGGACTCGTGGGATTCGGATAATTTTTCAACTACTCCTATATTTCGCATCGCTAAATCTAATTTTCGCAATGCTAAATAATTTGTTAGGAGTAAAAATAAAATAGCACCAACCAAAAAGCTGATTGTTTTTATATATAAATCATGTTTCATGTTCATGGCAGACGAATTGATATGTCAATCATCTGCGGTATTCCCAAGTGCTGATCACCCCATTGAAATCCATAAGTAACGGCATAAATACCAAATTGAATTCCCACGCCACCAGAAAGGGCATTCACACCCTTGGATGTCATAGCCGTCATGCCAAAAAGTAAATTTTTATAGGAACCATTCCCGCCCACATAAGCGATGGGAGCCTCCACAAGACTATTGGATTCCATTGCACCATAAAGTGAATAATTAGATTTTTCATACGTAACCGAACTGATTATACGTTGTGGTAAAGTGGGCGATTCAGTAATCATTTTCCCCATTCGTCCTAAATTTAGTGCAGAAATATTGAAGCGTATTTCATCTCGAATATTCCATCCAAACCCAAAATCAAATGCAGCTCCACTTGACTTTTCTTGGTAAAGTTGAACTTGGACCAATTGAAATCCCATTCCCAATTGGAATGACCCCCTTGACCAACTATAGATACCTTTTGATGACGTACCATAAGCAGCATAATGGGCCAATGGTTTTGAAGTGGGTTTGTTGGGCCGCAATTCAATATCACTCAATCCTACATAACGAACATCAAGCCCAGCGCTACCGTTTTTGATTTGGCTCTTCCAACTGAACCCAAATATTTGAACGCCAGCCACCCAATTACCATACGCCAAACCCAACTCAGGTGCTTTTCCCTTTTGGTTTAGAAAGGCTGGATTTCGCCAAGACGTATTAAAAAAAATTAAATCCATTGCGGATGGTGGGATGGATAAGAATTGGGTTCCCACTGCCCCCGCTTGAGATAGAACTAAAACAAAAAAAGATGTCTTAAAAAGTGAACGCATATGTGAATACATGTGCCACACCGGCAGGGTTTTCGAATACAAATGCATAATCTAGTTTGGCATCATCATTTTTGAGTAATGACCAATCGATCCCGACACCAACAGACATTCGACCATTTCCCAATCCAGCACGAATGAAATAATGATCCATGTAGGGATACTCGCCGCCAATTCGCAGTGTATATCCCAGCATATCTTTCCCATTCATGATTACGCCAGTATCTCCTGTAATATAAAATTTTCCATAATTAAAGGTGGTCCCAACTCGGTATAAAGTGGGGAACTGTTCTACGTATACTTTACCCCGCTCAAAAATTTTGTCCGTTTTCCATTGATAGCGAGAATTTAAATCTTGAATCATGAAAGCTAAATTTGCCCCTTTTTCGGTATGAATAAATACGCCAAAATCCATACCCATACCTTTCCCGGCTAACTCCATGGTATTCATGGGCAATTGGTGTTTTAGAATTTTGATATTTAACCCAGCCGAGAACCACGGTAGTATGCGCTGAGCAAATGAAATCATAAAGGCATCTTCTGAAGTTGATAAATATTGGGTATGCTCCCCGGATCCTGTTCGACCATCAATTTTGTCAGTTCCCGCACTAATCCAAGCAATGCCAACGCTAGCCGTAGGGGGTAATTGAACAGCTATATTTGCCGCCATAAATCTTCGTGAAAGAGGTAAGAAATGGTGACTAAACCCAAATTGCCTTTTTTTGGCAAATACCATAGAAGCAGGGTTGTAATAAGCGGTAAAACCGGCATCAATTTCAGCTGTAAAGCCACCGCCCATGGCCATGGCCCGAGCAGATGATCCCATACGCAAAAACCCGCCGGCATAGCCTCCTTGATCACCAGCATTCAAAAGTGAAATAAATATGATCCCAGAAATAATAGTTTGTTTTATTTTTAACATCATTTAATGACAATCAATTTGAGCCATTTAATTTTTTGATCATATTCAAGGCGGATAAAATAGGTGCCGTTATCCACCAATCGGCCATTTTTATCTTTGCCATTCCATTTTATCGCACCAGTTTTGGCCTGACGACGGTCAAATCTCTTGCTATAAACCGGTTCCATACCAAAATTGTAAATATCCATTTTAACCACGAAAGATATTTTTACATCTGCTTTGATATGGACGTAACCAGACCCACCAACACGGTTATGTTCATAGGGCGAAAATGGGTTAGGATAAGCATAAGTTTTTCCCGAATCATAATTAGTGCGATATATCTGCCAGTTTGTACCATGAGGATCCATAGCCCGCGCAAAACCATCCCATGATCCGATCCAGATAGTGGCGGATGAAGAATAAAAAGTCCGTGTATCATATGCGACACCTATCACTTCGTCACTTAAGATTTCATCCATGTTATAAATTCCCGTAGAACCCAACTGAATGGCTTGCTGAGGCGGGTCATATTTTGCCCAAGGTTTTGCCACATCCAATGGGTCATCAATTATCGTTTTCCATAACCCGGATTTACTCGCAACTAATACGACAGAATCTGCGGCTGTAATGTTATAAACGCGTTCTTTATTTAATGTTGTATACCATGTATCGCCCCCATCTACAGAATAGCTAAGACCACTGGTTTCTCCAGCCCCCGCCGTTACCGTAGCCGCCCAAATAGTATTGTACCCTTTATAATTCTGTAGCGCCATCCCAACGACAAAACCGCCGGAAAGGCCATCACCGGATGGAGTATAATGAACCCAGTTAACGCAACCATTTTCGCCAATAAGACCTCGATTAATGCCATTGGCCGTTCCAACCCAAACTGTATCGCCATGAGCGATCACAGAAAAAGCTTTATGATTATGATTCCCATAAATCTTTGGGTTCGAATTTTTTGTTGAAATTCCATCCCAGGGATCCCGTGGATTCAGATAAAAATCTTTCAAAATGTTTGTGGTCTTCTCATAATTTGATGCGTCACAAGTGTTCAATACTTGATCGCCATCCTGAGGAAGTGGGACGCGCTCCCAGACCTTTTGAGAAATATTGTAGCGCCGAAGTCCACCGGCCCAACTGGTGATCCAAACATAATTACCAGAAATTGCGGCATCATATGTTACGTTGGCTTCTTTAACGGTGATGGGCAACCCCTTAAAATATCTTTTTGCAAATGGTGGCAATGAATCAGTCTCCGCATCTACCGGTTGTTCGAAATACGTCCAATCGATTGAATTGCCTGTGGCATCCGTAGAATAGATGAGGCCATTCCCGATGGTAATATCTTTACCACTCGTTGCGAATGCTGCAAATACTGTCTTTCTATCTACCGCCAGAGCTGTAACACCACCAACTGGTGTTTGATTTGTCAATTGACCGGCAGCCGCATCTGCCTTTGTCGAAATGGTAAATATGGATATGGTATCCCTTACCAGAGCTAAGCCGGCTCCTGTGCCCAACCAAAGGAGTGTATCCCCTTGAGGTACAACATCACTAATCATATTACTCTTGAGACCTTTATAGGCAGTTGTGTCAAAATCAACGACGGACATTTTAAATACACCCGGTAATAAGCCCTGCCCTAACGCCATTTGAATAAACAATAAACTTGGAATAAATCGTTTCATTTAACAACCAAAATTTTATTTACTGATTCGCTATAAGCATTGGATAGGTCCTGAGCTTCAAAAGTCCAATGATAGGTACCGGTGGTAGCGGTTTCATTTAGAGAAACTGTCATGGTATACATACCATCGCCTTTTTGGAAATCTCCAGTTCCTTGGGTGCCCGATCCATCATCATACAGTAAAATTCGGTTACCACCAAACATCATGGAATCAAGACCCACGTGGTAAGATTTGAAAAATACACGTTTGATATCTTCCAAACCATTCAGATCAGATACTCTTGCAGTTACCGAAAATTTAACTGTATTAATAATATTTGGGTCAGGATTTGAAGTGGGACGTGCTACAGTATCCGGAACGAATACGGTGCCGAGTACAGGGCGGATATTTCCCAAAATAAAGTTAGCTTTTTGAGTGAGTTTCTTGCCGCTATAAAATCCCATAACTGAAAAGAAAATGGAATCTTTAGCAGAAGACGGGAGCACGTTTTTCAACCCTGAATCATTGACAATTTTTCGACTGAAAACTTGATCTTTAGAAAGAATATCACCGAAAGTGCCATCGTCCATTAATCTTAATGTATCCGCCACCATATCAATGCTTGTACCCTTCCAAAGCACCATTACAGAGTCGAGAGTCCCACCTTGGTAACCATTGGTTACCTTTGCAGAAATAAACAGTTTATTAGACGCCTGTAAAAAAGAAAAATCAATTTCTGATATTGGATATAGGTTTTCGGATTGCTTGACCGACTCACAACTCCAAACCAATAGAATCGCGGTAATCATGAAAGTGAGTGGCTTTGTTTTTAATACATTCATTTCTGATCAAAAATATGGTGAACCATTAAAGTGCCCACCTGCCATAGACTTTGGGGTGAGCAATTTTCAACAATATCATTTTGGGTGTGGTGGTAATTGGTCTCTTCATTGGGATAATCAAAATCAATAATGTCCACTGCAGGGATACCTGCAATTTCATAAAGAGGAACATGATCATCAAAGATAGAATGAAAAGCCAATTTTTTAAAACCGCTTAATTTTAGTTCTTCTGCTTTATCCCACAATTCTAGAACTAACCCTGGGTTTTGCTTATATGAAATTCGTTCGATATAAATTTCCAAATTGGCGTCGCCCACCATATCCAAATTTATTGCGTACGCGGGAAATGGAATCGGAAGGTTCCGCGCAAAATATTGAGATCCCTTACAGTATGACCATGAGTCACCGCTGGTACCGTAATCTTCCGCATCGAACAAAACGAGGTTTACACCCACGGGTGGTGGGCTATCTTTTAATACTTTTGCTAATTCTAAAAGGACCGCAACACCACTGGCGCCATCGTTGGCTCCAAGTATCGGTTGATTCTTCTCCATAATACTTACACCACGATCTCCCCAAGGACGGGTATCCCAATGGGCCGAAATCATAATTTGTGTTTTGGCCTCAGGATTAAATCGTGCAATCACATTATTCATCTCAACTTTTTGGCCAGTTCTAGGCATTGATTCAAAATAAGCTTGGGTAAATACCGTATCAGCTAAAGGTGAAAATACATCTAGAAAATATTCTAATGCTTTTTTATGGCCTTCAGAACCAGGATTCCTTGGACCTAAATCACATTGAGCCACCAAATGGGTGAATGCTCTTTCTCCGCTAAAGGTGGGAATTCTTGTCTGGCAGCCACCTGTAGAAACACAGAGTAAAATAAGTATATTTGTTATTTTTTGCATCATCCTCGGATTGCCAAGTTTACATCAAAACCAAAATCCCTGTCGATCTTCTTTCCCGTATGTTTCGAATCATTTTCCCTATATTCCCAAATCATACTTCCACTAACCGATTGAGAGAAAGAATATGTTAACCGTATCCCCGTTTTCCAGCTGGAGCTAAAGGCTGTTTCTGCAAATTTTGTCGCCTCCTGAGCTTTTTGCAGGGTACGGTTTTTATTCATGTCAAAATTGAACGTGAAGTTAACCTGATTATTCACCTTATAATTATCAAAAAATGGGAATGGAATCGTAAAACCACCACGGTGGGTATAGTTGGCTGTAATAAGGTAAGATTGATCATGAAATACTTTCTCACCTCCGTTGGCTGATTCTTCACGAGATAAGGTTCTATTATGACGCATATTAATTGCCACACCTTTTTTCAGAGCAACCGTAGCGCCAATCAGAGGTGCAAAATTCATATTTACACGTGAGGTTCTTTCATTATCATTATAATTGGTGATAAAATCATCAATCCCAAAAAATGACATGGGAGGACCACTAAATTTATCAAACTGCCATGCCCGAGTCTCTTTTCCATTGGTCGCATGATCGAGGCTCAATGTTCGGACAAACCGACCAATAAATTTATTACGCTCCAATCCCGTTAACCGAATGGACCAACCAAGGAATGGAAATCCTTCTTCCAAGTGCTTGCCATAAGATAAATAATCTCGTGACATTGATCTTTGCTCCAATCCAGAACCGCGACGATTACTAGATACATTTTGTGCATAGTTAAAAGAGATGGACATAGCCCGAGTGAGATTCAATCCTGACCGGACAGAGAAATCTTTTTTATGATCCCAGTTCCCTGTACTAGTACCAACTTGGGATGAATGATTTAAACCATGGTCGCGGGTATATCCCAATCGATACCCAACGGGAACTTCACCAATGACACCCATTCCTGTTTTGTTTATATTTTCTGTATAGGATAGATTAATGGGATTTACTTTTCTCGCCCAACCGTGAATTTTTTTCAACACCTTTCTTTCAGATGTTTTTTTCTTTTGAGGTTTTCCCTCATCTTTTTGGGGTTTCTCTTCTAGTTCCCTAAAAACGCCCGCTTTGTCAATATCGTCCCCTGACTCTTCATCTCTTACGCCAGACTTCCGAGATCGAGATCTTATTGGTGCCGGTGTTCTAGTCCTTTGGGGAGTACGTCCCTTCGCATTAGATGGTTTATAAACTAACTCTACTAATTTAACTGGTGATAGACTGATTCCTGAAGAAAAGCGAAGTTGGTTCCCTATATTCGCCCCATCCACATTACTGTCCCTAGCTTTATTCCAACGGTAATTGGTGGAATAATTAAAAGTGGGTTTTAGCCAATCCATAAGTATAGGACTGAAAGAGGAATTAAAACTTTCAGTTATATCAGTTACCACTCCAGAATCGCGATTTTTGGCAGCGTTTGCCAAAAAACCACGATAATCATTTAAATTGCTTTTAATGGCACGACTGTATTTAGACTTCACCGATTCAGTCATTTTATAATCCAGAGAATAGGATTGATTCAATCCGAAATTATAACTATCTGGAGATTTGTTTCCACGACGTGGTATTTTCTGAGTTAATTTTTCATTAAAGTTCATAGATGCGTTTACATTCTCTGGGGAATAATAAAAATGTGTTTTACCCAGTTTTTCTCCAATCCAAGGAACGGAAGAAAGCCATTTGAAAGGCATGACATAATTATTTCGGCCAAAAGGTAAAGAATAACTCAATTGGCCTACATAGGTTTCATTTAAAACTTCTTTTTGAATTTCATTAGACATCGATCGACGGCTTGCTGAAAAACGGGTATTCAAACGATCTACCGTATATTTCATAATTTTATTATCAGATTTGGATGACTTGGAACCGGCAATAGTGAACGATATGGAATTCGTTTTTGCCAAAATCGAATCGGGTTCATTGCCTTTGGCCACCAACACATCCTGCCCCGGAAAATATTTTGGACGACTAACAGAATTGGCAAATGTGGTAGATAATGGAATTTTCATTCCCCAAGTCGAAGGTAAAAATTTGTCCAAATTTAAGCTTGAATTGATGTTAAAGCTTTCGCTGGATTTATTTGAACCCAACCGGCGCTGAAGCGTATGAAAATCCGCATCCTGTTTTTTATAAGCAAAAGATGTATTCATAATATCAGCCAAATTGAATCGACTTTGTACTCGCATTGAAACGCCTTTATCCTTATTCACCCCACTGAGGCGCAGTTCATCCAGCCAAACTTCTCCGGTTATTGGCGTCTCTGCCAAGTTATGTACGCCGACTACAAAATACTTAATACGATTGATGGCAGGCTGACCATTAATGCGAATCACCTTACCTGTTTCTAAACCAAGTTCATCTGTAAATCGGTATTCTTTGTAATCGGTAGAGTCCATGAAAATATCTGTTTCTCTGTATTTTTTCACAGAAGATGAATCTTGCAGTTTTAGGCGCGTAAGCCATTCTAAATCTAATTGAACCGCATTGCGATTTTTGCCTTCATCCCAACCATCATAAACTGGCTGAATTAATTCATAATAATTTTCACCAAACCCAAAGCGCATAAACATATCTACATCGGTTTTTTCATTACCAATCCATTGACTGGATCCATAAACATACATTTTCATTTCATCATACGAGAGATAACTTTGGGCTTTTTCACCTGAAAGTGACAAAAGCGTTTTCATGGCTGCTCCATTAGCCCGCCCAGGTAATTCATTGAATTTTAAAACAAGCGATTGCTCTTTTGAGCGAATCTGATTAATTCGATCATATTCACCCTGGACACCCTGAGGTGGACGATAATCTGCATTATCGTCCGTATTGATAACCGAAACAGCAAATACTGAATCGGCATTTTCTTTATTATATTTTTCAGTACTATCCAGGGCAACACCTAACTCCTGCCATTCGTTACCCACCAATTCTACTTTCGCAACTTGTACAAGTGAAGTTTTTTCAATGCCACTCAAAGTTAATCGTAAATGATGGATATTATTCCATTCTCTTTGTTGCGTTGAATTGCTTTGATCAAATTCTGCTAATGGAACTCGAAACAACCGCCAGCCTGTAGGTTCACCATTCTGTTCTGTTTCCCCCGCAAAATAAGTCGTATCTAATAAAGAAAATGATTTAGTAAAATAATTATTCGTTCGGTCTAAAAATCCGGTACGATCCAAATCTTCTGTATCGGGATATCGTCCCGCATCTAAGGCATTCTCTTCTGTACCATTGATCTTTGAGAAATCATTACTACCTTCTGAATACTCCCACTTGTCACCGTTAGGATCTGCAGGATCGACATCGCTAAAAGCATTGATTAATATATTTTCACCCGAAGTAATGTAATCGGTATAAGAAGGCCCATCGAGATCGAGGCAAGAGCCCCATCCATTTTCATAAGCATCAACACATCCATCCAACCCAACATCTTCATCGTCATCTAGGATGCCGTCGCCAATCAATCCACCTACAGGAACATCTTCTGTATTTAATTTACCATTGCCATCCATGTCTTCGCTGATTTGACCTAGATCAACCGTAATCGCCCCTTCTTCACCCTTTAACCATATTTCAAAAAATTTGGTTTGAGTTTGGTCATAATCTCCTGAATAAAAAGGTGTAATAATGCCACCCCAAATTGAGTCTTTTGGCACATCTTCCTGATGTGCCCGCGGATCAAATCGGAGCACCAAAATATCAGTCGTTTCATTTTGCGCCTGAATAGAAGTAGACAAATTGGGCCAAACATCCCTGGTGCGAACCTGAATAAAAGGATTAAACCAATTCATTTTTCCTCGGTTCCGTTGGGTAAAAAAATCTCCCGTTTTAAAATCAATGGGTGCCGAAGATTCCTTCCAGAAACGTCTCAAAATAGGAATCGATGTCGTTCGCTTAGAACCTTCAAAATCATCAATATAAGCCACACCATTTGGATCTCCAGTGGCACTGCTATTAATGGGGTTTGGATTAGGCAGAATCTGGGCAAATTCGCCTTCAAATGAAAAAACAGATTGTTTTTCCGTTTCGATTATTGGTAGCCGATCCAATCTTCGAGTTAACCCAGGAAGATCCTGTTGGTAACGGCCATTCAAACCCCAAATAAAATTTCGCATGGGTTCATATCCCACTTCCACTTTTTCATTCATAACCGATTGATTGTAATAAAGGGCCGTACCACCAATAAATGATTTTTCACCAAAATCCATTTGAGATCGGACTCCTAAAATAGTTTTTTTATCGAAGGTCACCAACTGGTGTCGGTCATAAATAACTTTAATTTCTGCATTGGGATCTACATCATCCGAAAGGACAATCATCCCGCTGAAATAATCCACTTGGTAGTCTACTCCTTTTTTAAGAGGCACACCCCCTTTATAAACCTGCTCACTCCCTTCAACAATCATAAACCCAAGGTTAATAGTGGCGCTCTGGTTAGCGTAATCTACTTCTATTGTAAAACGACTATCTCGAGCCCAATCATTTCGAAGGGTGGTAAAATACATTTTACCTTCTCCCAAGGATCCTTTCAAACCGGCGGTCTTATTGCCATCGGGGAAAGTATCTGAGGCGAAGGGATGAAAGACAGGAAAAAATATTTCGCCATCTACCAAACTGATAATATTTGGATTTGCTAAATCAACTTTTTGGTCTGCTGTACGAACACCACTTTCATTTAGACTGTCCAAACCAAATTGGGTGATATAAGGATTCCCTTGTGGGTCTAAATGACTAGGAACTGGAAGACGATCGTTTATAATTCTCAGCTCAAAGCCTTCCCGATTAATATTGTTCGTACCCAGGTAATAAACATTCTTAAACATGAGTGACCAAGCAGGATGGCTTGGATTCAAATCTTTCGGTTTAATCATTTTCATCATCAATTGTTCCGAATCTATAGAGACCCCTTTACCTATGGTTAAAAGTGTATCTCCAGTGACGCGATCAGCGATAATGAATGTACATCCTAACACTTCATCACTGGCTTTTTGGCGTAAACGTATAAAACCCAAATCTTCACTTAATGTATAATCCTGACCTTGTTCGAGGCGTTTGAAATTTCCTGTTTGGTCATGGCTTTCATTGGGATTAGTTAGATCTGCAAAAGCTGTTCCGGGGTTGGTTTCTGAATTGGTGGTTTGATCCAGCTGATATAATTCGAAATTCCGAATGACGACATTCCCGATCTGATGTAGCCCTTCTTTTAAAGGATAAAAAGGCGGAACAAAAACTGAAGCACCACCGATTTGTGTTATGTTACCATTGCGGAACCATTCATGAATGAAAAAATACTTATTTTTAACATAATTATAATCTTGAATCTTAATGGTTTGTGCTTCGCTCTTACCTTTGTACTCTAGAGATTTTTTCTCAGTATTTACCACTGACGCGATGGCAGTAATATTCATGGGACCCAATTTTGAAACTGTTTTTACACCAAAAAGTCCCTGGTGATTAGCAGACCCCATGAGAGACTGTGAACCTGGTAAATTTAAGGACACATTCCCGGCATCAACCGTTTGAATGATATCATCCTCCTTTCCTTTATAAGAAATGCGAATATTATTCTCCCAGTCAAAATCACGTTCAGAATCATGATCGACATTAACGGAAACTCGGTCACCAATCTTTCCTTCAACACTGATTCGCTGCGTTTGGTCAAATTCTAAATGGGTGTTACGTGTCTCACTTAATTTTGAACGGATCAACTCCTGATCCTGAAAAACAAGATTCCCCTTGATAGTTACATTGCCTCTGGCCGTTAGTGAAACGCGGCCGATATTGCCCATATCCACACCAATAACTTCAATCCCTTTACCACGGCGATCTTGAAGAATCTGGGACTGGCTACCCCTTACTTTACTCGTATCTTGGATTGCTTTTTCAAAAGCCAACTCACGATTCAATTTTATCTGTTTTTCAAAATACCAATCCATGGGCGCAACAAAAGGCATGGTGTATGAATTTCCATGCAACTTTCCATCGAAAGAAATGGTGGACCAATCTTTAGAAATTTCAACCGATTTAACAATAAAAAATGGCAGTTTAATTAATCCTCGGGGAGAATAATTGAGGGAATCGTAGGGCATGACCAAAGACGGTTGTGCCGTCTTATAAGGGTTATAAAGGTAAGGCGTTGATGGGTGCCAGCGATTGGGAAGGTTTGGGGCGAACGGATCCCCCTGGCCGTAGGATGGGAAAATTACGGTCATCCAAAAGAGTAAGCTGACGATTTGGATCCTTTTTAACAAGGATTCCACCTCCGATTTTATGAGTTAACAAGGCCCCTTCGGGCACAATGATACCGCTGAGCGGTGAGATTAATCCGTTAACGTTGAGGCTATAGTGTCAGTTCCTTATGTTTGACTCGTGAATGATTAAATCCTTTTTTCAAAGAATTCCGAGAAGTTACGTAAAGCTTTCCCACGATGAGAAATACTATTCTTTTCAGTCTTTTCAAGTTCTGCAAAGGTCTTTTTTAAGGGTGGATAGTAAAAAATGGGGTCAAACCCAAAGCCACCATCTCCTTGCTTATGATCCAAAACAACCCCTTCCGCAACCCCTTCTGTCCATTCTTTTTCCTGAGCAGTCACGAAGGCAATCACGGTACGAAATCTGGCAGAACGTTTCACCAGGGGTAACCCCTCTAATTCCGCTAATACCTTACGGCAGTTGTCCTCAAAAGTAGCACCGGCACCGGCATAACGGGCCGAATGAACGCCAGGCGAACCATTTAGGGCATCCACTTCCAACCCTGTATCGTCGGCTAAAGCCGGCAATCCGGTTAAGCGATGAACAGTTTCTGCTTTGATAAAAGCATTTTCTTTCAGCGTGTCTCCCGGTTCAGGAATATCTCCGATTTCGGGGAAGGTATCTAACGTGAGTAGTGTAACAGGAAGGTGGTCCAAAATTTGGGCCATTTCTTCCATTTTACCTCTATTATGTGTGGCGAGAACGA